>QGCX01000237.1_pt1 | contig 11856 bp, 10 predicted proteins | sample 4708031 | NCBI WGS metagenome assembly QGCX01 (sample SAMN08941163, study PRJNA450518) | Sediment metagenome, whole genome shotgun sequencing project. | reverse complement strand
GCCGATATTTGCAACAGTGCTCGGGGAATGATGCTCGCGCTGGGTTGCGTGCAATCACTAATCTGCAATACAAATCATTGCCCCACCGGTATTGCGACCCAAGACAAACAATTGAGCAAAGGTTTAGTGGTGACCGATAAATCCCAACGCGTGGCTCGTTTCCATAAAGAAACGGTCAAAGCTGCAATGGATATCGTCGCCTCAACAGGCCTGAGCAGCGCAACTGAACTGAACCGATCTTATATTTTTCGTCGGGTCAGTCAGCACCAAATTATGCGTTATGATGAAATCTTTCCTTACTTAAGCCCGGGTCGATTGCAGGTTGAACCCTACCCTAAATATCTGGCGCAAGAAATGACAGAAGCCTCTGCCATGAGCTTCCAACCCAAAATTCAATTTGCAGTACATGAATCCGGATTGGAAGACATTGCTTAATGCGCTAATTTTTAAAAGACTGGCACCTAAGTTAATGGTGCCAGCTAATTACGGCTAGCCACCACTGGTTTCAAACACTGTATCGCCTTCAGGAATCACAACCCAACTGAGTTTTTCCTTAACCCACACATGCACCGTTGGTTTGAATAACGTATCGTCTTTGATATGTACTGGTTTTAATTTTAATTTAACCATCGACATATCCGCTGGGTTAAATTGATACACCCGATTACCACAAGTAGGACAAAATTTAGCGGCATTGGTATTGCCGCTGTCTGAGGAACGACTCCAATCTTTAAATTCGCCAAAGAATTCTATGTCTTGTGCTTTTATCATGGCGGTGACACTAAAGGGGTCGCCAGATAATTTTTGACATTCAGTACAGTGACAGGCAATCACCTTAACTGGCGGCTGATGCAATTTATAACTGATTTGACCACACTGACACGAACCTTCAATTGGATATTCCATTTGCTTGCCCTTATATGGATAAATTAAAACTACTAAATAATCGTGTTATTGCCCGACATTTTTAATTCATTTAACCAGCCAACGCAAACAACGTCTTGTTTGCAACGAAAAACTTAGCGATAGCGTAAGGGTTTAATGTTCGCCCTTGATATAATCACCCGTCACCTCAATACCATCATATATTTTAAAATATTAGCCTTCATAACTATTTAACAGCTATAGCCCAACTAAACGAGGATACACTTATGAAAACGGCCCTGATTACCGGTGCCAATCGTGGTATTGGCCTTGAACTGGCACGCCATTATGCCGCCAACGGCTGGCAGGTTATTGGTGTTTGTCGTGAAACATCAAACGAACTTGACGAAATCGCCAGCAAAGTCATCGACGAAATTGATCTAACAACTGAAAAAAGTATTGCAACGCTCAAGCAAGCATTAGCCGGTGTTTCAATCGACTTATTGATTAATAACGCAGGTCTGTTAAAAGACGAACAGCTCGGAAAAATTGATTTTGAATCCATCCAAGAGCAGATGGAAATTAATGCCTATGCTCCATTGCGGGTTACGGACGCGCTGGTTGGTCAAATTAATAGTGGCGGCAAAATCGCCAACATAACCAGCCGGATGGGCTCCATTGCAGATAATACCTCTGGCGGCCGCTACGGTTATCGCGCATCTAAGGCGGCACTGAATGCTTTCGGCAAATCGCTTGCCGAAGATTTAAAGCCTAACAATATCGCTGTGGCGCAATTGCATCCGGGCTATGTAAAAACCCGCATGGTTAATTTTGGCGGCATGATTACCCCAGCAGAAGCAGCCGCAGGATTAGCGGCACGCATAGATGAGTTATCGATCGAAAATACAGGCTCGTTTTGGCACAGCAATGGTGAGTTATTACCTTGGTAAACTAAGCAAAAGACGTTCACTACACGAACGTCTTTTTGTAATTGAGTTTAGTTGCTGACCTGTTGCTCAAGCATGGCTTTCACTTCTCGATAAACATTGGTTTTGGTCAAGGCGGCCATCAGTTCGTCATACAACGGGCTAGCCTTAACCCAACCATATACGTCCTTTGGCGTAACCACCGATGTTTGCATCGTCAACCGAGGTGATACTCCATTAGCCTGAGTACCAAACTCGATCAACTTTTTCGCATCAACATCATTAGACCAAGCCTGCCACTGCACTTGTGTGCCGTTTACGCCTTTACCTGGGTTACCTGTCCACGCAAAATTAGCAGTGTAAGCAATAATTGTCTCGGACAACTGCTGACGGCTGACTTCGTTTTCGGCCAAATAGATATTATTTTTAAGCATAGGGCCACTCAATAGTGTGTGCGTATTGCCAAAGAAAAACGGTACGTCCACATTGTGAGTCGAACCACTAAAGGCATGCAAAGGTGTACCTGGTAGCTCAAACCCGCCAGATCCATCTGTATTGTATGCGTTCCAGGTAAACTCGTAAGCGTAAACGGGTACGCCCGCTGCGGTGATTTTTGCAGCCAGATCATCAACACCACTGAACTTCCATAACCCGGTTGTTACGTTTTTTACGTCATTAAACAAGGCGGGGTTTTGTGCCAATTGAGGCGCACCGAAAATCAAAAACAATGCAGTTTCATCTTTTGTACTGCCGGTCATCACGGGCACTTTATTCGGGTAAGTACCGTTGGTAAAGGCATCAAGACCATCATTCACAATGACATTACCATCCGCAAAAATGGCGTTAATGGCATAAATACCATTGCCTTCGCGCGGTAAAGAATCAAAAAGGGCATGCTCCGACTGGGCCTTTAAATAACCCAAGATATCACTGTCGGACATGGCATCCAGATGCACTAGAGCCGCGTCCAAGTCTGCAGCAGTACCCTCATTAACAAGCATTTTTTGCAGGCTTTGATTCGCCTGTCGGTGGCCCTCTTCCATGCTATAAACGCGCTGTAAACCACTGTGCACAATTGCCTGATGAAATAAGCCATTGGCCTTAGGCGCTAACAACATAGAGACCACATTCATCGCACCGGCTGACTGACCATGAATGGTGACATTATTGCGATTACCGCCAAACGCGTGGATGTTATTTTGCACCCAGCGTAACGACTCAATGATGTCTAACGTGCCATAGTTGCCAGAGTCATTTTCGGCATCACCAGTGTTCAAACTCGGATGCGTAAACCAACCCAAAGGCCCAAGGCGATAGTTCATCGAGACAAACACAACATTCGCTTTTTCGGCAAAGCTTGCGCCATTGTATTCTTCATGTTCGATCGAATTACCCACCGTAAAACCACCACCATGAATCCACACATAGACTGGCAAATCGGTTGCATCCGTGTTTGGCCGCCAAACATTGACCGACAAGCAATCATCGGTGCCGATAAGATCAGAGAAATCCGCATTTGACTGATAAAAATATGGGCTAGGCGATGAAGCATCAAATACGTTACCCCATGCCGCTTTTGTTACTGGCTTCTGCCATCGCTCGGGCTTTTCGGCAAAGGGAATACCCAGCCAAGCGAAAACCTGCTCATTCGCGTTAATGCCTTCGATCGGGCCACAAGCGGCATCAACATGGGTTGATTGCTGCCATCTTAGTGCTGGTTTTTGTTCTGTTGTCGATTCATGTGACATTACTATTGCTCCAAGATCTAATCAGTCATTTAATTCATTCGGTAATTCAACCGTGTCATGTATTATTGGCCAATTGTTAGCAACTTTCGTGGATAAAATACCCGTTTATGTGGACGATACTTTTATATGATTGATCTACAACGCAATACTTACAGCCTCTTTCGTTTGCTGGCTAAGCAAAAGATTAGCCCTGAGGCATTTCAAGAATTGTATCTATGGTTAAATCACATTTTAGATAGCAAACATGCACGCCAAAGCAATCGGCTCGTCCCTATGGGGCAATCGACAGTCAGAAAACTACTGAACAGCCAACCCAACGCCGCGCGCCTATTCAAGCAATGGCAACCTGTATTTAGTCAGTCAAAAATAATAACCACCCATCAGTGCCATCTGTTCCTCAAAGAACTGTTCAGCACCTTGGAATACACCAGTGAATTCCAAACCCAACCAATAGAATCGGGCATCACCCACTCAATTCGCCATCATTTTAGCGATATACATTCTTATCGCCCGCCAAATAAAAAGCGCAAAGAGTGGAACCTGATTATGACGGTGCGTGGCCAAGGCGAATTCAATTGCGTACGCCAAACGCTTTTGACGCAACCCGGTGACCTGCTGCTGTTTTCACCCGACGGGCTTTACGATTATCATCGATCAGAACGATCTCGACTGTGGTCTCATCGCTGGGTGTTTTTTTTACCTGACGAGGATTGGCGAACACTTTTGCGCTGGCCAGAGGTTGGGCCCGGAACCTTTTTATTGCGCCCACCAATTGCAGAAATAGCCACGTTAGAAGGGTTATTTAAACAAATTCAGTACTATCGCTATCAAAATCAGCCGCTTGAACAACGCTTAGCCAAGAACTTACTTGAGCAATTATTAATTCGCTGTTACCAACTGGCACCCAACCCAGATACTGCACTTATAGACTCACGCATAGAAACCGCTGTGGCATATATTCGACAACATTATTCACAAGACATAACGGTGGCAGAGATCGCTAACATTGCAGGCATTTCCAGCTCACGCCTAGCAGTATTATTTAAGCAACAACAAGGGGTTTCCCCGCTCACATATCGCGATGAGATACGCATGAGTACGGCTTGTGACCTTTTATTTAATACTCGGTTACCGATTACAACCATTGCAGGGCAAGTTGGCTACAGTGACCCTCAGTACTTTTCTCGGAGTTTTAAACGCTGCATGAAGCAAAGCCCACGACAATACCGTAGGCTTCGACAAGGACAGTAAAATTCAACTTTTTTCAGCCACAGAAACTCGTTCAATCCCTGCCAATGGATCACTGGTCTGGGGCTGACCGTATGCTCTCATGAAGACGCGAACGGCGGAGGCTACATTGTACTCAATCAGTGCCATGTCTGGTTCTTCAGATTTCACACATAACATGCCGCGCTTTATTAAACGCGCAGTCATCATATCAATGAATTGAACTGCAGCCAGCACCGTATCTTCTATCCACAACTGCTGCATTTGACATTGCTGGTCAAAATACCCCTGCAAAACGGTCCACATGTTTTCAGATTCTTCAGCGAATATTGACTTAGCCACTGAGGGCAATCGATTCGAAGCGCCAATGACCATACGCATTTTTAATATATGATCTGCGCTAGTGAGTATCTGTGTGATGGAAATGCCATAATGATACAAGATATCAGCAACTGGACGATCTCCCTGTAACAAGTCGCTACTGGTCTTAACCATATTAAGGTGCTCGCTGTGCATCAGCGCCATGAACAAATCTTCTTTGCTTTCAAAATAGACATAAATAGTGCCTTTCGAAACCCCAGCCTCACGAGTGATGTCGTTCATGCTTGCTGCATCAAAGCCAACATCCATAAACACTCGTCTTGCACCTTCAATGATTTGCGCACGTTTTTCAGGGTTTTGCCCTGCACCTTTGCGACACCATTTTTCTATCATGCACTGTTTTCCTCTTGTATTTATCTTCCGCATCGTGTCTGTAAAAGATATTCCTCGCAGTGTATCGTTATTTTTTAACTAAATCGAACCATTCGGTTCGATAATTGTTGATCGAGATGAACTTTTAAGCTATTTTCATTAAACTGAACGGTTCGGTCTAATATTTAGGTAGAATTCCCATGCCTCAAAATAAAGCACTACTCCCAGTCAACGAACAGCAAGGCGTTGTTGCTAACCCTAGTAAACTAAAACAGGGCGTCAGTTCAAGGCACTAAGGTGAGGTGTATGTGCGACGTTACGGCCGCACATTTACCAAAAAAACAGAAAATCGTTCCGTACCACCGGGATTCTTTAAGGAAGAGCAAAACCATGATTAGACTCAGTACCGCAATTTTTATTCTATTTTTCACATTTGCGTTGCAACTATATGCGGCCGCAGCCGATGGCATACTTACCTGTGAAGATAAGACGAGTAAACTAATTACGTCAACTGGCCAATAGCTCAAAATTTCACTGTCGTTATACTGTAGAGCATCGGCCTAAGTACGATTGTTAATCGGTAATTGTTATGCGCCAAAACCTCGGAGCAAGCCTTGGCTTATCCGATTGTGCCGGTCGACTTGGGTCTGCAGTCAGAAACAAGCCATTATCCTCAAAGGCTACATCGACAACAGTACCCGACGCAAAGCTTAATGCAACGAGATCCAAACCTTCAGGGTTTTTCTCATTAAAGATACGCACAATACTTCGTTCAGGGCGAGAAGAATCTCCACCATAGGCATAACTATATGCCCCTTCAAAATAAACAATAACAATTGTAGTTTTATCTGCCGATTCAAAGCGAAGAGGTGCACGGTCAAAAGTATAGTAGGGGTCCGTTGTAAGCGTTATAATTTTAAGCTCAGGATAACTTACCTGCAATAACTGCGATTTATGCGGATCACCTTCATGAGCTTTGATCAGAAGGTATTTAGAATTAATAGCCGCGAGATACGGCACAGTGTTAAATGGCAGACCATTCCAGCCTTGCACCTCATCTCCAATTCGGTCATTTTTAAAGTCATACAATGCGCCACTTTTATAGGCTAGAGAGAAACCGTCGGTGCTTAAAATGGAATATTCTCTACTAATATCCTCATCATATACTGCTCGATCTTTAGTAAAACTACCATCACTTTCCAGTAGGTATTCTTGTGCTTCAATGCGCGCTAAGTTTTCAGATTCATAAAAATAATCCAATGGTGGCGCCTGAATCTCAATTTCGTTAAGCGTAACCTGCGCAGTTAGAATTGTATTTTTAAATTCCTTTTTTACCCGCCTTTCGGTTCTTGGCGCTTCGTTAAATATCATAAAAATAAAAAACATTATTACAGCATATAGCAACAACATACTAACGAATATAATGCCAATCCATTTAAAAAATGTAATCATATCGCCCTATTAATAGTCAAAAAAAAATATAAATAAAAAAATTTAGCCAGATAATTAATAAATATAAATTTTCTGATAAATATTATAGAAGGTTATTGGTTAAAAATCTGAAAATGTCATAGAAATTTTCCCCCATCTTTCTTCTTGCTCCTCCATGAATTTTTCCTCATGGTCTGGATCATAATTAGGATGATCAGCATCCCAAAATGGATATTTCAACAATGCCTGAAGATGCCACAACTTTGCGAGATTTACCAACATTTGAGCCTCCCAATGCTCTAGAAAAATTGAGCCATCCGTATTTTTATCTACAATTTTCTCTAGTTCAACGAAATTGTTTTTTTCTGCGAATGATCGAATTTCATCAAAAAAAACTGGTGGTAAAAAATACTCTTTCATTACTTACACCCTTTGACTTGTATTTTCCATGATTGTAGATAACTCACCTAACAAAGAAACAAGTTCATTTGCTGGCATTATTCGTGAAACATTTAATAATGGATGATCTTTATCTCTATAGTTAAAGCACAGACCCTCTGGAAGGTGCTTCCCTAGCTCCAACTTCCAAGCAACTCCACTTATGGGTTGAGAACGCAATTTTTCTATGGAATCAGAAAAACTTATCCCATATTTTTCATTAGGCAATATAAGTGCATTATCGGGTACGAATGGATCCATTGCAAAATATAAATCTTTACCTAACCTAAGTTTATGTAACGCAGGGTGTTTTGGTCTTCCACATCGCCACAAATCATTTTTATACGTATTCCATAGCTCTCCAGGCGAAACCACTGTATACAAATTCCTACTAACTACTCTTGGCATAATATTCCCTTATTAATTTAAGTCACTTAAGGCTATTTTATTTCGATACATAGCTAGCCTTTAAAGAAACCTAAATTCAGTAACTTAGCTTTATTTTTTTAAAGTATATTTAATACACACATTGACAGATTCAATATTTTTCTCAACCGGACATACTCAATTTTGTGAGCCACTTCGGTAAACTTTCGTTTAAATGTATACACTTAGCTAGAGCCGCATAGCGTGGTCAATCTAAATTAGTAACCCTTTAGCGTTAACAATTTAAATTTACTTTATTTCTTATTTTATAAAACTGCCACTAGGTAAAACAGACATCATTAACCACACTATTTCTATAGCAATTTACAGCTAATAAGTATTTAAAATAATTATTATCGTATCTTTACTTATCTATTTTTTAATTAACCCATATATTTTTATAATTATTGGTTGAAATCTTTAAAATACTAGCGCCATTAGTAGTATTTTTGTGAATTACATGTCACATCTACAGATAAAAAAATAGTTACATTTTTAAAGTTAAAGAAATGAATGGTGCATACGACTACAATTACTATTGGCAGAAAAATACCGCCATGTACATTTTATTAGAGTAATATCGAGTGAAAATTCGTATTGATTACCCCCGATAAAACCCACGAGTTCAACGTGGGTTCCAGTCAAAATCACATAGCAGGGTTATTATGACCTTAAAAATAAGCTCATTCGGTACTAGTGCTGAGACTCTATATTTAAAATAGCTTGCATTTCTCTGCCCACATTGGAATAACGAATTTCAGTTTCCACCCGCTCCGCCATTTGGCTTTCAGTCAACTGTTGGTATATATCTTTCGCGGTCACTTCACCTTTTAACATAGAAAATGCAGGAGTCAGATTATCGCCGGCAATCGTCAGTTCAAGTCGCTTAGCTTTGTTGTCTGCATTCGACCACGCTTGCCATTGAGGTAAATTTGCATTTACGCCAGTGCCCGGATTTCCGGTACGGGCGAATTGAGCGGTATAGGCGATAATGGCATCCGATAAATTTATACGACCCTGCGCTGTATCTTGGGCGTAGATATTTGCCTGCAACATGGGGTTGCTTAATAGCGTGTCTGTATTGCCAAAGAAAAAGGGTACATCCAGATTATGTGTTGAACCACTGAATGGCTGAAATGGTGTACCTTTCAGTTCAAATCCACCCGAACCATCTTCGTTATAACTGTTCCAATTAAATTCATAGGCATATACCGGTTGGCCAAGGTTGGTTAGTTTTCTTGCTAAATCGTCTACACCATTGTTTTTCCAGATGTCACTGGAAATATCTTCAACTGCATGGAATAGCGCCGGGTTTGATCTTAGTTCTGGCTTTGCAAAAATCAGGAATAGCGCGTTTTCATCTTTATTAGAACCCGTCATAACCGGCACTTTATTAGGATAGCGACCGTCAATAAAAGCATCTGCACCTTGTTTAACTATAACGTTACCGTCAGCATACAACGCTTTAATCATATACATGCCTGCCCCTTCACGTGGAATAGCGTCGATAATGTCAAAGTCTGACTTTCCTTTAAGGTATTCGGCTACCTCATCTTTTGACCAATTAGAAACCATTTGCTCGGCTTCGGGTTGATCTTTGGCTCGTCCATCTTTAACTAACAAATGTTGTAGACTCTGCTGGGCTTGCCCTTCGGCTTCTAGCATTGAGAACACACGCTGCAAACCGCTTTCAATGATCGCTTTGTGGAATAGACCTTCAGCTTTTGGCGACAGCAGCAATGAAATTACATTCTTGCCCCCTGCGGACTGGCCATGGATGGAGACATTGCTGGCATCACCACCAAAAGCGCCAATATTTTTCTGCACCCAGTGAAGCGATTCAATAATATCCAAGGTACCAAAGTTACCTGAATCGTTTTCAAGATCACCCGTTCTTAAACTCGGATGAGCGAACCAACCCAGCGCACCTAAGCGATAGTTCATAGAAACAAAAATCACATTGGCTTTATTGGCGAAGTTCGCGCCGTTGTATTCAGCATGCTGAACTGAGTTGCCCACCGAATGGCCACCGCCATGAATCCAGATATAAACTGGCAGGTCTGTTTCTGCCGTGTTTGGTCGCCAAATATTCAAAGTCAAACAGTCTGCCGAGCCTTTTAATGCAGAATAATCCGAGTTCGACTGTAGGCACATGCTACCGAGCTTTGAAGCATCTAAGACGCCATCCCATGCTTTTACTGGTTCTGGCTTTTGCCAGCGTTGCGGTGTCTCAGCAAAAGGAATTCCAAGCCAGGAAAATACCTTTTCTGTAGCCTTCACGCCTTGCACCACGCCGGAATTTGTTTGAATAAGTGTGCCTGGCGTCCAGGTGGCCACCGGGGCATGACCATTGTCACTAGTCATAAGCTCAATAGGTTCAGAGCTACAGCTCGACAGCGAAACCGCCACAACTGAAGCCATAATTATTTTTTTTATCATAGAGATTTCCATATATGTATAGGCATGTTTATTGGATTACTGCCCCCATCGAGATAATTATTCAACGCCGAGCAGTTATTGTATTATCCTGCCTAAGATGTTCGCTTTCGTGGACCATATGACGAATTAAATGGATGATACTGCCAAATGATGAATATGGAAAAAGGGTGTAGAAACGTCTTCAATCTGCTTAACCTCAGATTTTTAGACGCATCCTTATTTGATGAAACCATAGTTTGGCTTAACCACATTCTGGCACCAAAGTCTTTAGAAAGGGCTGGCCCGGTGTCACACCTAAGCCAACAATCCGTCATTACGCTATTAAATAATCAGCCTAACCGGCAAAAACTTATCCACAAATGGCAACCCAGTTTCTTTGGCAGCCAACCCTTATCTAAACTCCAGCTGCATAGGTTTCTAAAAGAATTTTTCAGCATCATAGAATTCACCTATGGTATTCAAAGAATGCCAATTGAAGCGGGCACAACATACGTTATTCGTAATCATTTCAGCGATATTCACGCACACCGGCCACCGAGTACACACAGAAAACACTGGTGCGTCTTTTTAACCACGGCGGGCCATGGTGAGTTCAATTGCTTACGGCAATCAATTTTGACCAAACCAGGCGACCTTCTGCTACTGTCACCAAAGGCTTTGTACGACTACCACCGATCCGACGATTGCCGTTTATGGTCTTATCAATGGGCTTACTTTTTAGCTGATGATTACTGGCAGAGCTTATTGCAGTGGCCAGAAGCAGGGCCGGATATTTTCTATTTATCACTCGCAGAAAATAGCCGTAAGCGTTTGGAATCAATTTTCGAAACTCTTTTAGAAACTCTGTACAGTGATGCCCCGCTAAACCAACAATTGACTAAGAATATTCTAGAGCAGATATTAATTCGGCTTTGTCAGCTAAACCCTAATTATGGAAATTCGCGGTTCGACGCAAGGATCCAGCAAGCAATAACCTATATTCAGGAAAATTACGCGCAGCCATTTAGTATTGACAATATTGCAGATCACGCGGGGCTTTCTGCTTCTCGTTTTGCAAACCTATTCAAAGAACAAAAAGGCATTTCACCATTAGCTTATCGGGATGAAATTCGTATGACTAAAGCCTGCGATTTACTTTTTAACACAAAATTACCTATGATCAAGATAGCCGAACAGATTGGCTATAATGACCCACAGTATTTTTCCCGTAGTTTTAAACAACGAATGAAAATAAGCCCAAGAGAATATCGTAAAAAAGCTTAGCAACGGTATTAATCTATCGTAATAGAATAACTGACTAATAACGGAATTGACCAATTTAAGGACGCATCTATATGATCGAAATAAGAACAATGAGCATTACTGACTACAGCGATGTCATACATTTATGGCAATGCTCTGAGGGGCTGTCTATTCGTGATGCAGATTCAGAGCAAAATATCGGCGTATACCTTACAAAAAACCCTGGTTTAAGTTTTGTCGCCATTGAAAATGATCAGCTAATTGGTACGGTTTTAGCCGGTACCGATGGTCGGCGGGGATACCTGCAACACTTAACCATTAAACCATCCTGCCAAGGTAAGGGAATTGGTCGGCAATTAGTTACCGAAGTGATTGATGCCCTAGCCCAGAACGGTATTGATAAAACACATTTATTCTTACAC
>QGCX01000236.1_pt1 | contig 11891 bp, 11 predicted proteins | sample 4708031 | NCBI WGS metagenome assembly QGCX01 (sample SAMN08941163, study PRJNA450518) | Sediment metagenome, whole genome shotgun sequencing project. | reverse complement strand
TGGTAAAAGTACTTTACAGAACATAATTGTTGGCGGATAGGTTTTGGCCTACCGTCACTAACTGAAGCGCTACCATTATTTTCAGGACTTAGGCTGAGTGTTTTCTATATTAGAGTCATTTCCAAAATAACAAATTAGAATCAATAGAACGTACCCTTGGGGAAGCTTGCACTTGCAATTTGATTTCTGCCATTTTTCTTAGCTTGATAGAGCAGGGCATCGGCTTCTTTGATGAGTTCATCTAGAGCCATTTTTTCTTTTAGCTCAATTACACCAAAACTGGCTGTAATATGTACTTGCATACCGCTGCTTGTTAGAGGTGTTTTTTCCAAGGTTTTTCTTAGCCGTTCGGTGAAAAAACTGGCTTGCCTGCAGTCATCTTTGGGTAACAGAATCAGCAGCTCTTCTCCACCATAACGGCCGATTACATCATCTTTGCGGGTATTTTTTTGCAAGATTTTTGCGACATGCTTTAGCGCTTCATCACCCACATGATGGCCATAGGCATCATTTACCTTTTTGAAATGATCAAGGTCCATTACAACGAGGGACAAAGGAATAGCCTCCGCCTTATGTTGTTTAATCTTTTGCGATGCCAAGCTAAAAAAGGAGCGACGGTTTAATAAATTGGTGAGAGGGTCATAGGCTGCGAGATATTCCGCTTGTAACCTAGCTCTTTCTTTTATTTTTAAATCTACGGATAAAATATAAGCCAGCACCATGGCTTCCAACAAAACGCCAAACTCTGCCGCGTGATAGCCAGCATAGCTAAATGGAATCAGCCCTGCGTTGGTTGTTGCTGTCGCAAATAAGCCTACCATGCTGGCGCTAACGGCCAGCACAAAATGGCGTGCTTTTGTCACCAAAGATAAATGTAGCAAGCCTAGGGCAACCATGATGACAGTGGACAAACTGAGGTAAGAAAACGCAACGAATACGGCCAGTAAATGCCATTGCATTAAAGTAGCAATAAATATGGACACAATACCTAGCCCAATATAGAGCAAGACAAAGCTAAAAAACTTTGGGCGATGGCGTTTTACATCTAAGAATTTCAGCGAGAAAACCAGACCCAAGATGCTATGCAGCACCATAATATTAAGGGTAAAGTAATTTTGTAACAGTGGGTAGTTTGGGTGTGCCCAGGCAAAAAGATAACCATTGTAGCCGGTATTCAAGACAATAAAACTACCAATGTAGATGGCATAAAAGACGAAATTAGCTTGTTTTAAAGAGCGATATAAAATTAGGTTGTATCCTAACAAAGTCAACAAGATACCATAGAGAATGCCGTACAAAATGCTGGTTAAAATATCACTATCTGCGACATCCTCTATAGATAAAAACTTGAGTGGCATAACAATCGGGTCATTGGCTTCGGCACGAATATAGAATGCACTGTCACCAATAGGGAGTTGAACATTAAACACGATGCCGATACTGGGTAAAATATCTTTGCTTCGCTGGTAAGCATCGCCAGCAGACCAGTGCTTTACTTCTCCATTGGCGTGGACTTGATAGAGATCCAGATAATTTACCCAAGTAACACTGGTGGTTAAGCGCTGATTAATCACTTGCGCCGTTGGGTTGCTCACTCTTATTCTGACCCATCCAGGGTGGCTTGCTACTCCAAATGACAGTAAACCTGACTCAGAATCTTGGCCTTCTCCTTGTTCAAACATGGTGCTTACTGTTTGAAGGGACAAGCGTTGATGGGAGGATTCAGTTAAATAGTCAACGTGGTAGGTGAATGTTTCTTGAGCAAAGCTAGCTGAAATAAACAATTCGGTGATCACAACCAAGCTGAGTATCAATAAACGAGAATTGCCCAAAAAAACCTCAATAGTAGACCAAAAACTCATCCCAGATTAAGGCCAATATTAAACACACGCAGCCTAAAAATAAATGCTAGGCATGAGGTTTAAGTTCATACTGATGTTAATTGGCCGAGGTTTTCCTAAAATCGTACTTATAAATTCAACTAAGGCTAGCTTATAGCAAGGGCTCAACAAGGTTTTTCAAGCTTCTTTTAGCTATTTTTTTGTTTGAGCCTAACAGCGCTAAGCTAGGGTGAATCACGGCTGATTTAGTTTTAAGGAATGTGTCAATTGTAACTTGCTAAGCGCTTCATTGCTAAATAGAATTGCTTAGCTACCATCAAGGCTAAACCTCGTTGTTTAATGTTGGCTGACTGTAAATTGTGCTCGGCACTATGGGCTGAAGAAGCACGCTAAAGAAGAAAAATTTAAGATGTCAAAAGCGGAACAGACCTCCAAAAAGTTAAGTTATATTATTATTGGTGTTGTGTTATTTATTTGGCTGTATAGCCTTTGGGCAGATAGAGTGACGCCCATCACCAGTAATGCTCGAGTTCATTCCTACTTGGTGCGTATTGCTCCTGAGGTAACCGGTAATGTTACCGAGGTGAATGTCACCAATAACCAAGTTGTTAACGCCGGTGATGTGTTATTCAAAATTGACCCGAGAAACTATCAAATCCAAGTGCGTACGGCCCAAGCTAACTTAGCCATTGCTGGGCAAAATATTGGGGCTAGTACCGCTGCTGTTGAGGTGGCACAGGCCAAAGTGGTTGAAGCCTTAGCTGCACGTAATAATGCTGTAGAGCAAGCCGCTAGGGTCTCTGAATTAGCTGGTAAAGGGGTATTGAGCCGCTCTGAACTTGATAACGCAATTGAAAGTCGAGATAAAGCAGAAGCGGCCTTAGATGCGGCAGAGGCCTCGTTAATTCAGGTTAAACATAATTTAGGTCCCAAAGGACAAGACAACCCACAAATATTGGCGGCGATGGCTACTCTAGAAAAGGCCGAACTGGATTTACAGAAAACCCAAGTGTTAGCCCCTTCTAAAGGCATTGTAACCAACCTGCAACTAACGGTGGGGCAAAAAACCAATGCGGGCACGCCCATGCTAACTTTTATTGACCCTAGAGAAGTGTGGATTTCGTCAATGGTACGTGAAAACTCCATTGAGCACATTAAAGTTGGACAAAAAGTAAAAGTGGTAATGGATGCCTTGCCCGGTCGTGTTTTACAAGGTTACGTAGATAGTATTGGTTGGGGCACCGGCGGCAGTAACAACATCGATCAAAATACTGGTTTTTTAGTTGCTGATAACCAGTCTTTGGCGGCTCAGCGCTATGCAGTGAATATCGCCTTTGCTAACGATCAAGTTCCACACAACATTCGTTATGGTTCGCAGGCTACCGTGGCTTTTTATACTGAACAAAGCAGCTTAGGTGAGGCTTTAGCGTCACTTTGGATGTTTATTTTAAGTATTTGGACTTATGTTTCGTAGTGATGCTAACCCCGTTATAAGGCTGGTTTTTGCCCCTATATTACTGTTGTTCTATCAGTTGTATAGTGGCGCGCCTATTCCATTGTTGGCGCCAATCTTTGTGGTTATTTTCTTAACCATTATGCCCTCGCGTCCACCTTTAAACTTGTTGCTGACGCTGTTAATTTCGTTGTTGGTCATTTGTTTTGGCATCGTTGTTTTGGGTCAAGCTTTACTTGATTCACCAAGTGGCTTCGCTTTGTTTTGTTGGTCTATTTTGTTTTGGAGTTATTACCGTAGCCATCGAAATCCTAAAGATATTCTCTCGTCTTTAAGCTTAATTGTTATCATCATCATGGTGGTGATGACCAAGCAAATGGGCCTACCCATGGGGGGATTCCCATGGTTAATGTTTAGCAAGTTTATTACCGCCATTGTGGTGACTTATGTGGCGTTCTTGTTATTCCCTGGGGAAGAAAAGGATATTTTGCCCGCCGAGCAAACCGATGAAGCGCCTGAACATCATATTGGTTTAATCGCTTTTAAAGCGACCACTATGAGTTTGGTGCTGGTGACACTGATTGGCATTGGTAGTTCTCAAACCATGTTAATTGCCATTACCATTGGCAGTATGATGCGCAGCCCTTTGGTTAGCGATCACCATATTTTTGGTCGCAATCGATTAGTGACTACTGCGGTAGGTATTCTATTTACTTTTCCTTGTATGTTGCTGGTGGTGTTTGGAGTTTCTTATTGGGTGTTGTTGGGCGTGAGTCTGTTCTGTGGCCTGCAACTGGCCTGTTATGGCATTCGTCGTCGCTGCCGTATGGATGTATACCAGCTGTTATTTACTAATTTTACTGTGCTCACTTATCAGGTGATTTCCCATCAAGGCGCTGAGTCCTTTTCGGCTCAAGTGTTAAGGCTAATCTCGATTGCTATCGCAGTGTTAGTGGCGGCGTTATTGTTAAGTATGGCAACCCATCCCGGCCCTGATACTAGACCTAGTCAAAACGAGCCTGCCAAATAGCCTATAGAGCATTTTATAGCTAGGCCATATTTGCTATCTTGCTGCTGGCTGTGAATAAAAGGGGGCCTTATGTGGCGGCGTCGTTATATGTATTTAAGTGGTTTTTATCTTTATTTGTGTAGTGCACTAGTATCGGCAAGTGGCCTAATGACTCAGTTTGACTGCCCCCAACATGATTGGGCGGATTATTTGAATGAGCCCGATGCACTGGCCGAGATAGATGTAAAACGTTTACAACAAGACCGCTATTTAGGCTTATTTATTCAAGAGATGGCTGTGCAAGAGTTAATTCGTTTGTGGACGCTTAGTCAGCAGCCCGATTTTTCACCTAGTCAGTTCCCTGAGGCGCATTACAATTTCTCCAGCATGGTTCATATAAAGCGCCAAGGGCGCACGCCGTTTGCTTATTTTGCGACGACAAAGCAGACATTTAATGGCGAGGCTTCATCGAATATTCAAATTATTGCGCGGGTTCAAGCGCATGCCAATCAAGGCCAGGGGGATACCGGAGCGGGTTTAATATTGAATGTACCGCTTAACTATAAGTTGTCGTTTTCGCAGCTACAGCAGTTTGAGTCTTTAGCGCGGGTAAAGGTGTGGGCAAGGCAAGAGAGCCGACTGGGTGAGTAAGCGAGTCCTTACTAAAACTCGGTTTAGCACAAAGCAATTGCTATGAACAAAACCGTTATAACTCTGACCTTGCTGCGCGGGCTGCCCGGTAGCGGTAAGTCAACCTTGGCCACGCAGCTGCCCGGCGTTCACCTTGAAGCCGATATGTTTTTTATTGATAAGCATGGACAGTATCATTTTCAGCCTCAACAACTAAGCCAAGCGCATGCTTGGTGTCAGCAGCAAACAGAACAGCAATTACTGATGGGAAATAGTGTGGTAGTGGCCAATACCTTTGTCGAGCAATGGGAAATGCAGGCTTACCGAGAAATTGCAGCGCGTGTTGGTGCCAAGTTAATCGTACGTTGCTGTCGCGGCAGTTATGGCAATCTTCATGGCGTGAGTGAGCAAGCCATCGCCCAGATGCGGCAACGCTGGCAAGAATAAAGGCGCCCCAAGGTGCCTTTATAGCTTCGTTTTTAGATAAGAAATTCGCTTAAGTGCGAGAAGGCTCGGAGTACATAGCGCTGATTTGCTCGGCAAAGCGGCTTTCAATTACCGCCCGTCTTAATTTTAAGGTAGGGGTAAGCTCACCTTGTTTCATGCAAAATTCTCTGGGTAACAAGGTAAATTTTTTCACCTGTTCAAAACGTGCCAGATTGGCTTGAACTTGTTTCAAACGGCTTTGAATTAAATTTTTAATTTCAGTATTTTCTAACAATTCATCACGGTGCTGCCATTTGATGCCCAATTGCTTGGCGTGTTGCTCTAACGCTTCAAAGGCGGGCACGATAAGAGCTGAAACAAAGTGACGGGCATCGGCGATAATGGCGACTTGTTCAATTAATGGCTCGCGGATCAAGGCGCCTTCAACTCGTTGTGGCGCAATGTATTTACCCCCCGAGGTTTTCATTAACTCTTTGATCCGCTCGGTGAGCTGTAGGTTACCTTCGGCATCAATATTGCCTGCGTCTCCGGTATGTAGCCATCCATCTATGATGGTTTCGGCGGTGGCTTCTGGCTTGTTGTAATAGCCGCGCATTATTGTTGGGCCTTTTACCAGAATTTCACCTTGTTTAGAAATTTTTACTTGTAACTGATCTAATGGCTGCCCAATACTGCCAAGGCGCTTATGTTGCTTGGTATAACAAGATACGGTGGCAGTTGATTCAGTCATACCGTAACCATAAGTAATGGGCACGTTAAGGCATTGGAAGAATAGGTTAATATCATCGGCTAATTTCGCTCCCGAGCAAGGAAGCAACTTAGCGGGGCCAAAAATAGCGCGTAGCTTATTTAATACCACTTTATTGGCAAGCATATATTGAAGCTTGTGAACGAAACTTGGCTGCTGTTGGCTAAGTTGCTGCTCGGCTACACGTAGTGCCCAGTTAAATAGCGCTTGTTTGCCGGCTGATGTTTTAGCGACTTTTTGTAAAATCGCGGCATGAATTTTTTCGTAGAGACGGGGGACGCTGCACATCAAAGTTGCTTGGCTGCGTGGCAGCGCTTCCTGAATTTTTGCCGGATCTTCTAGGTAGATGTTACTGGCACCACGGTAGAGGATGTAATAACTCCAAGCGCGTTCAAATACGTGGCTTAAGGGTAAAAAGCTAAGTGAAACATCACTGCTGTTAACCGATAAGCGCTGGTCGTGCATGGCAAAGGCACTAGCAAAGTTGGCGTGGTCGAGCATTACGCCTTTGGGCTCCCCGGTGGTTCCCGAGGTATAAATGAGGGTGACGAGGTCGTCCATTTTAATTTGTTGGTTACGGGTCTGCAGCTCTGCCTCTTGACTGGTATCAGCAAGTGTTAAAAATGTTTGCCAGCTAAGAATGTTGGCTTGCTCAGGAAAATTGCATTCATTAAAACAAACAACGGTTTCAATACTACCGACTTTGAGCAAGGCTAAGCCTATCTCAAGCTGTTCTTGCTGACCAACAAATAGGATTTTGCAGTTAGCATCTTCAGCAATGTATTGGCTTTGTTCTAAGGTATTCGTTGGATAAATAGGCACTACGCAACCCCGCGCGGCCAAAATCCCTAGGTCGGTAATGGTCCACTCTGGCATATTGGGTGACATAATTGCCACGCCTTGCTGCGGTAGGTGACCTAAATGAATTAAGCTCTTGGCCACTTGGGTCCATTGCTGATAAAAATCCTTCCATGAAAAACACTGCCAGGCTTGGTCGCGCCAGATTTTTAATGCGATCTGTTGCGGTTGTTGTTTAGCTTGATGCTCTAACAAACTAACGATGTGCTGCATGTTTTTACCTTAATAAGGAGGAAAGGCGAGATGCCTAATTAAGCGCGTCATTTTAGTGACTTTTAATTAGGCGTACAAGTGTAAGCTAAGTGATTTTATGGGCAAATATCACGCACTTTTCAATTTCATAATTAATTGTTATGTCAATACACTTTAATTTATCTTTTTTTAGAAGGTTTATCTGTGGGGACTAGTTACTTTGGTGCTGGGTGAAGAGTCATTACTTATTGGTTAAGTAAATCACTCGAGGGTAATCGTTTACCCTTCGGGCGGCGGTGAAATGTTTCTGGTTTTCGGAGTGTAGGCTGGTTTTGGGCTTTTTATGAAGCGTTCACCTTTAAAATAAACCTCTTTTCATAAATTTTTACGGTTATTTTTCGATTTGTCGCGATCTTGATCGCAAAAACTTGGATTAAAATAAGTAGTCGAAAAAAATAGTGGAAACGTTTTCCCTTTGGTGCTTAAATTCACTTTAACAAGGCTGTAGTAAGCAGTAAGCAGGTATCTTGGAGAGAAAATGATGAATAAGGTGTTGGTAACGGGCGGTATGGGGTATATCGGTAGTCATACCTGTGTGCAGTTAATTAAAGCAGGTATAGAGCCGATTATTTTAGATAACTTATGTAACAGTAAGTCAGAGGTGCTCAATCGCATTGAAAGTTTAACCCAACATCGGCCTGTATTTTACCAGGGAGATGTGCGCGATCGGGCAATATTAGAACTCGTATTTGCTCAACACCAGGTTGATTCGGTGATTCATTTTGCTGGCTTAAAAGCGGTGGGGGAGTCAGTACAAAAGCCTTTTGAATATTACGACAATAATGTGTCTGGTTCCTTAGTTCTGATTGATGTAATGCGTAAGGCGGGTGTTAATAGCATGGTGTTTAGCTCTTCTGCCACCGTATACGGAGAACCCAGTAAAATGCCGATTGACGAAAGCATGCCTACTGGTGCGGTAACCAATCCTTATGGTCGTAGTAAGTATATGATTGAAGAGTGTTACGCCGATATTCAAAAGGCGGCGCCTGAACTCAGCGTGACCTTATTGCGCTATTTCAATCCGGTAGGAGCCCACCCCAGTGGTTTGATGGGAGAAGATCCTCAAGGTATTCCTAACAACTTAATGCCGTTTATTGCGCAGGTCGCGGTAGGGCGTCGTGATAGTTTGTCAGTATTTGGTAACGATTATCCCACTCCCGATGGTACTGGCGTTCGCGACTATATTCATGTGATGGATTTAGCCGATGGCCACGTTGCGGCTTTAACTAAAGTTGGTCAACAAGCTGGCCTACATATTTTTAACTTAGGCACTGGTAAGGGCTCTTCAGTATTAGATGTGGTAAACGCATTTAGCTGTGCCAGCGGTCAAGCCATCGCTTACCAAATTTGCCCACGTCGTGAAGGCGATATAGCAGAGTGTTGGGCCGCTACCGATAAAGCAGAACGTTTGCTTGGCTGGAAAGCCAGCAGAACACTACAAGATATGAGTGCCGATACTTGGCATTGGCAGTCCAATAACCCGCAAGGTTATGAGCAGTAATTTTTATGATATTTGCAAAGTGCTGACCGGCATTTTGATGGAGAGACAACACCCATGTTAAACGCTGTATTTGACCCAACAGAACATCCACACCGTCGCTATAACCCCTTAACTGGGCAGTGGATTTTGGTTTCCCCGCATCGCGCAAAACGTCCGTGGAGCGGCCAAGATGAAGCGCCTACCACCGAGCAGTTGCCAAGCTATGATGAGAAGTGTTTTTTGTGCGCGGGTAATACTCGAATTTCTGGAGATAAAAACCCGGATTATCAAGGAACCTACGTATTTACTAACGACTTCGCCGCCCTGATGACCGACTCGCCAGATGTGCCTAAGTCTGACGACCCATTATTTACCAGTATGGAAGCGCGTGGTCTGAGTCGAGTGATTTGTTTTTCGCCTGATCATAGCAAAACCTTGCCAGAGCTAGCTTTGCCTGCGATTCGTGGGGTGATTGAAACCTGGAATGAGCAAATTGAAGAATTGGGTAAAGATTATCTTTGGGTTCAAGCATTTGAAAACAAGGGTGAAACTATGGGCTGTTCACAACCTCATCCACATGGGCAAATTTGGGCCAATAGCTTTTTGCCAAATGAAATAGAACGTAAAGACAAACATTTGCGTGACTACTACCAGCAACATGGTAGCAACTTATTATTAGATTACGCCGCCAAAGAGCAGGCTGCAGAAGTTCGAACAGTGGTAGAAACCGAGCACTGGATAGCGGTGGTACCTTATTGGGCGGCGTGGCCCTTCGAGACCATGCTAATGCCTAAAACTCATATTCGCCGGATCAGTGAATTGAACAACACTCAACGTGATGACTTAGCGCTAGCGATTAAAAAATTGACCAGTCGTTACGACAATCTATTTAAGTGCTCTTTCCCTTACTCCATGGGCTGGCACTATGCGCCATTCTTTAAAGAAGGCGATACTTCAACCGAACATTGGCAACTCCATGCCTTGTTTTATCCGCCTTTATTGCGTTCGGCCAGCGTACGTAAGTTTATGGTGGGCTATGAAATGTTGGCGGAAAGCCAACGCGATCTAACCGCAGAGCAGGCTGCCGCTAAACTGCGCGAGCTAAGCGATGTGCATTATAAAGAACAAACTAATTAGAGGAGCCTGACATGTCACAACGCCAACAACATCTCATCGCCAAGGTTACTGCGGCCTTTACTGAAATGACCGGGAAGGCGCCTGAGAAACTGATTCAAGCTCCAGGGCGAGTTAACTTAATTGGTGAGCATACCGATTACAACGACGGTTTTGTATTGCCTTGTGCGATTGACTATCAAGCCATGGTGGCGGCGTCACCGCGCAGTGATAATATCGTGCGAGTGGTTGCGGTTGACTACCAAAACCAGGTGAATGAATTTGCTATAAGTCAGCCCATCGAGTTTGAACCTGAGCATATGTGGGTCAACTACATTCGTGGCGTGATTGCGTGCTTGCTCGCTAAGGGTTTTGAGTTCTCAGGTGCTGATATCGCGGTGAGTGGTAATGTACCTCAGGGAGCCGGTTTAAGTTCGTCAGCTGCCTTAGAAGTGGTGATGGGTCAAACCTTTAAAGTTTTATATCAATTGGATATCTCGCAACAACAGTTGGCTTTAATTGGTCAACAGGCCGAAAATGAGTTTGTTGGCTGTAATTGCGGCATTATGGATCAGCTCATTTCCGCAGAAGGTGAGCAAAATCATGCCTTGCTGATTGATTGTCGCTCGCTGGAAACACAGGCGGTGACGATGCCTGAAGACATGGCAGTGGTCATCATCAATTCCAACAAGAAACGTGGACTAGTTGATAGTGAATACAATACTCGTCGTCAACAATGTGAAGCCGCGGCCAAAGGTTTAGGTGTTGCTTCATTACGAGATGTGAGTGAAGCTTTGTTTGCCGAGAAAAGTGCCTGCCTTGAACCGATTGTAGCTAAACGAGCTCGTCATGTGGTGACTGAAAACGCTCGTACTCTGGCGGCTGCAGAGGCACTTAAAGCCAATGACATGGCTAAGTTAAGTCTTTTGATGGAACAGTCGCATGCTTCAATGCGCGACGACTTTGAAATTACTGTTGCCGAGGTTGACTGCTTAGTGGATATGGTTAAACACGTTATTGGCAATGCTGGTGGGGTACGGATGACCGGTGGTGGTTTCGGTGGTTGTGTAGTAGCGGTGGTACCGCCAGCCTTAGTTGATACTGTTTGTCAGGTGGTAGCTCAGCAATACCAAGCAAAAACAGGCTTGAAAGAAAGTATTTACGTGTGTAAGGCCATGCCTGGAGCGGGCGAACTTTAAGTCCTTGACTCTCAGTTAATTGCCTCGACTGAGTTCGGGGCTTAATTAGATGGTCCGCCTCACCTTTAAGCTAGTCTTAGAGTTTGGCAAATTAAAGAGGCGAACCATCATGTCTACAATTAACGTTCTTGGTATCGATTTAGGCAAATCATCTTTTCACGTGATAGGCCGTGATTATTCTGATAACCAAGTTATCCGCAAAAGTTTTCTCGTTCAGTATTAATTCACTATCTTCACCAATTAAAGCCCTGCACAATTGCTTTCGAAGCTTGTGGCGGTGCACATTGGCTTGGCAAGCAATGTGAGTTGATGGGGCATAAAGTCAGATTAATCCCTCCGCAATATGTAAAGCCCTTCGTTAAAAGTAATAAGAATGACTTCATTGATGCAGAGGCCATATGTGAAGCATCAATAAGACCTAATATGCGCTTTGTCAGCGTAAAGTCAGAAGAAGCTCAAGTTATTTCAGCGGTCCATAAAGCGAGACGCGGATATATCAAAGACCGAATAGCCTGCATGTCCCGCATTGGTTCATTACTGTTGGAGTTTGGTGTTGCTCTTCCTACAGGCCATAGCGTGATGAAGCAACTGTTCAACTGGCTTGCTCAACAAAGGCAGGAGCTGCCAATGTGACTCATGCAAGAGCTTATGGAGCTGCATGAGTATTACTTGTTTCTCAATAGCAACATTGAGAAACAAGATAAAAAGCTAAAGCAACTGGTTGAAACGAACTCGATAGGTCAGCTCCTGAAAACCATACCGGGTATTGGAGATATGACAGCAAGTCTTTGTATTGCCAACATCAGCAGTGCTACTGATTTTAAAAACGGTAGAAACATGGCCGCGTGGTTAGGGCTTGTT
>QGCX01000234.1_pt1 | contig 11908 bp, 9 predicted proteins | sample 4708031 | NCBI WGS metagenome assembly QGCX01 (sample SAMN08941163, study PRJNA450518) | Sediment metagenome, whole genome shotgun sequencing project. | reverse complement strand
ACATAGGTCGCTCCCTGCTCACCAAGCAGTTGGTTATCCACATCGCAAGCAACTTCGAAACGAACATCAAACACTCGGGAATCAAATTCACTGCTATCAATTTTGGCTAAACGGAACAGGGCTTCACAGCCGGGATCAAGCTCATTGCCTTTATTATCCAGAAGATGTCCGCCTAGTGCCTGAAACAATCCGGCACCCGCATCATTAGTTGCACTGCCGCCGATAAATAGGATGATTTTTTTGACACCTTTATCCAGTGCATCGTTGATCGCCTGACCAACGCCAAACGTTGTTGCAATTGCCGGGGTCCGGTCATTCGGATTGGTCAATTCCAAACCGCATATCTTGGCAATTTCAATTAATGCTGTCTGGTTGTGTTCATCAAACAGATAACTGGCTTCGATATCTCTTGAATAGGCATCTTTAACCGTTAGTGATATGTCGCGTCCGTTGATAGAAGCTTTGATGGCTTCGAGCGAGCCTTCACCACCATCCGCCATCGGAACTTTAAGATATTCGGCAAAAGGGAAAACCTGGCGGAAGCCTGTTTCCACATATTGAGCCACTTCTTCGGCTGACATGCTCTCTTTGTATGAGTCTGGAGCTATAACGATTTTCATACAGTTACCTTTGGATAAAAGGTAGCAGCCATGGCTGACTGCTACGGATATAGAGTTTGATTTAGCTAATGGTGATGTTGGTCAGTTTCTCGTAATACAGCGCCAGCGCATTGTGGTCACAGCCGCCATGGCCGTCTTCACGCAGACAGTGCATCATTTCAAGAACCTGTGCAGTTAGTGGCAACTGAGAACCAACACCGTGTGAAGTTTCAATTGCGTTAGCCAGATCTTTAATGTGCAGATCAATACGGAAACCCGGATTAAAATTGCGGTTAAGTACCATTGGCGCTTTTGCATCAAGTACGGTAGAACCTGCAAGGCCACCGCGAATGGCTTCGAATACTTTACCAGGATCGACTTCGGCCTTTTTCGCCAGAGCCAGTGCTTCACTCATCGCAGCAATATTCAGCGCCACGATCACTTGGTTAGCCAGTTTGGTTACGTTACCTGCACCCACTTGGCCAACATAAGTGACAGAGCCAGCCATCGGCTCGATAACTTGTTTGTATTTATTGAATAGCTCTTCATCGCCACCAACCATTACAGCCAGTGTGCCGTCGATCGCTTTAGGTTCACCACCAGAAACAGGCGCATCTAGATAATTCACACCGAACTTATTCAGTTCGTAGGCGATTTCACGCGCTGCAAGTGGAGCAATTGAGCTCATGTCGATCACGGTTGCGCCTTTGTTCGCACCTTCAACAACACCACCCTCACCTAATACGGCTGCTTTAACGTGTGGTGAATTTGGCAGCATGGTGAAGATAACTTCTTTATCCTGAGCTGCTGCTTTTGATGATTCTGCGCCAGTTGCGCCTGCAGTAACCAGTTCGTTAACTGCATCTGCGTTCATGTCGAAAACGGTAACATCGTAGCCAGCTTTTAATAGGTTTTTTGCCATAGGCTTACCCATAATGCCCAGGCCAATAAATGCAATTTTCATCAATCTCTCCTACAAGAATTTTTCTTTAAGTTGAAGTGCGCCTGCTTTGAAAATGCCGACATCGCTACCGACAGCAACGAAGTTGGCTCCTAGCTCTAAAAATTTGTTCGCATCATCATTATTTGGTGCAAGAATGCCGCAGCTTTTGCCGTGAGCTTTTGCTGCTTCAATAACGGTACAAATTGCGTCAAATACAGATTTTTCGCTGGAATTGCCAAGGAAACCCAATGATGCAGCCAAGTCAGAAGGGCCGATAAATACGCCGTCAACACCATCAACCGACAGAATGTCGTTGATATTATCGACACCAGCTTGGTCTTCGATTTGTACAACCACAGAGATGTTATCGTTGATTTGTTGTTGATAATCCGCTTGGAAACCCCAGTTATTGCTACGGTGAGCCACACTTACACCACGAACGCCACTGGATGGATAGCGGGTATAGCTGACTGCCTGCTCGGCTTCTTGTTTGGTGCTGACAAAAGGGACCAGAAAGTTGTAGAAACCGATATCGAGAAGACGCTTGATAACGATTTTGTCGTTATGTGTCGGACGTACAAAAGGAGCAGACTCACTGTCTTTCAGCGCCATTAACTGATGGATCAGGGTATTGATATCGTTGGGAGCATGTTCACAGTCGATCAATAGCCAGTCAAAACCAACTTGCCCTAGTAATTCGGTTGATAATGGATTGGTGAAACCTGCCCAGCAACCAATCATGCGCTCTTGAGCAACAAGTTTTTGCTTTGCAGTGTTGGGAAATATGTTTTTCATATCCGGCCTTGTGGTAAGTGACAGTGGGGAAATTAAACCATGTAAAAGTCGGGGTTACATTAGGTTAAACCACAAATAGTCCATGAATATCTGTCTGTCTTATTGTGCCTATGCACACATTGTGTGTGATCAATCTCTCTTTTTGGTCTTAATTTGCAGGCGTTGTCACTAAAATATGTGAAAAGTTACAAAAGGTTGTGGTGAATAGAGCTGAGTTCTTGTTTGTGGCAGGGTTTTCCCGAGATGGAATCACAATCTTAGTTTTGCTACAGGATTTGATGATTTGTCTCTATGCCGTTGATATTTTTACGGTACAATTTGAAATTATTAAAACAAACGGAATAACGCCCCACTTATCGTTCAATTAAGCTAGGGGACAACAGGGTTATTGGATAGGAATGGTTAAATATGGGTCTTAAAACACCAGCTTTTATTGGTCTTTCGCTGCTTGCAGCACAAGTGAATGCCTTTACGGTGGATAAATCGGCAATCGATACTGCCGCAACGTTAACTATTCCGACGTTAAATAGCCTTGAACTCAACCAAAATGGTTGGATTGAACCGCAGAAACTCAATATTTGTATCGCAGAAGGCCAGTTAAGAATTGAACGCCATTTGCCATTGGTTGTAGATAACAAAAAACGTAAATCGCTGTTGGAAGTTAGCCGGGTGGAGAATGGTATCAATATTGATTTTAGTGTAGATAGTAGCAAGGAAAATCAGCAGTTATATCAGCAAACCGCTTATCAGATAGCGACAGCGCCAAATTGTATCAGTCCGGGTGATGTGGCTTTACCGATTGTGAAAGTGTTTGGTGCCCAGTCACAAAGTGAATTGCTTTCCATGGCTGATAAGTATATGCCGTTAATCCCGACAAAAGATAAGACGCAAAATGGGCTAGAGGCAAAATCGGTATCGAACTGGTTTACGGCAGTAGAAAATGATGACAGTGGTACTCCATTATCGGTGACCTTCAGCCAGGCTGACAGCCAGCAACATACATTATTAGAAGTAACCTGTTCCGGGTTAAATATAGCAGTTTCTATGGCGGTTAATGATTTTCTGGGCAATAGCAGCCAGAACGCTTTGATCCGTTTCGAGCAGGAAAAATTTAAACCGATCCGACTTGGTCTGACGGAAAATAGCCGCGGTTTTGTGTTCGGCCAAACAAATACCCTACTGCCGAATTTGCGTCAGAATCAGGAAATGGCGCTGCGTTACACCAATTATAATGGTGCCACCAAAACCTTGGTTTACCCATTAGCGGAATTAGACGAAAAGCTAACAGCTTATCCAGCTTTGTGCGGCGTGGAATGATTTCGTGAGTCATTAAGATTCGCCCTGACGGTTACTCTGCCAGGGCGTAGTTATCTTTAACGTTTTGTTTTAGGTTGAGTAAAAGCACCGTATAGGTCCATGCGGCGATGACGTAAATTGGTTACTGATCCTTCTGTATTCAGTTGTTTTAGTTTGTCTAAATCAACATCGGCAAAAATGATCATTTCAGTATTCGGGCTGGCTTCTGTAATGGTCGCATCATGAGGAAAGAAGATATCTGAAGGTGAAAATACTGCCGATTGAGCATATTGAATATCGACGTTATCGACTCTGGGCAAGTTACCCACACTTCCCCCAATCGCAACATAACACTCATTTTCAATCGCACGAGCCTGAGAACAGAGACGTACTCGCTGGTAACCGTTTTTGGTATCGGTCCAGAAGGGGACAAATATAATCTGTACATCTTTTTCTGACATCATACGGCCCAGTTCTGGAAATTCACTGTCATAGCAAATCAAAATACCAACTCGCCCTGCATCGGTATCGATAACCTTGATACTGTTACCACCATCAATAACCCAATCTTTTTTCTCATGCGGAGTGATATGAATTTTTTTCTGCTCATCTATATCACCATCACGATGCAGCAGGTAAGAGATATTAAATAGGCGGTCACCTCGAACTTCGGGCATACTGCCAGCGATGATATTGATATTGTAGGTAATCGCCAGTTCACTGAACCGTTGCTTGATTGCATCGGTAAAAGAGGCAAGAAAACGAATCGCTTCAACAGAGTTCTGATCATTCTGTAAACCCATAAGCGGAGCATTAAAGAATTCAGGGAATAACGCAAAATCCGCTTTATAGTTAGATAGTGAAGAGACAAAGAATTCAGCCTGATCAAGTAAATCGTCCAGACTGGTCACCGCACGCATCTGCCACTGTACAATCCCGATACGTACCAGCGTTTTATCTATCTCGTGAATAGAGTCGAACTCTTCTTCATAAAAGAAATTGTCCCATTCGAGTAGCGTGGCATAGCCGTGGGAGCTGTCATCTTCTGGCAGGTAATGGCGCATGATGCGTTTCACATCGAAATCATTAGATAACTGGAACGAGAGAATATGGTCGTAAATTTCGCGCCTTTTTACTTTATCAATGTATTCGGTCACTTTTAATTCATCGGCGTATTTTGCGTAGCCGGGTATGCGGCCACCAGCAAGAATTGCTTTAAGATTATCGCTACGGCACAACTCTTTACGTGCTTCATATAAGCGGCGGCCCAAACGTAAACCACGATATTCAGGATGGACAAAAACATCGAGGCCATACAGCGCATCGCCGTTTTGCACATGCTGAATAACGTTGTTTTCGTTGACGATATCGGTATAAAAATGGGGGAGTGAATAGCGGTTATAGTCAACTTTTATGGTTAATGCGGCTGCAATGATTTGGCCATTATCTTCGATGCAGATTTGACCGTCCGGATATTGGTGGATCAAATCCATTATGGTCATTCGTGGCCAGGCTCCGCCAACATCGGGAAAAACTAAATCCATCAATTCAGCCAGTTCCGGATAATCGCTTTTCTCTATCACACGTAGGGTAAGACGGGGTGGGGCGGTTCTCATCTGGTATCTCCTGAGCTGTTTTTATATAACTTAACGCGAGATAAGTGTGATCGGCCAGGCTTTTTTTAGTCAATATTTAGCAATTTCAATAAAAAATGCAGTACAACATCGGCTAAAATAGGCGGCTTAAGCCAATTATATGACTCAGAAGATGAAAGGACCGCTGATGCTAATTGAAGCTCGCATACTGGTTGTTGACGATGATCCGGAAATTTGTGAACTACTGGATGAGTATCTGACCAAAACCGGGTTTACCGTAGACACGGTTGGAAATGGAGTGGAACTGGAACACTACATAGAAAAGAATGGTTATCCGGATTTGATTCTGCTCGATGTGATGATGCCTGGAGACGATGGTTTTACTCTTTGTCAGAAAATGCGCGAAGACTCAAATGTACCGATTATCATGCTGACCGCCGTTTCAGATGAAACTGATCAGATCATTGGTCTGGAAATCGGGGCAGATGACTACATCGCAAAACCTTTCAGTCCACGTCAGTTAGTGGCTCGGATTAAGGCAGTACTGCGTCGAATTCAGGCGCTAAAAGCGGATGAGCAGCCTGAGTTACCGGCGAAATTCCATTTTGGTGACTGGACGTTAGATACCGTATCTCAACGTATTACCCACCACATAACCGGAGAAGAGCAAGAGCTTTCCGGCAGCGATTACGCATTATTGGTGTTATTTCTTACTCACCCGAAAGATTTACTGGATAAAGATACGATTTCCTATGAAATTAAAGGACGTGAAGCGTTGCCAAATGAACGGGCGATTGATGTTCAGCTAAGCCGTTTACGTCAGCGGCTGGGCAAAAGTGAAGCGCATCCGACCTATATCAAAACCATGCGTGGTAACGGTTATATCCTGGCGGTATCGGTCGAGTCTGAGTCCTAAGCCATGCGTAAACCTCATTGGCTTTCATGGCTGAATCCTAATAGCCTGGTTAACCGTACACTATTGCTGACGCTGCTGGCGATTGTTATCGCACAGGGGATGGCAATGACATTATGGTTTACCGAATCGAAACGTCAGGAAATCGCGGGGGTGGAGTCGGTCTCATCCAGTATGGCCGGAATGTTCGCGTCCACTGTGACCTTTTTCCAGTCTCTGCCGGTAAAATACCGCCATATTATCCTTGATCAGGTGCGTAATATGGGGGGGACTCGCTTCTTTGTTTCACTCAACAAAGAGCTGTTGATTGTCGAACCGATTGAAGACAGCGCGTTGAAAACTCTTTCTGTCACCACGGTGAAACAAGTTCTGCACGACAGGCTCAATCGGGTGCAGAGTATCCATGTAGATTTTGCCAGCCCGGAGCGGCTGCGTTTGATTAAAAATGATATTTTTCTCGATGACTTACCCCGCTCATGGGCACATCAGACGCTAACACTCGCCCCGCTTAATCCTCCTATTCTGGTGGTGCAGATTGAACTGAGTGAACATGAATGGATCTATATCGCAGGCTTGCTGCCCTCGCCATATATGACCCTGGATACCCAGTTTTTCGATCGTGAGCAGTGGGTATTTCTGGTTTTGTCTACCGCGATTATTATGGTGTTAACCTTCTTCCTGATGCGCCGCCAAGTGCGGCCACTGCGTAATCTGGCCAAAGCGGCTAATGATATGAGTATGGCGGAAGACCCCCGCTCACTGGTTGAGGAAGGGGCAGAAGAGTTGGTGACGGCAACACGGGCATTTAACCGGATGCAGTTAAGAATTCGCCGTTACGTCGCGGATCGCGAACAGCTTTTTTCGTCTATTTCTCATGACTTAAAAACACCGATTACCCGTTTGCGTCTGCGTACCGAGTTACTTGATGACGATGTAAAATATGAAAAATTTAACCGTGATCTGGATGATCTTGAGATGATGGTGAAAGGGGCGCTGCAGTGTGTACGCGATACTGACCTGCATGAAAATAATGCTTCTATTGATATCGAAGGGTTAATCGCAGGAATTGCGGAAAGCTACAATATGCAAGAGATTCGGGTTGAGTTTACCCCCAACCAGATAGCACCGATTATTGGTAAGCCGCTGGCGATTAAACGGGTGCTGGCTAATTTGATCGATAACGGGGTGAAATATGGTCAACGTGTTGAAGTTAAAATTCATGAAGATAAAGATTGGCTGGTTGTGACTTTGAATGATAGCGGCCCAGGGATTCCTGTCGATTTGCTGGAAAAGGTGTTTGAACCATACTATCGTTTGCCTTCTTCCAAAGAGGGGCATGGCTTGGGATTAGGGATCTGCCGCAGTATTCTACACGGTCACGGTGGTGATCTGACGTTACGCAATGCCGCTCACGGTGGGCTGGAAGTGAAAGTCTTTATCCCGCTTGATGTGGAGTTGTAATATGAACCCAACCAAAAGGCAGCCAATGAAACGCCTCGCCCGACTACTCTCATTTCTGATTGCAGCGAGTGCTTCGTCAGGCTACGCCGGTAATGTGGAAGTGCTTCACTGGTGGACCTCCGGTGGTGAAGCTAAGTCAATTGCGCCCCTTAAGAAGATGCTGGAAACCCAGCATCACCATTGGAATGATTTTGCCATCGAAGGTGGCGGTGGTGACAGTGCCATGATGGTGCTGGCGACTCGTGCGATTTCCGGTAATCCTCCTTCAGCGGCGCAGATCAAAGGCGATGCGATTCGTGAGTGGGCCAGTTTAGGTTTGCTGGCCAATCTGAATGATGTCGCTGAAGAAGGACGCTGGCATACACTTATTCCTCCGGTGATCGATGACGTTATGTCCTGGCAAGGGGAAACAGTCGCGGTTCCTTTTAACATTCACCGAGTGAACTGGTTGTGGGTGAATAAGAAAATATTTGATCAGCTTAATCTGCCGGTACCGGGTTCTCTGGACGAATTTTTTGTTGTCGCCGACAAGTTGCGAGCCGCAGGAGTTCTTCCACTTGCCCATGGGGGGGATCCGTGGCAGGACGCCACTCTGTTTGAAGATGTTGCTCTCTCAGTATTGGGCGCCGATCTCTATCGTAAAGCTTTCGTTGAGTTGGATATGGAAGTATTGGCCGGGGCTCAGATGGAGCAGGTCTTTACTCAGTTCAAGCGTTTTCATCAATACATAGATGAAAATTCGCCTGGCCGGGATTGGTATCACACTACCGCCATGGTGATCGAAGGCAAAGCTGCGATGCAGATTATGGGGGATTGGGCCAAAGGTGAGTTTCTCGATAATGGGAAAAAAGTCGGCGTTGATTTTGACTGTGTGCCAGTGTTTGGTACCGATAACTTATTCAGTTACAACGTGGATAGTTTTGTTTTTTTTCAGCTAGAAAACGAGCAGGATATCCAGGCGCAGAAAGCACTGGCACAAACGATTCTGACGCCTGAATTCCAACGGGCATTTAACCTGAACAAAGGTTCGATACCAGTGCGTAAGGATGTCGATATCAGCGATTTTGATCGTTGTGCGATTGATTCGCGCCGTGATTTTGAATATTCCTCAGCCAATAATGGCTTAGTGCCGAGTATGACCCAAGGGATGTCAACCACTAGCTATGTTCAGGGGGCGATTTTCGATGTTGTCAGCAGCTTCTTTAATGATCCTAATTCAGACCCCAAAACCGCAGTACGTCGCTTAGCGCAGGCGGTCAAAGCGGCGATGTAAGTCAGGCGGGATCTGACACAAAAGGGCAAAAGTCATGGGTGGTTTTCCACCCATTTTTTATAACTAATTTTCAGAGAAGGAGAACAAGATCAAGGGATGTGTGCTTTAAGTTATTGTTGTAATTGAAATGTTAATAATATGTATCATTTTGGCCCGCTCCTTGCTCTATAGGGAATAAGGATACCCGTTTGAAGGTATCCATGCCCCTTACTCAGGAGAATGATAATGATCAAGCCTTTAACCCTACTTGCAACTTCAATTCTAGCAGTAACCTCATTTAATGCGGCAGCGAACTGCGATCCCGGTGAAATGGTGATTAAATTCAGCCATGTAACCAATGCAGACAAACACCCGAAAGGCATCGCCGCCTCGTTACTCGAAAAACGAGTTAATGAAGAGATGAACGGCGTCGCCTGTATGCAAGTATTCCCTAACTCAACCTTATATGATGATGACAAAGTTCTCGAAGCATTGCTGAACGGTGATGTGCAGTTGGCGGCACCATCACTGTCTAAATTCGAAAAATTCACCAAAAAATATCGTATTTTCGATTTGCCGTTCCTGTTTGATGATGTAGCGGCAGTGGACCGTTTCCAGAACTCTGAAGCGGGCGATAAACTGAAAAATTCAATGCGCCGCCGTGGGCTACAGGGGCTGGCATTCTGGCATAACGGGATGAAACAACTTTCTGCCAATAAACCTTTGATTCATCCTGCCGATGCGAAAGGTCTTAAATTCCGTGTTCAGGCTTCCGATGTTTTGGTTGCACAGTTTGAACAGCTAGATGCCAATCCACAAAAAATGGCCTTTAAAGAAGTGTATGGTGGCCTGCAGACCAAAGTTATCGATGGTCAGGAAAATACCTGGTCCAATATCTACGGTAAAAAGTTCTTTGAAGTTCAGGATGGCACTACAGAAACCAACCACGGTATTCTGGACTACATGGTTGTGACCTCAAACGATTTTTGGAAAGGATTACCTGATGATGTGCGCAATCAGTTAGCGACGATTATCCAAGAAGTGACGGAGACTCGTAATGCCGAAGCAACCAAAGTTGATCTGGCTAACCGTCAGAACATTCTGGACGCGAGCGGTGTAATTCGTACATTGACTTCTGAACAGCGTCAAGAATGGGTGACCGCAATGAAGCCGATGTGGGCCAAGTTTGAAAAAGATATCGGTGCGGATCTGATTGAAGCCGCTCTGGCATCGAATAATAAATGATAGTTTATTCCCCCTGTCAATAAGCAGGGGGACTTTTCCGGAATTGATTGAAGCGATAACTTTTATGGACAACTCCCTTTTCTCTAAGATCGGTCGGGTGACAGACTCTATTGAAGAGTTTCTGATAGCTTTCTTCCTTGGTTCAATGACGTTACTCACCTTTGCTAACGTAGTGCTGCGCTACCTGTTTAATGACAATATTCTCTGGGCACTCGAGCTAACGGTATTTATGTTCGCCTGGATGGCATTGGTTGGGGCCTCTTATGGGGTAAAAAAACATTTTCACATTGGTGTGGATGTGGTGATAAATGCAGCGCCAGCGGGAATGCGTAAACTGTATGCCATTATCTCTGTGCTCTGCTGCCTGACTTTTTCTATTCTGCTGCTGATTGGTTCGTGGAATTATTGGTATCCGTTTATTACCGACCGTGCCTGGTATGAAGTGGATGATATACCGATGCCTGATCTATTTCAGTTTTTAGCTGACTGGTTTAATGAAGGTGAACGTTACGAAAAGATTCCTCGCTTTATTCCTTACATGGCTCTGCCTATCGGGATGGCTCTGCTCACTCTGCGCTTTTTACAGGCGGCTTACCAAATTATCACTGGTAAACTGGATACTTTAATCGCCGGACATGAAGCGGAAGAGGATTTGGCCGCGTTAAAAGATGACGTCTCGGCAGAATTTGACAGTAAGGAGCGTTAAGCTATGAGCATTGTAATTCTATTTTTGATGGTCATCGGCTTTATGCTGGTTGGTGTGCCGATTGCGATTTCACTGGGTTTATCCAGCGTCTTGTTTTTGCTGGTGCATTCCGATGCTTCTTTAGCTTCTGTTGCCCAGACTCTGTTTAATGCGTTTGCCGGTCACTTTACCCTATTGGCGATTCCCTTCTTTATTCTGGCATCAAGCTTTATGTCTACTGGCGGTGTGGCAAAACGTATCATTCGCTTTGCGATTGCCATGGTTGGCTGGTTCCGTGGCGGTCTAGCTATCGCATCGGTGGTGGCGTGTATGATGTTTGCCGCTTTATCGGGTTCCTCACCGGCAACCGTGGTGGCGATTGGTAGTATTGTTATTGCTGGTATGGTGAAAAATGGCTACAGCAAAGAGTTCGCAGCCGGGGTTATTTGTAATGCGGGCACACTTGGTATTCTGATTCCTCCTTCTATTGTTATGGTGGTGTATGCTGCCGCGACAGATGTCTCAGTGGGACGGATGTTTTTGGCCGGAGTAATTCCGGGACTTCTGGCTGGCTTTATGTTGATTGTCGCTATCTATATCGCCGCACGAGTCAAAGGTTTACCTAAGCAACCTTTTGTCGGCTGGAGTGAAGCGATTAAAGCCGCGAAAGAGGCGAGCTGGGGCTTGTTACTGGTCGTCATTATCCTTGGCGGTATCTATGGTGGGATCTTTACCCCAACCGAAGCGGCGGCTGTGGCGGCGATGTATTCCTTTTTTATTGCCAACTTTATTTATAAAGATATGGGACCGTTCGCGGATAAACAGAATACCCGACCAATACTGGTTAAAGTACTGGAAACCTTTGTCCATAAGGATACCAAAGCAACGCTGTTTGAAGCGGGTAAGCTAACCATTATGCTGCTGTTTATCATTGCTAATGCGCTGATACTTAAGCATGTGCTTACCGAAGAGCGCATTCCGCAAATGATTACTGAATCGATGTTATCGATGGGATTGGGACCAATTACCTTCCTTATTGTGGTTAACTTATTGCTGCTGATCGGCGGTCAGTTTATGGAACCATCGGGTTTGCTGATTATAGTCGCTCCTCTGGTGTTCCCGAT
>QGCX01000233.1_pt1 | contig 11949 bp, 8 predicted proteins | sample 4708031 | NCBI WGS metagenome assembly QGCX01 (sample SAMN08941163, study PRJNA450518) | Sediment metagenome, whole genome shotgun sequencing project. | reverse complement strand
CAGCATAGGAATCAGCGCTGATTTCCAGAACAACAGAATACCTAATGCCGCACCAGCGGTGATCAGCATCCAGATAACAAATGAAGCTTTAGACTCTTCTTGCTTGTTCTGTAGCAAACGCTGTGATTCAGCCACCACGCGCGAATAACCATCAATAACGGTAATCGTACTACCGAAAATACAGAAGAAGGCGATCACAGCAATCAGATAGCGTGACCACTCACCAATAGTAGAAGCATAAAGGCTAACTAACTGATGGGAAAAACCAATGCCGGATTGTGAAAGCTCAACACCAGTACCATTAAGAATCAGTGCACCCAGGCTCAAGAACACAATCGCCAGAATAGCGGTGCCGATATAGCCGACATTAAAATCAAACAGGGCTGATTTCGGTGTTACCGCTTGTTCTTTACACTGGTTCTTTAACCATACTGATGTGATGCTGGAAATTTCGATTGGCGCTGGCATCCAGCCCATCGTTACTACCAGGAAGCCAATAGCGGCTAATGTCCACGGTGATGGCGTTACTGCATCGGGCAGTTTTTCCGCTGGGCTGCCAAAGGCAACAATCGCTGCGATAACCGTTGCAACGGTTAATACCGCCATAATGACTTTAGAAAGGTTACCTAGAACACTCGCCTGGCCAGCCAGCAGAATTAACAGACAAACGCCAATCACGATAAAAGAAAGGGCGGTGCCGGATAATTCAAATGGTATAAAATAACCCAGCAGACTGGCACTAAACAGAGTTAATGCTGCGGTGTTAATCACACCGGAAATTGCGCTTAAAATGGTAAACACCCATAAATACGGGCGGCCAAGTTTCGCATAACCTTCAACCAGTGTTTCACCGGTTCCCATGGTGTACTGAACGCCTGCACGGAAAAAAGGGTATTTAAACAGGTTGACCAGCAGGATCAGTATCGCGAGTTGCCAGCCATAAATGGCACCGGCTTTGGTTGAGGCAACCAAGTGAGAACCACCGACAGCTGCTGCTGCCATCATGATTCCCGGACCTAATGATTTGATTAATTGAGAGAGAGACGATCCTTTCTCCGAAGGATACGAAGCCGCATTTTCCATTCTAGTTCCTTACAACATCTGTTGATGAGAGATAAATATTCCATGGGTCGGTACCGCTTTTAGTCAGGCGTAGTGCGGTTTTGGACGGTGTCAAGCAACCATATGAATATCATATATTGCTCATGTGTCAAATCTCTTTTACAAAGAGATGACAGGCTGTTAAGAAACCGTTTTGCTAGCTTGCTGAAAAGTCTGCATTTTGGTGATCTAACAGAGACTGATATAATCGAAAAATTCTGTTTAGTGGAGAGCCGGTATGGCGATGATCGACTATTGTCCCCCAACTGATCCTTGGGTCGAAGTCGTGTTTGAAGATGATTATATTGTTGCGGTGAATAAGCCATCCGGACTACTTTCTGTTCCGGGGCGGCAGCCGCAGCATTATGACAGTATGTGGAGCCGGATTGTTGAAACCTACCCACAAGCTCAGGTGGTTCATCGTCTTGATATGTCCACCTCTGGCCTGATGCTATTTGCTAAAGATAAGCATGTGGAAAGCGCACTGAAAAAGCAGTTTCAGTACCGTCTGACGCATAAGGTGTATTACGCTGAAGTTTGGGGTCATGTTGAGCGAGATGAAGATATGATCGATCTGCCGTTGATCTGTGACTGGCCGAATCGCCCGCGACAGATGGTGTGTCATGAAACAGGAAAACCATCCCAGACTCTGTATCAGGTGGTGGAGCGTAAAGAGAAAACCACTTTAGTGCGTCTGTTTCCGATCACTGGCCGTTCACACCAACTGAGAGTACATATGCTGGCGATTGGTCATCCGATTGTCGGCGACGAGTTTTATGCACATCAGGAAGCGTGCGATTATGCGCCGCGTTTGCATTTACACGCAGCAGAACTGAGTTTCTATCATCCGCGTACGGATTGGCTAAAGCGTTTGTTTGTTCCTTGTGAGTTTTGCCCGCAGGCGCAGGAAGTGATTTTTGAACACTTTGATCCACCGCGTAAACTGCCGGATTATAAAACCCTGCCACGCCCATAACTATTTAGATCAGGAGAAAAGGATGTCTCAACCTAAGATTGTCTTTGTCGACCGTTCGACTATCCCGCAGCAAATCATATTGCCGAAGATTTCGCTTGAGCATCAATGGATCGAGTACTCGCTGACTACATCGGATGAGCTGTACGAAAGGGTAAAAGATGCCGAGGTCATCATCACCAATAAGGTGGTACTGAATGCAGAGTTACTGGCTCGTTTACCAAAGCTTCAGTTGATTGCAGTGTCGGCGACTGGTGTGAATAACGTGGATATCGATTATTGTCGGGAACATCAGATTGCCGTGGCGAATGTGCAGGGCTACGCGACACAGTCGGTACCGGAGCATGTGATCGGTATGATTTTCGCCCTGCGGCGTAATCTGTTGGGTTATCATCAGGACATCGCCAATGGCGAGTGGCAGCGCAATAAACAGTTCTGTTTCTTTACCCATCCGATTGGTGATGTTGCCGGGTCAACTCTGGGGATTATTGGCTCAGGAACGCTAGGGCAGGCAACGGCTGCTTTGGCCAGAGCCATTGGTATGCAGGTGGTTTTTTCCGAGCGTAAGGGCGCTGGATCCTGTCGTAAGGGCTATCTGCCATTTGAGCAGGTTGTTGAACAGGCCGATGTGCTCACGCTACATTGCCCGCTGAATGAATCAACACGCAATATTATTTCCGCCGACGAACTCGCTAAAATGAAAGCCAGCGCGATATTAATTAATACCGGCCGTGGTGGTTTAGTTGATGAACAGGCGCTGGTCGATGCGCTGAAAAATGGTGTCATCGCCGGAGCGGGAGTGGATGTATTCACTCAGGAGCCCGCGGATAACTCTAACCCGTTATTAGCCAATAGTGATCTGCCGAATTTGCTGTTAACTCCGCATGTAGCATGGGGCAGTGATAGTGCTATTCAGCGTTTGGTTGAAATCCTGATTAAAAATATCGAGGTTTATCTGGCTGGTGGCATGCAAAATCGGATCGTTTGATTTTGTATAAATGATCCTGAATCTGCGCTGATTAGTAGCTTACTTTTCCGCGCAAGTTTTTGGTTGCCCCGGCTTTTTTCTTACTTTCCAGTCGCCTTTGTTGTGAGCCTTTGGTTGGCTTGGTCGCTCTGCGCTTTTTCACCACCACCATAGCGGAAAGGATTAACTCTCTGAGCCGATTAAGCGCATCTTCTTTATTCTTTTCCTGTGTTCGGTAGGTTTGCGCTTTAATCACAATTACCCCTTCTTTGCTGATTCTGGAATCTGACAGAGCGAGTAACTTTTCCTTATAGATAGCGGGTAGTGTAGAGTGCGTGATATCAAAGCGCAGATGGATTGCACTGGAGACTTTATTCACATTCTGCCCACCATTACCCGTGGCTCGAATAGCGCTAAGTTCAATTTCCCAGTCGGCAAGTTGTACGGTGTTGGATATTTTAAGCATGGTAGTTTTTGTTGAGAATCAGGCGGGTAGTGTATATGAAATTATCTTTTGGGTGTGAGTTCGGTAATTATTTCTGCTATCTGATGTCGATCATTGGTAATGCCGGAAATTCGCTAGGAATTATCCGGCATCTTGTGAGGATGAGCGTTGGTTATGTTACGCTTGAGAAACGCTTAACTCAGGTTTTGGCAGCCAAGCCGTTACTAACATCACAGCAACGGTAGGGAGCATCCATGCCATGCCCACATCAAATAGTGGCAAGAATGCAAAGGCATCCATTGAAATCCCGGCCACTTTCCCTGCATCAATCAGAGCAAAAAGCAGTGATACTGATAGCACGACACGATAGGCCAGTGTCGGGTTGTTCAACTTAGCACGAATAAAGGTTAATGCGACTAACGCGATCGCAACCGGGTAGAGTGCAAAGAGAACGGGAACAGACAGCGAGATAAGCTGCGAAAGTCCGACATTTGCAATCACACCACAGGCTAGCGCGTTAATGATGACCCAGGTTTTATAAGAAAGCTTGGTCAATGAACTGAAATAGTCAGAACAAGCTGAGATCAAACCAATCGCAGTGGTTAAACACGCCAGTAATACAATCGCAGACAACACAAATTGCCCTGCCTGACCGAATAGTGCCTGTACATATGCGCTCAATATTACACCACCATTGTCAGCGCCTAATGCTATGGAAGAGCTGGTTGCGCCAAGGTAGAACAGCGAAATATAAACAAATGCCAGTCCACATGCAGCAATAATAGCCGCGTAAATAAGGTAACGGGTGGTTGGCCCTTTTTCCGTAATCCCCTTACTTTTCAGGGTGTCCACCATCAACATGCCAAACATCAGAGATGCAAAGGTATCCATGGTGTTATAGCCTTCTAAGAACCCTTTAGTAAAGGGTTGCGTCTGATATATCTCTTTCGCTGGCATCAGGTCGCCTTGAGGGCTAATGAACACGCCAATAGCAACAATAATCAATCCGATGAAAAGAGCTGGAGTAAGCACCTTACCAATAAGGTCAATCAGTTTGCCCTGAAACCAGGAGAAAAATGCGGCCACGACAAAAAACAAGACAGAAAATAGCACCAAAGAAGAGTCTGCTGTATCGGCTAAAAAGGGTTTGATCGCCATCTCATAGGCAACTAAACCGGTGCGTGGTGCCGCAAATGCCGGCCCGATAATGATAAACATCAACACGGCCATAAGGGTGGATGCGCGTAGAGGAAGGTCGCGTGTCAATGTCTTCCAGTCCCCCCCAGCCATCGCTACTGCGATAATGGCAACAAGTGGTAATCCTACCGCCGTGACCAAGAATCCAGCCATTGCCGAAAGCACATTTTCACCCGCAAATTGCCCCGCAATCGGAGGGAAAATAATGTTACCAGCTCCGAGGAAAAAGGCGAACAGCATAAAGCCGACCGCAGTGATATCTGTTATTTTTAATGATTGCTTCACGCAAAATCCTTAACTTACTCTGTTGTGATAGTAGAAAGTGCTGAGTTGCACCTATATAGGTGAAATTTTTGGGTGAATGGTCAGTTACTGATAATAAAACTTCAAGTTTTGAATGGGAATTAGGGTATTTGACTATGTAAATATTATTTTACGTATGATGTAAATGTATAAATGCTATTTAATACAGAATAAAAAATGGACAGATTTGTTAGTTTCTGGTTATACGTATTATCCAACGATTTATATAAGCGCAGTGAGTATGTGGTGCTGTTCGTTTCGGCTGGAGTGGAATTGGACAATTACCATTTTCATAAAAGAAAACATTAGTAATGCATGAATAACTCCAAGTATGGAAAATAGCTTAATTTTGTGTTCAGTCCACCATTGATGGTGCAGAACAGATATCTAAAGTTTTCTATGCTGCCTACCTCAAAATCATATTGCGCGATTTATTTTCACATCACTTCGCAAAAAATTCTTAACCCCACGGCTAACAACAAAGCAAACAACATTGATAATACTTATCATTTGCACTAATATTCGCAAGTAAGTGCTGTATTGCAATGGCTCTGCTGCAAGCCGCTCCAGTATCAATTATTTATAAAACAACTGGTTAACTAGATTTATCGCACCAAGTCGAGCTGATGAAATTAAGTCAAATGCTGAATGCGACTGGAAAAACCGTGATCGTGGTACTTAAAACTGGACAAGTCACCCATCAAGGTGCCCGAAAACAAATATTCACTCAGTCCCTACTTAAGGATGTATTTGACCTTAATGCAATGATCTTGGATGACCCTGTTTCAAACAAACCTATGTGTATAAACCTATAAAAGCAATACACATGACCTTAATTTGAAGCCTCAAGATAGGATATAAAAATGAGTAAACTTCCTTTCACTCTTTCAGTATTAGCGCTTTCAATCGCAAGTGCCCACGCTGAAACTGATACGCAAAATGCAAGCGTAGAAGAAATGGGAACGGTGGTGGTAACCGCAACCCGCTATACACAAACACCAGATAAAATTGCTGGAGCTGTAACCATCATTGATTCGGAAGATATTGAAGAGCAATCTATCATCTCTGACGACCTAACCAGCATGCTTGCTACCTTGGTCCCCGGTATCACACCAAGTCGACAAAAGATGTCTAACCAAGGCGAAAACTTACGTGGCCGCCAAGCTTTGATCATGATTGATGGCGTTCCTCAATTGAACCCTCTCCGAAACGGCAACCGTTACGGCTACACGATCGATCCTTCGATGGTCGAGCGTATTGAGGTCGTTAATGGTGCAAGTGCGGTTCAAGGGATGGGAGCGACAGGTGGCATCATCAACTACATCACAAAAGGTGCGAAGCCGGGTGATAATTGGAAACAAACCGTGGGAACTCGTGTAACTTCAAGTTTCGACAATGACAGCACGGGCGGCAAAGTTTTCTACAACATCAGTAAGCACGATGAAGAGTTTGACCTTTTCTTTGGCGGTTCTTGGGATCAACAAGGCCTTTACTACGATGGTAATGGTAATCCGGTTGGCATGAACGACATTCAAGGTGAAACGCAAGATAGCACAGCAACAGATATTTTCTTCAAAGGTGGCTACAACTTTGATGAAGGTAACCAACGCGTTGAATTTACAGCCAACACCTACACGATCGAAGCTAATGGTAACTATAAAGGTGTCAAAGGTGATTTCGCGAAAGGTATTCCTGGCACAGTTGAGTCAGGTACGCCTTCAGGAGAACCAGTAAATAATGAAGCACAGTTATTCAACCTACAATACACACACTACGATCTGGGCAATGGCATGCTAACTGCTCAGATGTTCTACCAGAACTACGATGCCGTGTTTGGTGAATCAACCTGGTACCCAACTGCCACAAAAGCTAATGACCAAGGAGCTATCTCTTCACAAAAGGCTGGCTTCAAAGTCGGTTATGAAACCTATGACTTGCTTGATTTTGACGATACTTGGGTATTCGGTTTAGATGGTTTACATGACCAAACAGAACAAACTCTAGACCAGTCAGGTTTAAACGTTACTCCTCCTATGGAGTATTACAGTCTCGCACCATTTGTTCAGGGTGACTTCTTAGTGACTGATGCACTTCGCTTGTCAGCAGGTATTCGCTACGAAAACATCCGAGTAAAAGTAGGCGATAGCCAGACTCTCTATAGCTACGGTGTCGATGGACACAACTCTAAGCTCATTGGTGGCACTCAAGATTCTTCAAAAGCAGTATTCAACTTAGGCGCTATTTATACGTTTACTGATGAGTTCAGCTCATTTGCAAGTTTCAACCAAGGCTTTGGCCTCCCTGACATTGGTCGTATCCTGCGTGGTAACTGGATTGGTGATGCAAACCCAGGCCAAGCTGGTACTCCAATTGATTTTAATACTATGCCTGCTGTTGAACCTGTTGTTACAGATAACTACGAATTGGGTATTACCTATCGTGGTGACAAGTTGTTTGGGAGTGCAAGTACCTACATGTCTATTGCAAAAGATGGAGCTAACCTATCAATAAACAATAATGGTACCTACGATGTAGAACGCCAGCGCACCGACATCCTAGGTTACGAACTGACATCAACCTACCAAGTATTGGATTCGACTAAGTTGAGTGCGATGTATGCGCACGTTGAAGGTGAAGTTGACACTACTGGCAATGGCAGTGTTGATTCAGACATTGATCTAAAGAACCTGACTCCAGATCGTCTATTACTTGCTGTAAACCACAGCTTCTCTGATGCCCTTGCAAGCCGAATTCAATACAACTATCTATTTAACAGCAAGAAAAGTGCGAACAATGTTGGTGCTGAGCAAAACTTCGATGGCTATGCGTTAGTTGATTTCAGCACTCATTACGATATGCGTGAAAATGGTCGTATCGCATTGGGTATTGAAAACCTAATGGATGAACAGTACATCAACTACTTCAGCCAAATTCGTAATCACAATTCTTACTACTTTTCTGGCCGTGGTCGTACGTTCAGCTTAAGTTATGAACTTGATTTCTAAGTGCTTTTTTCGTAAAAGACCAATGCCCTAGCTGAAACCGGATAACTTTTAGTAAGGCAAAAACGAATGAACTGGGTTTGGATGAGTTCAAGCTCTAACGCGAAAAGGGGCATTTCCGCTTTAGAAACTGATCCGAACCGTGCACTCGGAGCTAAAAGGCATTTTGGGTTACTTTTGCTGCCGGGAAAAGTGATTGAGGTACTTAGGAAAAGGGCAACAGACCCTAGATAACGCCAACATTAACGAAAAAACAAAAAGGGCCGAAATATCGGCCCTTTTCTTCAACAAAAGCAAAATATTACAGCGCTGCAATTGTCGCTTTCTGTTCTTCCAGCTTAGCTAAGGTTTCTTTATAACCTTCAAGCTTTTCACGTTCTTTAGCGACAACTTCTTCCGGTGCTTTGGCGACAAAGCCCTGGTTATTCAGCTTGCCTTCGATACGTTTGATTTCGCCTTCGGTCTTAGCGACTTCTTTCGCCAGACGATCCAGTTCGGCGTCTTTATCGATCAGGCCCGCCATTGGGATCATCAGCTCAGACTTATTAACCAAAGCGGTTGCACAGGCCGGAGTTTCTTCGCCAGCAGTCAGTACACGCACACTTTCCAGTTTAGCCAGAGAAACCAATACCTGCTTGTTGGTTTCGATGCGTGCAGCATCGACGTCGTTCGCCGCTTTTAGCATCACTTCCAGTGGTTTACCTGGGTTGATATCGTATTCAGCACGCAGGTTACGGATGCTGGTAATAAAGGCTTTCACCCACTCGATATCATCCAGCGCTTCCTGGTGGAAGTTGGCTTCATCATACTGTGGCAGAGCCTGCAGCATAATGGTGTCACCTTCAACACCATCAACTAATGGCTTGATGCTTTGCCAGATAGTTTCAGTGATATAAGGCAGTACCGGATGAGCCAGACGCAGTGTCTTCTCTAGTACGGTAATCAACGTTTTACGGGTTGCGCGTTGCTGTGCTTCTGTTCCTTTCCAAAGAACCGGTTTAGTCAGCTCTAAGTACCAGTCACAGAATTGGTTCCAGATGAATTCGTACAGTGTGTTTGCTGCCATATCAAGACGGTAGTTGTCGATATGGTTATTGAAATCACGTGCTGCCAGTTCAAACTGAGATTCAATCCATTTGTCTGCCAGTGAGAATTCAAGTTCGGCATCTGCCGCAAAACCACAATCCTGCTCTTCGGTGTTCATTAACACGTAGCGGCTTGCGTTCCACAGTTTGTTACAGAAGTTACGGTAACCTTCAAGACGCTTCATATCCCAGTTGATATCACGACCGGTTGATGCCATGGCTGCAAGGGTAAAGCGCAGTGCGTCAGTACCGTATGGTTCGATACCATTTTCGAAGGTTTTACGCGTATTTTTCTCGATTTTCTCCGCCAGTTTAGGCTGCATCATGTTACCGGTGCGCTTCTCAACCAGAGATTCAAGATCAATCCCGTCGATCATATCGATAGGATCCAGCACGTTACCTTTCGATTTCGACATTTTATCCCCATTTTCGTCACGGATAAGACCAGTAACGTAAACGGTTTTAAACGGAACCTGAGGTTTGCCGTTTTCATCTTTGATGAAGTGCATGGTCATCATGATCATGCGCGCAACCCAGAAGAAGATGATATCAAAGCCAGTTACCAACACTTCTGATGGGTGGAACATCTCCAATTCAGGTGTTTTTTCCGGCCAGCCCAGCGTACCGAAGGTCCATAGCGCAGAAGAGAACCAGGTATCCAGTACATCGTTGTCCTGACGAAGAACCACAACGGCCGCCAGATTATTATTGGCGCGAACTTCTTCTTCACTACGGCCAACATAAACATTACCGTCGTTGTCGTACCATGCCGGAATGCGGTGACCCCACCATAACTGACGGGAAATACACCAGTCCTGAATATCACGCATCCAGGAGAAATACATGTTCTCGTACTGTTTCGGTACGAACTGAATTTCACCATCTTCAACCGCTTTGGTCGCTACTTCAGCCAGAGGTGCAGCGCGGACATACCACTGGTCAGTCAGCATAGGTTCAATAACTACGCCACCACGGTCACCGTAAGGAATGGTCAGATCGTGATCTTTAATCTCTTCCAGCAGGCCAAGTTGTTCAAATTCCGCCACGATCGCTTTACGTGCAGCGAAACGCTCCATACCCTGATACTGACTTGGCATTTCAGAGCTATAGACGTCACTCGGTTCACCTTTGGTGGTAAACACTTCCGCTGCATCGCGGATGTTGGCATCGAAAGTAAAGATGTTGATCATCGGCAGGTTATGACGCTTACCCACTTCGTAGTCGTTAAAGTCGTGCGCCGGGGTGATTTTTACACAGCCGGTACCTTTTTCCATATCGGCGTGTTCGTCACCAACAATAGGAATGCGGCGGTTAACGATTGGTAGTAGTACATCTTTGCCAATCAGATCTTTATAGCGCGGATCTTCCGGGTTTACCGCCACACCGGTATCACCGAGCATGGTTTCCGGGCGAGTGGTCGCAACCACAATGTAGTCTTTACCTTCTGCCGTTACTGCGCCATCTGCAAGCGGGTAGCGGAAGTGCCACATGTTGCCTTTTTTATCTTTGTTTTCTACTTCAAGATCAGAAATCGCGGTGTGCAGTTTTGGATCCCAGTTAACCAGACGCTTACCGCGATAGATCAGATCTTCCTGATACAGACGGACAAACACTTCCTGAACCGCGTTAGAAAAACCTTCATCCATGGTGAAGCGTTCGCGATCCCAGTCTACCGATGCACCTAAGCGACGTAGCTGCTTAGTGATGGTGCCGCCAGATTCCGCTTTCCATTGCCAAATTTTATCGGTAAAGGCATCACGGCCGTAATCGTGCTTGGTTTTGTTCTCTTCTGCTGCGATCTTGCGCTCAACAACCATCTGAGTTGCAATACCCGCGTGGTCGGTACCCACTTGCCATAAGGTATTTTTACCTTTCATACGCTGGCAACGGATCAGGGTATCCATGATGGTATCCTGGAAGGCGTGTCCCATATGGAGACTACCGGTGACGTTCGGTGGCGGAATCATAATGCTGTACGATTCTTTGCTGGTGTCACGGTTTGGCTTGAAGTAGCCTTTTTCTTCCCAAGTCTGGTAAAGAGCTTGTTCAATTGATGCTGGGTTGTATGTCTTTTCCATGGTGTCTTTTTACGGATACTGTATTAAGTTAATCTGGTGTCAAACGTTATAGGTCAAGCCTCTGTACATTCTGGTAGGCTTGAATCCAGACGGTTTCAACTATAATGTCTGACTACGAATGCTGGATTTCAATGGTCTCTAATTGATATCCGGCCTGACGGTAGATTTTATATCTTTCTCGCGCCAGTTGCTTGGCTTTTTCTTCGCAAGGGACGAAGTCTACCACCTCTGTAAACCGTTCGGCAAAGGTTGCTTGGTTTTGCGCCAGATTTATTACAATTTGCCGATTCCAGGATGGGCGAATACCGCTGAAGCCAATTTCGACTGGCGTGCCATATTTGGGCCCTTCTCCTACCAAGTTATGCGCAATGAACTGCTCCGCTGGCACTTGCCAAAACAGTTCGGCTGCTGCCTCTGCTGACTCTCTGTTATTGCAGTTGAGATATATTTTGGCACCTTGCTGAACAAAATGCTGGCAAAGAAATAGCGCGTACTCGGCTAAGCCCTGCTCTGTAGCTTGTGGGCTGTCGGGATTAACCAGATAGAAGGTGGCTCGTTTCATTACGCTTTTCTGTTTGCCAATTTTCGTTAAAAAGAATGGTTAAAGGGAGTCACTAAAGAAAGTTGCAAAGAAAAAGGGCCGGACGGCCCTTTTTCTTATTGTGCGCTTTCGCTATCGAGGCCACTGCGGTTAAGTAAAAACTGTACCAGCAGTGAGACCGGGCGACCGGTTGAACCTTTCGGTCCGGCAGAGCGCCAGGCGGTACCTGCGATATCCAGGTGTGCCCAGTTATATTT
>QGCX01000231.1_pt1 | contig 11983 bp, 10 predicted proteins | sample 4708031 | NCBI WGS metagenome assembly QGCX01 (sample SAMN08941163, study PRJNA450518) | Sediment metagenome, whole genome shotgun sequencing project. | reverse complement strand
GGGATGAGCGATTCAAGGCCATTGGTAAATTGTATCCAGACGTAAAACAATCTCAGTTTCACATAGATATCCTGACCGCTCATTTCGTAACAAGACCTCATGAATTTGATGTTGTGGTAGCAAGCGATCTTTTCGGTGACATCCTTTCAGATTTAGGGCCAGCTGTAATAGGAGGTATGGGAATTGCCCCTGGAGCCAATTTGAACCCCGAGAAAGAGTTTCCGAGCATGTTCGAGCCCGTACATGGCAGTGCACCCGATATTGCTGGTAAGAACATTGCAAATCCGATCGCCTCGGTTTGGACTGCGGCTATGATGTTGACACATTTTGGTGAAAATGAAGCTGCTGCATTAATAGAAAATGCCATAGAGAAACTAACCGCCGAGGGTAACGTTTTAACACCAGATTTAGGCGGGAATTCTTCAACTGTCCAAGTAACTGATGCTTTAATTCAAAATATTAAAAAAGCTAAATAATAATGGTTTGAGAATAGACTCTTTGGTAAGAGTAAAAAGGAAAAAGTCATCCAGTTGTTTTTTGATAGTGACATAGAAATTGTGGCATCTCCAGGCTGACCCACCTTACATTCGCTGAAATTATAAAATAAACATAAGAATATAGGACTATTACTCACAGAATAAATATGCGAAATTCGCTATTAATTTTTATAGTTCATAACTGAAAAAAACGTATCCACTAAGACTTAGAACTGAGCTGAAAATCCAAATAAAAGTTCTAAAAAAATCATATTAAACAAAAAGCTATTCCATAATACATATTTACAACAAATAACAAATTGTTCAATTCACATTGAAATCAAAGCTCCATTTTGGGTTACAATCCATCATTTTAATGTTAAAGAGGTTATAAGGTGAGCAATTCGGTTCCTCTCAAAAATTACCCTCTGGGAAGCCCTGAAAAACTGGCAAAAAACATGAAAAGTTCGAGTCTTCTCCAGACCGCAAAAGGCCCCGAAAGTTCGGGGCTTTTTTTGTTTTACGGCCTTCCGGCCAGTTCAATGGCTTTTTCAAGTACCTCATCTCGGCCTTCTCTTAACCCTTCGATTGTGGAGCGCACTTCTATATCCACTTTTACTCCTTTGCGTTGGGTTTCTGTCCCATCTGGATAAAATATTCCAATTCCGGACATGTAGGTTCTCATTCCTCCACCTAGTTCTAACCTGCTAACATTGCCATCAGCGCCTGCGGTTTGACTTCCTATGGTTATTACATTATCCGCCGTTTGCAGTGCCATAGTTGTAAACTCGGCATGGCTTTGTGTAATTTCGTTCACCAAAAGAATTACTTTACCTTTATAATTTCCGTTTTTTCTAAAACTCCCACACTTAATACCATCATCCCAAACAAATTTTCCAGGGTAATCAAGGTCAGGTTTAATAGTCTTATAAAAACTCCTTCTTTCTGGTGTTAAATAAGAAGCAATATGGTACATTGTTCCTTTGGGATAGTTACGTATATCAAAAATAATGGCTTTGGTATCCAATAGACCTTCCATCATTTCTTTAACTTCATTATTAAGCAATTTACCCATATTCACATAACCAATATTCTTTTTTAATATGCTCCAATGTTCTTTCTTTGGAGAAACCAATTGATCGTAAGGATAAAATTTTACTGAAGCATCATTAATCTTATCTTCACTTTTAAATGTTATAGTTTTAGGAGATTCGTCTGTAGACCTCAATATATGATACCCTATATTTCTTTCTTTACTAGCCTTGTTTGAACCAGAAACAAATCCTCTGTTATTCCTTATTAATGTCTTAATAGGCACATTGTTTACAGCAAGAATTTCATCCCCGACTTTTATAGGATAATTAAACGCTATCGAATCATTGTAATAACCCCTTACAATCAATTTACCATCAATAAATCTGCTTTTAAATATGGGAAAGGTAAAATGTGTATCTCCCACTAGAAAACCTCCATGTGCATCATCAATCTTTACGGTCATTTGCATCAAAGCCATTTGAAACTCTTTTTCGGTTGAAGCTGATTGCAGTTGAGGAATTGAAGTAAGCAACACCACGTCCCAAGGTTTATCTGTTTGATATTTATAGGGGAAAAAGTATTCGATGATATTCCAGTACTTAAAGGCTATCAATAATCTTATATCCCTATTGGTCCAATCTAAATTCTTATATTCCGGTTCATTTTTTAAGGAGATATTTCCAACTCGTTCATACTCTGCATACACGTAATAGTGTTTGCCTTGAAACCTGTTTTGCTCAATAAACTTTAGCTTATCCGAAAGTTGTTGGGTGAAAAATCCAGTATTATTAAACCAAGACATGTCGAAATTTTTATTGAAATAATCTTGATTATTATCCTTTTCACATTTTTTACATTTGGGCACTTCTCCTAGTCCATCTATCCAATCCAAATAGATTTTTGATAGTTCCTCTTTGTTTGTTGCTTTTTGCACTTTGGGCAATATCTCTAACAACTGCTCATCCCAATTGAACTTGCCTTTGGCTACTTGAGGATGATAGTATTTTAAAAAACCCCAGATTTTAGCAGTTCTAGCTAATTTTTGAGTTTCATTAAGTTGAAGGGGATTGAATGGGAATACTGCCTGAGTAATAAACAACCCAAACATGAAGACAATTTTGTTTACCATGATTATTTGATTAGCGTTTGGAAATAAATATAACCTTCATTCTTTCAGACATATAAAAACCACCCTTACATTTAAGAACATTTAACGCTAAATAGGTGAGTTTTAAGTAACTTTTAATATTTGAGAATGAATAAATGAAAAATCCATGATTCCACCATTTGGTATACTTCCAAACGTTATAAAAAACATAAACCCCAGTATTATTGGGATTTAAGGGCTACATTCCTTACCTTTGTCCCGATGAACGTCAAGCTCCACGAGAGAAAAAATTGCAGAATCCTAAGTTTTAATTATCTGGTATTCCGAAACCAGCCAGATAAGTTTATTCCGCCTACCCTATAATTACCTTCCCCCGACACGGGAAAATTGACCCAATTTAAATGGGAATTCACGGAAAATTTTTTCCGACATTTTCATTACGCCCTATTTGTATCCATTAACCAAAAACTAGATCCATTATCGTTCAAAATAAAAGCATGGTAATCAAGACCTACGATGCCTACACTAGACTTTCTACCATGGAGGCTAACCGATTTGCTAACTTCCTTTTCGAACATCAAGAAGGGAAGAAAGCTACGAAGAAGGCCATTAGAAAGGCCATCCAGTATTCCACTAAAGACATTCCAGGATTGGGAGGATATGTTTTTGCCATGGAAGAGAGGGATGAAATTCTAGGTTTGGCCGTTGTGAACAAGACAGGTATGGGAGACTATATCCCCGAAAATTTTCTGGTATTCTTTGTTATACATAGAAACCATAGGGATAACGACATCGAACAAAAGCTATTGGACTACACGCTCCAATATTGCAAAGGGGACGTTGCCATTCATATTACGAGTGAAAATCAATATCCGAATAAAAAGTTTTTTGAAGAAAAAGGGTTCAATGCAACCCATTTAGAAATGAGATTGAACAGATAAACCATTATATGCTAAAAATTGAAGTTAAGTCAGGCGAAAGTATTGAAAGGGCTCTAAAACGCTACAAGAGAAAATATAGAAACACGAAGCGTTTGGACCAAATACGCAGTCATCAAGAATACACTAAAAAGTCGGTAGAACGCCGAAAAACATTAAAAAAGGCACAATACAAGGAACAATTCCTAAAAGAACAAGAAGACCAATAACATTAAAAACAAAAAGTATCAACAACAAAATGAGACTTTCAAGAATTAAAAGGGAAACCAAATATGAAAAACGCTACAGCGTTAAAATGGGGGAACTTACCACCCAGGTAACGTACATTAGAAAGTACATTATGGGGCTTCCCGTTCGCACTTTGCACAAATACCGTGAAACTTATGACGGAAAAGTGAAAGATTGCAAAGAATGCAATGTATTAGCATAACACCATTATAATTTATTATATAACCCTTTAATAAAACAAATGAAAGTATTGGTTATTGGCGCAGGTAACATGGGGCTTACCTATGCCACAGGAATGTCTAAATCCAAATTGTTGAAAAAACGCAACATTATGGTGCTGGACAAGTCAAAAGAAAAATTGGAAGAAGTGGGTAAAATTGCCTATTTCGATGCCATTGATAGGATTGAAGACTGCGTTCCACAAGCAGATATCATCTTTTTGGCTGTTAAACCCTATCATGCCGAAGAACTTTTCCAACGCATGAAAAAATTGGTGAATCCGGAACAATTGTTCATTTCCATAATGGCCGGAGTCACCATAAACTACATTCAAGAAGCTTTAGGAATCAAAAAAGTGGTAAGGGCCATGCCCAATCTTCCAGCTCAAGTTGGTAAAGGACTTACCAGCTATGTATCCGCAGAGGAAGTATCTCGATTAGAGTTATTTATGGTTGAAGGTCTATTGGACACTACTGGAAAATCACTTCGGGTTAAAAATGAAAAGTTCATTGATGCATCTACCGGAATTTCCGGAAGTGGTCCGGCTTACGTGTTCTATTTTATGCAAAGCATGATGGAAGCCGCTCTGCAAATGGGATTCTCAGAAAATGTATCCAAAGTATTAGTAAGCCAAACCTTTACAGGTGCAGTTGAGCTGTTTAATCAAAACAACCTAAATCCCGATACTTGGATGGAAATGGTTGCCTCCAAAGGAGGAACAACCAGAGCTGCTTTGGATTCCATGGAAGACAACAATGTAAACGAATTAATTAAAGAAGCCGCCTTTGCAGCATTTGGAAGAGCTGTGGAATTAGGCGAAGAATACTAAATCATGTATAAAGAACTAGTGGTCATCAAAGTAGGTACAAATGTGATGACCAACAAAGACAATAGAATTGTAAGACCTGTGCTCAACAGTTTGGTACAACAAATTGCAGAGTTATACGAACGAGACATCATGACCATTTTGGTCTCCTCTGGGTCGGTAATCGCCGGTAAGGAGGTTTTGGGTAAAGCAAAAATCAAGGATAAGACCCAACGCAGGCAAGTATACTCTGCCATTGGGCAACCCAGAATGATGAGGCATTATTACAACATATTCAATGATTACGGTATGAAATGTGCCCAGGTACTCCCCACAAAAAGGGATTTTAACCCTGGTGTACACCGCGACAATATGATCAATTGTCTTGAAGGCCTCCTTTCCGAAGGAGTTATCCCGATAGCCAATGAGGATGATGCGGTTTCCGTTTCCATGTCAATGTTTTCCGACAACGATGAGTTGGCAACATTGCTAGCGCAATTAATGAGGGCAGATAAACTTATCCTTATGACCGATATCGACGGTCTTTATGATGGACACCCAGAAAAAGAGGAGTCCAGGGTAATAGATAAGGTAGAGCCAAAAGAAGACTTGGAGAAGTATATTGAAGAAGGAAACAAACAAGAAGGTGAAGGCCGTGGCGGTATGGGCTCCAAATTGAGCTATGCACAAAAAGCTGCTGCCGATAATATTCCATCCTACATTGTTAACGGTAAGCGAGATAATGTAATCCTTGATATTATAGAAGGAAAGAACGTAGGAACTGAAGTTTCAAAACCAGAGTAATGAAATTATTAAACACAGAATTAAAAAATAAAGTATTACAAGATATGGAGCGCATTCTTGATGAAAATCGGGATGAGCTGCTCCAAGCAAATAAAAAAGATTTAGACGCTTTTAATCGCGACGACCAAGCATTGTATGATCGTTTGGTAGTAGACCAGACGAAAGTGGATCAAATGATTCAGGCCGTGAAGGAAGTACGTTTGCAGGAAGACCCTGTAAACAAGGAGATTTCCACAAGAGAGCTGGACAACGGATTGAAAATCATCAATAGAACTGCGCCTTTCGGCACCATAATGATCATTTATGAGTCACGTCCAGACGTAACAGTCGAGGCTGCCGTACTTGCTTTCAAGGCCAATAACAAAATATTGCTCAAAGGTGGTAAAGAAGCCTACCACAGCAATAAGGCACTTGTAAAGTTCTGGCACCAAGCGTTGACTGAAAATGGACTCTCCGAAGACTTTATTCAGTTCTTGGAAATGGACAGAACCCAAACGCAGGAGTTTTTAAGGAATCCTGATCAAGATTTGGACCTTATCGTACCTCGTGGAGGCGAACGTTTGATCGCATTTGTAAAAGAACACGCGAAGTGTGCGGTACTTATTAGTGGTAGAGGAAACAACTTCCTATATGTACATAAAGAGGCAGATTGGGAGAAAAGTCTGAAAGTGATTTTAAATGCCAAAACCCATAAAATTTCAGCCTGTAATGCATTGGACAAAATTTTAATGGATACTCAAATTGATGGTTACGAGGACAAGCTGAAGGAATTGAAGCAGGTACTCACAGCAAATAATGTTTCCATTATAGTAGATGATGAAGTCAAAAAAGTTTTGACGGATGAAGATACCATTACAGATGAATCTATCTGGCAAGAGGAATTTTTGGCTATGAAGTGCGTTATCGGCGCCGTCAACGATATTGATGAGGCCGTGAAAAAAATCAACGAAAACTCAGGCGGGCACTCTGCTTCCATTATGACGGAAAACAATGATGTGGCCAAGACCTTTATGGAAAACGTGGACTGTGCTGCAGTATACCAGAACGCCTCAACCCGATTCACCGATGGTGGACAAATGGGAGTTGGCGCTGAATTGGCAATTAGTACGGACAAATTGCACCACCGAGGTCCATTGGGCCTAAAACAATTGGTCACTAACAAATACTATGTATTTGGAGATGGACAGATTAGGGTGTAAAAATTATATATACAATAAAAAAGGAGGCAAAATTGCCTCCTTTTTTTGTGTGTAAAACTTTTATTCTATTCCCAAAGTGTTTCTCAAAGCATCCAAAACTTATTTTATTATCAATTTTCGCATCTTTTATTGGTCATTTTTTAATAAAATATCTAGATTTATTACTTAAAATAGATTAAGTATGGGAAAATTTGAGATTAAAACGGATAAAGCCGGCAAGTTCAGGTTTAATTTAAAAGCTGGGAACGGCCAAGTAATTTTAAGCAGTCAGGGATATTCATCCAAAGATGGCTGCGAAAATGGTATCGAGTCTGTGAAAAAGCATTCACAGGACGATGGAAATTTTGAAAGAAACACCGCAAAGGATGGCAGCCCATTCTTTAACCTAAAAGCATCAAATGGCCAAGTTATAGGCAATAGCGAAATGTATTCCAGCGAATCTGCCATGGAAAACGGTATTGCTTCCGTAAAAAAGAACGCGCCAGGTGCATCGGTAGAGGAAATCTAATTAACCATACCGTTTTAAATAATTAAGAACAGTCCTAAAGGGCTGTTTTTTTATGCTTGTTTTTTTCTTCCTCAAACCAAAAAGGGCATTCATTGGTTCAAACAGGTCATCCGTAAAACGGAGGACTTTTATATCATTTTTCCCACTTATGTTTGTTGTGCAATCGCGTTAGTGCATATTGATAAGCAAGATCAATTTAACGCATGCATATATAGCAATTCACTTTTGAAGACTGTTGGTCATAAAAGTGTTTAGTTTAGTTGAGGTTTCCGTTACGCCAAGGAATTTTAAAATTCCTTGGTTGTAATGGTTTTTTGCTTTGGGGGCAACTCGTAATAGGTAGGAATACTCTTCACTTCAAAATGGTGTATAAATTCAACTGCCCCATTCGTCAATCCAAAAGCCCGATTCGTTTATTTGTCCCTATAGATCATCATTATTTATATTCTATTTGTCTTTTCAAAAACATGAAAACCAAACCCTAAACGTAGATCATGGAAAATAAAATGATGTATTTAAGGAAGCTAATAATAGGCTTATTATTGACTTCGACAATCAACGTAATCCAATCCCAATCCTATCTTGGGTATTTGGAAGATAATTATAACGGGGTGCATGGAATTTATTGCTATGGACGATATCATAGCATGTAAGGCAGATGGCTCATATACCAGTTTTGTCCTTGAGCACAATAATACCCTATTGGTGAGCAAACACTTAAAGGAATATGAAAATCTATTGTCTGAACATCAATTTATGCGTGTTCACAACAGTTACCTCATCAATTTAAAAAAGGTGAAAAAATATATCAAATCAGATGGGGGCTATGTGATAATGAACAACGATTTGCAGGTAAACATTTCACCCAGAAAAAAAGATGATTTGATTGAAGCCATGAAACGGTTGTAGAACCTTTTTAATCTTTCTTATTGACCAAGCCTTTTGTGAACTCGTTCAAGGCCTCTACCTTTTGCTCAAAATCACCTTTTAAAGTCTTGCGGTATTCATTAAGGTTGTTCACAAGGTCATCTATATTTTCGGGGAGCACATCCTCAAAAAATTGACGTAACCGCTTTGCTGTTGTCGGGGATTTCCCGTTGGTAGAAATGGCAACTTTTACATTGCCCTTGGTCACAATACCGCCCATATAAAAATCACAAAAGGGTGGATTATCTGCCACATTCACCAGTTTACTTTGCCTTCTACAGTCATGGTACACCTGCTCGTTCACTTCAGGCTTGTCTGTGCAAGCTATAACCATATGTTTCCCTTCCAAATACTTCTTAACATACACATCCTTGGTAGTTTCCACATTGTGCTTTTCCGCTAATTCCAAAGTGTCGGGTAAAAACTCAGGGGCTACCATCTGTACTTGTGCTTTGGGACTGGATTTCAACAAAAAAGTCAATTTTTCCAACCCAACATTGCCTCCACCCACAATGAGCACATTCAAGTTTGAAACTTTTAAAAAAACGGGATACAACTCATTCCTCTCCATAGCAAATCAATTTTAGCAACTAATTTTTCATTGCAATGCTAAAGATAATGACAATTTCTAGCTGAAGAATAGTTCTTAAAGGAAGATACATTTACTAAAACTTAGAACGTAGGCTCCTCTTTTTGTTTTTTGCTGGATTTGAACTCGTATCTTACAAAAAGTTCGTGAGACCCTCCTGTGTAGCTTGCCAAATTGGAAGTGGTTAAATCGTAGGCATAGCCCGCACTAAAATTCGGGTTAATCTGCATTCCCAACAAAGTGGAAAAAGAATCGTCCCAACGGTAGGCTAAACCAAAAGTGAAAGTTTCCTTGAGCATGGTATTTACCGAAACATCGGCAACGATCGGAGCACCCGGAACCCATTTTACAAAGAAAGCGGGCTTCAATTTTACATCAGGGGTCAAATCCATAACCTTTCCACCAATAAAGTAATAATGCAATCGCTCCGCAGCAATTTCTTGCTCCTCGCCATCGTAATGCTTTTGTGAAAAGAAATTGGGTATGGCAAACCCCAAATACCCCTTCTTCGTATCGTAATATATTCCCGCCCCAATAGTAGGGAAGAATTTGCTTTTGATATTATTTTGAAAGGCCACATCCGCATCTTCAGTAAGTCCTTTGGAAAAATCCACATCAAAAATGCGTCCGCCCAACTTCATCCCAAAAGAAAGCTTACTATTGGCACTATCCAATTGAATGGTATAGGAAACATTTCCGTCGACCGATATTTCGGAAGAAGGTCCCAAGGCATCACGAGAGATGATTCCCCCTATCCCAAGTTTGTTTTCCAAAGGTGTATCCACGGCCAATACTTGCGTATTAGGAGCACCATTTACTCCTACCCATTGTGATCGGTGCAACAACAAAGCTGTTAAATGGCCATTGGAACCAGCATAGGCTGGATTAACACTCATGGTGTTGTACATATATTGGGTGAATTGAGGGTCTTGCTGTGCATACATGGAAACTGAGCACAGGGTAAACAGCAATAGACAAGCTTGTTTATATCCCTTTGTTATATGTTTTGTAAAAACAACCCCCATATTTATCTATTTAAATACAACCAATCTGTTCGTGGTTCAGACCCATCTCCTAAATCCAATACATAATAATAGGTGCCTACGGGCAGCTGGTCTTCGGGCTGAACAATGGCACGCCCATTCGGAGTACCGTCCCAATCATTCTTATACGATCGTGTCTGGAAAACAATATTTCCCCATCGGTTATACACCTGAAGTGAATTGCCAGGGTAACGAGAAATACAGTCAATCTTAAAATAGTCGTTTACACCATCACCATTCGGTGAAAATTCGTTGTACACTACCAGACAACTGGGCTCTACAAATGCTTCGGCATCATTATTACTTTCATCCACATCCCATTGGTCCACATAGGCCAAACTAACTCTGTTCATGTAATCCTCAACATCCAAAACCTCTACAGTAAGCAGCAAAGTGGCCGTTTCGGAAACGGGCAAGGATTCAATTTCCCAAAAAGAAGCCTCAGAATCATAAGTTCCAACAGTTACATCGGAGCTTACAAATTGATAACCGGAAGGCAGTTCTTCCTGTATTCCAATATTAACGGCATCATCTAAACCTTGATTGGTTGCGGTTATTTCAAACACAACCTGATCTCCAATATTGGGCATTGCATTATCCACATTTTTTGTGACAACAATATCGGTAGTTTGAGGCACCACAAAAACAGATACTTCATCGTCATCCGAAATACCATCGGTAAAATCATCTTGATCCATCCCTGTTGATGGATCGCTATCGGGATCCGCATACAAACTTGATGTAACAAAGGCCTCGTTTAAATATTCGTCTTCGGTTCCTGTTGGTGCATTGACCACGGCCAAAATTTCCAAACTCTCTGTATCCTCATTTAAAATGGTTCGGTTTATACTCCAAATCCCTGAATCAATATTGTAAAGCCCAGCTGTTGAGGTGTGGGATTCGTACGTATAACCAGATGGTAAAACATCGGTGACCTCAACGTTTCTGGCATCGGATGGACCGTTATTGGTGACACTTACCACAAACCGAACTACATCTCCTACATTGGGATTTGTATTGTCTACCGTTTTTGAAAGTGATAAATCGTTCAATCCACCAGGAAGGGGAATAACGGTCGCTTGATCATCCTCGGAACCTAAATTATTGTTTGGACTGGAATCTGGGTCATAAGTATCCAAGGCTATCAGTTCTGCAGTATTTTTATATTCGCCGCTTGAAAGCACAATCGCTCTGACCTCCAAAGTTTCGGTTGACCCATCGGTAATGGCGGGCAAATCCCAAGAACCAGCTATTTCGTCATAGATTCCTGCTGTTGTCGAAGCGGAAACAAATTGATAACCGTTTTCCAATTCATCTTCAATAATCAATCCTGAAGCATCGTTGGGTCCATCATTGTTCACTTCGATGGTAAAAACAACCTCATCGCCTACTTCGGGATTCATGTCGTTTACCACTTTATATACGGAAATATCGGTTACGTGTCTTGGAGTGATCAATTGTTCGTCTTGATCATCTTCTGATAAAATATTATTATCTGGAGTGGAATCAGCATCAAAAAAAGTGGCATCAACAACCTCTGCAGTTGAGGTGTAATTCCCCGAAGGATTCACCTGGGCAACAATGTTCAGTTCCATTTGAGATTCCAAAGGAATGATTCCTACACCCCAAAGTCCATTGGATGGATTAAATGCCCCACTTGAATCATCCGAAACATAGGTAAAACCACCAGGCAATATATTCTCTACTTCAACACCTACAGCATCACTAGGTCCCTCATTGGTCAGGGTGACGGTAAAAGTAACCTGAGACCCAACATCGGGAAATTCATTGTCTACACTTATGTCTAAATTCAAATCTGCTGAAGGAATAGGTGTAGTTCCCGCATTATCCTGGTCATTTTCAAAAACATTGTTGTTGTTAGGAATTGAATTGGGGTCATATTGGTCAGAAGCAAATACTTCTGTAACATTGAAATAATCACCTGTGTTGTTTACTGTGGCCACAATGGACAGTGTTTCGGTACTTCCATCGGCCATATCTCCGTTAAGAATCCACATCCCTGTAGTGTCATTAAAAATTCCCGCCGTAGTACCATGGGAAACATAAGTGTACCCATCCGGCAACAAATCCATTACCTCAACTC
>QGCX01000230.1_pt1 | contig 11995 bp, 12 predicted proteins | sample 4708031 | NCBI WGS metagenome assembly QGCX01 (sample SAMN08941163, study PRJNA450518) | Sediment metagenome, whole genome shotgun sequencing project. | reverse complement strand
GCGCAGCATCCGGCGTTCGCCCCGCCTTGTCAAAACCCTTCGCGGACCAGGCGAGGCGCCGCCAGTAAACGTGATCAGTTCTCGTTCTTGTAGACCACGCCGCCTTTCATCACGAAGTCGACGTCTTCCAGTTCCGCGATGTCCTTCATCGGATCGGCGGTGACGGCGATGATGTCGGCATATTTACCCGGCGTGATCGTGCCGATGTCCGCATCCATCTCGACATGTTCAGACGCAATCACGGTGGCAGACCGGATCGCCTCCTCCGGCGAGAAGCCGGCGCCGACCATGAGGGCAAATTCCTGCGCATTGTCGCCATGCTTCGAAACGCCGGTATCGGTGCCGAAGGCCACATTCACGCCGCCCTCATGGGCGCGGCGCAGCATGTCCTGCATCAACGGACCGACGATGGCAGCCTTCGCGCGGCTTGCCGCCGGCAGCCATGGCTCATCCACCCAGCCCGTCACCGTGGCACCGGCCAGAATGGTCGGCACCAATGTGGCATTGTGTTCCTTGAACAGGGCGATGGTCTCCTCGTCGGTGTAGGTGCCGTGCTCGATGGAATCGATCCCGGCGCGCAAAGCGGATTCGATGCCGCCCTTGCCATGGGCATGCGCCGTTACCTTCCGGCCCATGGAATGGGCGGTCTCGACGATGGCTTCCAGCTCCGCATCCGTGAATTGCTGCTCAAGACCGGCCTTTGTGTTCGACAGGACACCGCCGGTTGCCGTGATCTTGATGACATCGGCGCCTTCTTTCACCTGCTGACGCACGGCCCGGCGGCAATCATCTGCGCCGTTGCAGATGTTCTTGCCGGTAAACAGAGCCATGACATCCGGCGCATAGCCATTGATGTCGCCATGACCGCCAGTGACCGACACGGCCTGCCCGGCTGCCCGCATACGCGGACCGGGCACCAGCCCCTTGGCGATGGCATCACGCAGGCCAAACACGGCATCGTTAGACCCGCCAACGTCCTGCACCGTGGTGAAGCCCGCCAGCAGCGTCTTGTGCGCATAGCCCGCGCCGTCAAAGGCCTGGTCGACCGTTGTGTCTTCAAACGTCTTGATCCGCTCGCCCGGGCCGGACTCTCCGGTGATGTGGACATGGCTGTCGATCAGGCCCGGCAGCACATAGGCGTTGCGCAGATTGATCACCGGCACGCCCTTCGGCCCTGGCTTGTAGCCCGCCTCAACCGACACGATCCGCCCGTCCTCAACGACGACCGTCTGCTTACGGAGATATCCGTCGCCCGGCGTGGCAAGCAAGTAGCCAGCATGGATCACCGCTTCCTGAGCGGCTGCCGTTCCGGCCATCGCCGCTGCAACCGCTGCGCCGGCCACGAGTTTCATCAGCTTTGTCTGCATTGTCTTCGCTTTCGATCAGGGGTTCAGGATCATTTTCATCGCACCGTTCTCGCGCGCGTCGAACATCCGGTATGCCTCCGCCCCTTCGGACAACGGCATGTGATGGGAAATGGTGCGTTCGGGTTTCAACTTGCCAGCCTGCACCAGAGGGATCAACTCCGGCCAGAACTGAGGCACGGAGCATGTCCCGGTCCGGAACGTCAGGTTCTTGATAAACGCCAGCGCCATGGGAAACTTGAAGTCCATGCTTTGGTTCACCCCGATACAGGAGACCGTCCCGGCAGACTTCGCCAGTTTCAGCGCCAGGTGAATGGCCGGATCAGCGCCGACGCATTCCACGACACTGTCGCACATGCGCCCGCGCGTTTGCTCCTCGATGACGGCTTTCGCTTCGGAGGCGTCGAGGCCGATTGCCCCCAACGTCTCTGCCAGCGCCCGGCGCTCCGGTACAAGGTCCACGGCGTAAACACGTGCGGCGCCCATGAGGAATGCGCCCTCCACCGCCATCAGGCCAATCGGGCCACACCCAACCACGGCCACTGTACTGCCGGGATGAATGTCAGCCCCCTTCAGCCCATGCCATGCGGTCGGCAGGTTATCCGTCAGCAGAACAGCCTGATCCTCGCTTATGCCGTCCGGGATCTTGGCAAGGCCGAAATCTGCGACCGGCACCATGGCATAGTCAGACTGTACACCCTGCAGCCCGGGCCCTAGGCCATAACAGCGGCCGCCCCGGTTCTCGCATGTGTTCATGTTGCCGCCCATGCACGACGGACAACTTCCACACCCAACCGCTGCGGAGATCATCACCTTGTCGCCCGTCCGGAAGCGGGAGACGGCAGATCCCGTCTCGACAATTTCGCCAACCGCTTCGTGACCGACACAATAGCCCGTCTCTTCACTGAAGCCGTGCCCCTGATAGATATGCAGGTCCGATCCGCAAATGCCGCAGGCCGTGACTTTCACGACCGCGCTACGCGTGTCCTCAGGCTTCGGTTCCGGCGCGTCGCCGTAAGCGATGTCACGGGCACCCTGGTACAATAATCCCTTCACTCACCCTCCTCCAGACCGGTCAGCCGGCCATTTTCATCCCTTGTTTCCGGACCGAAGACGCGGGCGCGTCCATCGCCGAACGCGGCATCGCGGGCGCGCAGCGTGGTTTTCAGCCCCTTCTCGGCAACGCTCGCCCGGAAGCCGTCTGCCGCGCGCGTATTGTGCCCACGCACATCGTTCTCGACGGCCAGGCGCTGCAGGGTGCGAGCCCCCATCAGCTCCATGGCGAGGTTCACAATCCGCTTGTTCGCAGACAGCAGGTCCGGATCGATCTTCGCCATGCGGCCTGCGAGACCGACCACTTCGTTTTCAAGATCCTTTCCAGGCACCGCCTTCAGGACGAGGCCGATGGCCTGCGCCTCTGTCCCGGTCACCGTGTCGCCGGTCAGCAGCAGGCGCTTCGCCCATTGCGGCCCGCAGTTGTAGACCCAGAAATTGTTCGGCAGTGCACCCAGGTCCCGCGCTGGCGGGAAGCCGAAGGTCGCATCATCTGCGGCAATCACCATGTCGGCCAGCAGGGCCAGGTCACACCCGCCTGCCAGGCAATAGCCATGCACCTTGGCGATTACCGGTTTGTGCATGTCGAACAGGGCCATCCGCCAGCGCTGCTGGCGTTCCAACTGCCAGGCATCGTCATCGATGCTGCGATGGCCGCGATAGGTTTTTCCGTCCTTGTCTTCCACCGGAGACACCGGCACCTTTCCATCTGCGCCGGACAGGTCGTACCCGGCACAGAAGGCCCGGCCCGCGCCTTCGAGGATCACACAGTGCACAGACTGGTCGTTGTCCGCTTCCCACAGCGCCGCGGACAGTTCCGCCTGCATGACGAAGGAAAGGGCGTTCAGCTTTTCCGGACGGTTCAGCGTGATACGCGCATACCCATCCTGCGTGGAATAGAGAATTGTCTCAAACCCGGTCATCCCTTGAGCTCCTGCCAGGAAATATCCAGCCGCGGCTGGTCCCGGAATTCATCGGTGTGCTCCGGGTCCCAGGGAAAACGCCCATCGTTTCCCTGCCAGAAAACCTGAATCATTCCCGCAAGTGGCGGACGTCCGGTCTCGCGGCGGATCATGATGTTGATCGCACCGACCTCGCCCAGGTGCTCGTCATGCACCGCGCGAAGTTCGACCTCCTCTCCCTCCAGCACGTCTTCCATGCGCAAGGGCTCGCCGGCCCAGGCCTTCTCTTTCATCAGCCGGGCTGTCACATTGTGGATCATGCCGTCCGCCATTTCCCGGTTCAAGCCGAACAGGACGAGTTCCGGCACACCGAATTTCTCCTGCAGCCCAACCGTTACGGTGAACAGGAGCCGGGAATTTGGATCGGCCTGATCCTTCTGGACATAAACCTTTGTCCAACCGTCACGATCGACAATGGCGGCGACAGGCTGCAGCTCTGGGGAAAGCGCCATCTCGCTCTCCTCAGGCCGGCAGCTTGTCTGCGGGATAGGCCGGGTAGCTCGCCTTCATCACACCGTGATTGAGCAGCATTTCCGCGACCTGCGTTTCGCCGGTCTGATCGAAAAATTTCGTCCGGATCCAGTAATTCTCCACGCGTCGGCTTTCCGACAGGGCAACCACTTCGCGGCGCAGGATATAGGTCTCGCCCGCCAGCAGCGGCCCCTTCACCATGCGCACTTCAAGATCTGCAAACAGGCCGATGGCGGGTTGCTTGACCGGGAACTTCGCCGTGCGGCTGGAATAATTGCCCAGCACACTGACCATCTCCAGCGGCACAACCGGCTTGTCCCACGGCCCCGCAGAGGCGTCGCTGTAAACGTCCATCGGCTCGGTGATGACCTTAAGCTTCTCGGCCAGAGAGAACGGGTAGAGGCTGCCCATGTTCTGATCCATGCCCATGGTCACGGTTTCATCCGCGATGCCCGTCATGCCGACTCTCATGTCCTCCAGGATGACCAGGTCTCCCGGTGGGCGCAGCTTTTTCATCCGGCCTTCCAGCAGCGTTTCGCCATGGTCCGGCCCGATGGACGCGCTCGCCTCCAGCACCGGGGTGCCATCTTCCTTGAACGCCCGGCACATTGTGCGCGTTTCGCCAGGCGCTGGCCGGTCAACCTCGACACGGACCTTCTCGCCCTCGAACACCATGTTCAGGAAGTGGCTGGAGAAGCAGCCGCGCTCGAACCAGTCATTGCCCCAGATATCAACGAGGTAAGGCACGAACTGCGAGAAATGCGTCGGCCCCTCAATCGGACCGGCCTTGATGCCGAGGCGTTCGGCCTCGCTGTCATCGTGCAGGCTCTTGTGCCCGTCATAGGATTGTTCCTGCAGCATTTGTACGGGCGCTCGCAGTGGCCCCTTTATCGTCTCGGTCATGGCGTTTCCTTTTCTTGAAGTTTGCCATCTTCATGGCGCAGCGTCACCCTGCGGTGTCGCGACTTCCATATCGATGGCGTGTTGAACTGCTTTGTAGAATGCCTTGCGGGCTTCCCATTCGCCGCCCGTGTCGCCCAGAGCCGAGGTCCAGCTGGCATTCGAGGCGATAACGAGGTTGCGGTTCGGATCGATGAAAATGCCCTGACCGAAAATGCCGTCGGCCTGGTACGACCCGTCATCCCAAGTCCACCACTGATAGCCATAGCCCTCGCCGGGTGAGCCGATATCGGCTTGCTTCACGGTGGCGGCTTCAATCCAGCCTTCAGGCAGCACATCCTGCCCGCCTGCCTTGCCGCCATCAAGCATGAACTGGCCGAAGCGCGCAAAGTCCCGCACCGAGGCCTGGATGCAACATCCGCTGATCTCATGCCCGTCATGGCCGAGCAGCCAGGTCGCATCCTGCGCCATACCATAGGGCGCCCAGATCTTTTCGGAGAGGTATCCGGCGAGTTCCCGGCCCGTGGCACGGCTCACCAGCACGCCGATCAGATTGGTCTCGCCCGTGGAATAGTTCCACACTTCGCCGGCCGGGTGCGCCCGCCCGAGACCTGCCATATAGGTCGCCAGCGCGCTGCGCCCCGACTCTGCCTCCTGCAGGTCGAACCGGGCAACATCGGATTGCGGGTCGCTGTAATCCTCGTTCCAGTCAACACCCGACGTCATTGTCAGCACCTGGCGGACCGTTACGCCATCATACGCAGAGCCCTTCAATTCATCGATATAGTCTGACACCGGATCATCTATACTGCGGATGGCCCCGTCCTTCACGGCGGCGCCGACCAGCGTGGAGGTGAGGGATTTGGCGACGGAAAAACTGGTCCAGCGGCCATCCGGACGGAAGTCCATCTCATAACGCTCCAGCCGAACTTTACCGTCCTGCAGAATAACCACGCCTGCCGTCCGGTTGGCGGCAAGATAGGCATCAAGATCGATGCCGGGAGCCAGAGGCTCGCCTTCGGGCAGTTCGCGCACCGTGTCGCCGCTGGCGATGGCATGAGACTCGATGACGAAGGGAATGCGGTCCATCATGCGGAAGCCCGCATCGCGCTGCGCCTGGTTCCAGAACAGTACGTCGCGGCCATAGGGCTGGTGCGCCAGAAGCGCGCGCCATTCCGGCCCGACCAGGATCCAGCCGATCCCCGCCGCAACGATCAGCGCGGCAAGCAACAGGCTCGCACGTTTCAAAATGGCCATGTCCGCTTCCTCCTCACACCTTTCCACCACGCTCCGGTCCAAACCACCAGCCGATGAAACACAATGTCATCAACAGGACGGACAGGCAGAGCGTCAGCGTGGTCGTGCCGTGCCAGCCGGCATACTCATAGGCAAAGGTCGCACCCCAGCTGGCCAGGCCGCCGCCCGTGAACATCAGCACGATGTAGACTGTCATCAGGCGGGTCCGCACATCTGCCGGCAAGCTGAGGAAGGTCATCCGCCCGGTGATGTCGATCAAGGGGCCCACGACGTTCATGATCATGATCGGAATCAGCAGGAGCCACAGGCTGTGGCCGAACAGGCCCAGCAGGCAGACTGCGCAGAACTGGATCACGGAAATGAACACCCGCGCCTTGCGCGGCCCCAACCGGTCAGCCAAAGCCCCCATGAACGGCGTGGTCATGAGGTTCAGCAGCGACACCGCAGCAAGATAGCCTACCGTATCGGCGCCATAGCCCATGGCCGGGCTGGTCAGGTACAGGCCAAGGCCCAGCCAGACGGACAGGAAGATGCCGAACCCCAGTCCCTGGATCGTACCGGACAGCAGTACTTCAGGGTGCTTCCGGACTATCGGGAACACTGACAGGACCAGACCGGCATAAGTGTGCTTGGGTGCGTCCGCCTCTGCTTTTTCGCGCTCGTCCATGATCCGCGGCAACATGAACGTGACCGCCGCCATCACCGTCGCTGCGATGAAATAGACCGTTCGCCAGCCAAGGTGTTCACCGACCCAGCCTGCCCCAACGCGCGCAAGCAGGATACCACCGATCACGCCGGTGGTCAGCGTCGCGGTGACCTGCCCCAGCCGTTCCGGTGCCACCCGCTTTGAAGCGTAAGCTGGCAAGAGGTAAGGCGTGATGGTCGAGAAACCCAGGAACGTCGACCCGGCCACAAACACCCAGAACTTTGTCGCCAAAGCCATCACGATCAGCCCGGCCAGCTGTCCGGTCGCGAAGATGGTCGCAAGCCTGCGGTTCGAGACCCGGTCGCCCAAAGGCAGCAACAACAGGATGCCCAGCGCCAGCGCAATCTGGTTCAGTGCCGGAACAAGCCCGATCTCGGACGGCGTTACGCCAAAGTCCTTTGCCACGAGCGCGATGATCGGATGAATATAGTAGGCGTTCGCTGTCACCACGGCCCCCGCCAGGGTCAGCAGAATCAGGTCCCGCCGCCCGAGGCGAAGTATCTGTGGAGCAGGTTTGTCCCCGTCACCGGATGGATCAGGTGTCACCCCGGCATTCCGGCACGGCGAGCATAGCTGGCAGCGAACTGCGCCAGCGGCACGACGCGGGCAGCATTGCTTTCGGCATTGGCGCTGTTGGCCGTACCGTCACGGACACGTCCGATGATGCCCTGCAGGATGCCCGCAAGACGGAAGCCATTATAGGCGAAGTAATAGTCGAGCTCCGGCAAGCCATCGCGGCCGGTATGCTTGCAGTAGAGGGCGACATATTCCTCCATGGTCGGGATGCCCCAGGCTTCGAGGTCGTCAATCGCCATGATGGAGCCGCGCGTGCTGTCACCCGGCGGCATCACCCAGTTCATCAGGTGGTAGGAAAAGTCCGCCAACGGATCGCCGAGCGTACAAAGCTCCCAGTCGAGCACGGCAATCACTTTCGGCTCAGTCGGGTGCAGGACCATGTTGTCGAGCCGGTAGTCGCCATGCACGATCGTGGTCTTGTCGCCCGGCGGGATGTTCTTTGGCAGCCATTCGATCAGCTGTTCCATCTCCGGAATGTGCTGGGTCTCGGACGCCTTGTACTGCTTCGTCCAGCGGTGAATCTGGCGGGCAACATAGTCACCCTCCTTGCCGAAACCTTCGAGGCCGGCCGCGCGCCAGTCGACATTGTGCAGGTCGGCAAATGTCTTCACCTTGGCCTCATAGATGGCGCGGCGTTCGGCGGGCTCGTAATCCGGCAGGGTGCCGTCCCACAGGATGCGGCCTTCCACCATGTCCATGACGTAGAACATCGTGCCGACCACGCTCTCGTCGGTGCACAGGCCGTAGGGCCGGGCGACCGGAAAGCCGAGCGGGTAGAGCGCAGAAATCACGCGGAATTCCCGGTCCACAGCATGGGCGCTGGGCAACAGCTTGCCCGGCGGCTTGCGGCGCATCACATATTTCTTGTTCGGCGTGACCAGCTGGTAGGTCGGGTTCGACTGGCCGCCCTTGAACTGGCGTACTTCCAGCGGGCCTTCATAGCCCTCCACATTGGCTTCCATCCAGGCGGCCAGCGCTGCCTCATCGAACCGGTGTGACTCGGCGACCTCTTTGGTGCCACTGAACAGATCGTTTGCTGTTGGCGCGTCGGCCATTTTCCTGCCCTCATTTCCGCAATTTTTCAAAGGATACCATACTCACCGGCCACGCTGCGCCAAGGCCTTCCGCGACGTCCGCGTGCCGGCCCCGAAAGGAAAGGCCCGGCGTCATGCTGCAGATCAAAACCCTGATTACCGCAATCACCCTCATCTGTATCGCCAGTGTATGTCTGGCGGGGCTTGTCACCTTCATGCTCTGGCGCGAAGCTGGCCGTATGATGCATCATAGCAAGGCAACTTCCCTAACGGCAAAGCCTGCAACACTTGCCGCACCTGTGAGGAGAGAAAAAGCCCCATGACGCGATTCCCAGCCCGTGCTGCGGCCTGTCTGGCCGCGCTCTGCCTCGTCGCCCTGCCAGCCGCAGCCATTCCGGTCGATCCACAAGGCCTGATCCGGCCGGACCTGCTGGGCCGGGCCCTCGCCTCCCTGAAAGCGCATGGCGATACGGCGGACACGACGCATCTCGTCATTGTGGACTATGCCCGCCGGTCCAGCGAAAAGCGCGCCTTTCTGGTCAATCTGGAGACGGGACTGGTGGAAGAGGCTTTCCGCGCGGCGCACGGTTCGGGCTCCGACCGGGACCATGATGGTTATCTCGACAAATTCTCGGATGTGCCGGGCTCGTCCGCAAGCCCGGAGGGCGCCTACCTGCTCGCCGAACAATATGTCGGCAAACACGGCAAGTCGCTCCGGCTCGACGGCCTCGACCCGACCAACGCCAATGCCCGCAATCGGGCCATCGTCATCCACGCCGCCGACTATGCCGAGCCGACCTTCCTGCAGAAGTGGGGCAAGCTCGGCCGCTCAAACGGCTGCATCGTCTTCTCGAAGCGCGACCTCGCCACCTTCCTGAAAGACGTGCCCCGCCGCACGCTGGTGTACGTAGGCAAGTGACAGCCCGGCTGACATTTTGTTGTCAGCCTCACAAAACCCCCTAATGTAACCCCTGTCCATGTGGGTGAGGGGGACAATCGATGCGCTTGAAGCTGCCTGATTTCCTGTCCGGACGCCGCAGGAAACCGGACGCTGACAGTCCGCCGCCTGCAGCCGAGGCCCCGGCCCCAATCGCCAGCCAGCCAGAACCATCCACACCGGGGCGGCTGGACCACCTCAACCGCTGGCTAACGCTCGGCGCCAATATCGCGGTTCTTGCCGGCCTGATCATGCTGATCATCGAAGTGCACCAGAACGCAGCGCTCACCCGCACGGCCATGGAGCAGCAGAAAAATGACCTGCTCGCCCAGATCGAGTTCAGCATCGCAAAGCGTGAGATGGCGGACGTCTGGGTCAAATCCATCCGCACCCCGGAGGCGCTGACGGATACCGAAGCACGCATGGTGGAGAGCCATCTCGTCGCGCTGATGCTGCAATGGGACCAGATGTTACAAATGGAGGAGGCGGGGCTTGTGTCGCGCGACCATGCCCGCCAGCACATTCAGAACTCGGCCCCCTACTATTTCGGCAGTCGCTTCGCCAAACACTGGTGGCAATTACAGGCGCAGGGCTGGGATGGAACCCCGATGATGGAAATCGCCGGTCCTATCGTCGGCGGCCTGGATGAAAACTTCCTGGCGAACAATCTCGACAAACTAAAACTGCCTCCTAAAGACCCGCCAGCTGGAACCGCGCCCTCAGATCCAGAGGTCACCGAATGATCCTGCGACGCATTACAGAGGCCTTCCGCAAGCAGGACTGGTTCACCGTCGCGGTGGAAACGCTGATCGTCGTGCTCGGCGTATTCCTCGGCCTGCAGGTCAACAACTGGAATGCGGCGCGGGCCGCCGAGGCCCGGAAGGTCGAAATCATCGCGGCGCTCGTGACCGACCTGCAGGACGCAACCTATGTGATAGAACAAGTCGCCATTCCCACGATTGATGCCGGTCTTGCTGACTGGGAAGCCGCGTTCCAGCGGGGCGAGACCCCAGCTCCCTACTATTTCAGGATGGATGGTTCCGACATCCCGCCCAATACATGGACCGTTCTGCAGCAGATGGACATTATCGGCCTGTTCGACCCGGTCACCATTTTCGACCTCAACATGTATTATTCAGAGATGGAGGGGGTCGGCCGCAAATACATCCGCTATGTGACATTCGTAGAGGAGGAAATCCTGCCGTATGAGGCAGGCGACCCGGGATATTTCTACACGGATGACGGCACTGCCCTGAAACCGCAATTCCGCGCCAGCATGGATCGCCTGCGCGAATGGCAAGGCGAAGTGAGCCGGCTCGGCCGCTGGGCGAACTGCCTCGCGGATCGGCTGGATGCAGGAACACATCCGGAATTGTCCTGCCTGCGCGCGGACCCGTCCATCTCGGCGGAATCTTTGCTGGCACTACCTCAGCCGGAGCCCCTACATGACCCTTGAGCAGATTGCCTATATCGCCCAGATCGCCGGTGTCATTGTCGTTGCCGCTACCCTGATCTTCCTGACGATACAAGTCCGGCAGGGCACCGTCCTGCTGCGGTCTGAATCGCGGCAGATACAGCTCGCGAACGATCAGACCGGCGTCTACAAATTCGTCGAGTATCCGGAACTCGGCCGCATCCTGTCGCAGGTCGAAACACCGAGCTTCGAGGAAAAGACCAAAGTGATCTTCTGGATGATCGGTCAGATGCGCGCCCGCGAATATGAGTGGCTGCAATACAAATCCGGCGCCATGGACAAGGAGTCGTGGGAAACCTATCGCGGTGTGATCTTTTTCGTGCTCGGCACCGAACGCGGCCGCGCCCTGTGGGGCCTGACCGCCGGGTATTTCAATCCCGGCTTCACGGCCATGGTCGAAGAGATGATCCGCAACGTTCCCCCCATCGAATACTGGGACGAACTACAGAATATCAAATAGGCCAGCGATCCATTGCGGCCCTCAGACTGAATTTCCATCACGTTTCAGGTTTTTGCGACGGAAAACGCAAGCAACCGCGTTTGACCCATAAGCGGTTCGCCGCGACCGGTCCCGTTCGCTGTTGTATCCTCCCTGAAACGACGCAGCGAACCGCCCGCCATCCTGTCTGCCCCCCCTGAGCCCCAACAGACAGCATGGCGGGCACTCCCCTTTTTGGGACCCCTTTCAGGCCTGGTTTTCTTACCGGAATTTCACCTCTCACGAACACGTGAGCCCCATGGAAACAGGCCGTCACATGCCCATATGAACAGGACGAGAGAGGTCCCGTTCGAAGAGTTTCTTCCCCCCTGGAAACCGAACGGCGAACCGCCCGCCATGTCGTCCCGTCCTCACCCCCCGCGACAAACGACATGGCGGGTTTTCTCTCGGTCCAGACAAATCTGGATAAGAGCCTTCGGGCAGACGTCCTAGAAGAGAGTCCCGTTCGCTATGGCACCCCTGAAACCGCCGGACGCGAGCAGCCCGCCGGGTCAGATCACATCCAGTTCGCCCCGGCGGGCACCTCTTTTCCGGATCCGCTGAATTATTCTGGATAAAGTGCCGGACTGGCACGTCTTGTCCTTGAAGCCCGCACTTTGGGCCTCTTCGCTGTGGATACCAATTCCCCATTCTCCCACCGCACTCGGGGACAGCGAAACCGCCCGCCATGCCAGGTCCCGCCCCCCGGACCAATGGCGTGGCGGGCCCCTTTTCGGGATGTACCGCAGCCTGCCCTTGCATTCACCACAGGCCCGGTTACAC
>QGCX01000229.1_pt1 | contig 12043 bp, 7 predicted proteins | sample 4708031 | NCBI WGS metagenome assembly QGCX01 (sample SAMN08941163, study PRJNA450518) | Sediment metagenome, whole genome shotgun sequencing project. | reverse complement strand
ACGGTTTGATAAAAAGAGAATATAAAAACGGCCGAAAAAATGAAGACAACCACCATAAATACTACAGTAAGAAAGCGGTTGAATTCCATAGATTCCAGGTTTTCGGTAATTCTGGAAACCGAAGGGTCGTTGGGAAGATACATAATGTCCAAGTGTTCGGTTTCTTGTGGCGATTGATTTTTTTCTATAACTATTTTATCGTCTCCCTCAACTCTTTTTTCACCATTGGCCTCAAATGTATAATTGAACTCTACCACAGGATTATTTTTGATAAACGTTCCTGTGTTGCTGTATCCTGAAATCGTTGCTGTTGCCCCAATGCCGTAATACAATAGATCCCAGTTTTGCCCCATTGTTTTACCGGTCACCAAAACACCGATTTTTTGTAAAAGCAAATAAAGAAAAATGCTGATACCAATAAAAATTAGCCCTATTTGCCAAGTGTTCGATGATTTGAAAACAAGCTCGTATCTGTCCGGCTCCGAAAATATCCTTCCGAAAATTTCGCCCATGATAATGTAACAACCCGTAACATATAGGATGGTTTTTAAGCTACATATAATTACAAACATAAAAGAGAAGCGACACATCTTTTGCGAAAGAAATACTGGGTCCTTGGGTTTTCTTGCAATGTTTAGCCCTATTGGGATAGTTTTGTCTGGCTGTAATCTATTTAACTGAGGCTTGCTGTCCCACACCCTTATTTTTCTGTGGATATGATGTCCAGAAAAGTTTTCGAATAAAACCAACAGTTCTACTAATGGTTTTTTGCCTTTTTTTATGGTGGTCACGGAAATAATGGAAGCATCCTTTGTAGTGATGGAGCCACTATTTCGGTTTTTTAAAATACAAAAGGACCTGGAAAAACAATTGTACATTAAATTGTAAAGCCAAAACAAAAGAATAAACCCGACTAAAATCAAGGTAAGTATCGTGTAGGTCATGAACAATATTTTCCTTAAGGTAGCACCAAAATACTGTCCCTATTTGAAAAACTTGACGGTTACACGATATGAATTGATAGATGCCCTATATGGGTTGTTGTAATGCTTTGGTTATTTTAAAATACTAGAGTACTTATTGCTGTCGGCAAGCAACTCTTTTGCGGTTAGAATGGCATCGTCGTGGCTTAGGTAGTATTTATAAAGACCTTTCCGGTAAAAATATCTGGTTATGATTTCGTCTTCCAGATTCTTTTGGATTTCCTTTTGGAAAGTATCTAAGGCCGTTATTTTTCCCCTATTCACAGCAAGAAGCAGGTCTTTGTACTTTTCCTGTACCTCGGCCCCCAATAAGGTATCATCACCATTGACAGACTCCTCTAGTAGTTTTTCTGTTTTGGTTTGGTAGGAGAAGTTTTGCTCTTTGGCGTACGATTTAAACAATGCGTAATCAGCATCGGAAAAATTAAAGTTTTCTACTGAATCAAAACTGTGATCGTAGAAATACTCCGTTGCAAAATCAAAAACAAGATTATTGGCTTCCAAAGCGTCAATTAGGGAGTTGGTTTTTAAAGATTCGATAGTAACATCCGGCATTACGCCACCCCCATCCCAAACTTTTCGGCCATTTCTTGTGGTGAACTCATTAAAATTGGTGTTGCGAACGGCATTCCCCTGGGCATCTCGGTTCCAATAATCCAAAGATTGAATACATCGTCCTGAAGGAGTGTAATATCTTGATATTGTAACCTTTAACTGTGTTCCGTAAGTCAGTTTAAGCGGGCGCTGCACCAGTCCTTTACCAAAACTCCGGGCGCCTACGATAACGGCCCGATCTAAATCTTGCAGTCCTCCTGAAACGATTTCACTTGCCGAAGCACTTTTTCCATCAACTAAAACAACTAATGGAATCTCTTCGTCCTCGGGTTTGTTTTTGGTTCTGTATTCTTGATTGAACTTTTTTACCTTAGATTTTGTCGTTACGATTAACTCGCCTTTGGGCACAAAAAGATTGGTTACATTAATGGCCTCTGATAATAAACCTCCGGGATTTCCTCTTAAATCCAAAACCAGTCTTTCTGCGCCTTGACCTTTAAGGTCTTGCATGGCTAATTTTGTCTGCTTGGAAGCTTTCCTGTTGAAACGGGATAGGACAATGTACCCTGTTTTGTCGTCGATCATGTTATAAAAAGGAACGGCGTCAACCTCGACACCCTCGCGAGTAATTGTGGCGGTTTTGGTTTCTCCTTGTCTTAAAAAGGTAACCTCTACTGTCGAGTTGTTGGCTCCTTTGAGGAGCTCTCCAGCATTATCGTCGAAGTCGGCAACCAAGGTTTCGCCAATTTTAATAATTTCATCTCCGGCCTTTAGGCCTGCTTTGTCTGCTGCATAACCTTGGTAGGGCTCAACAACCACCAACTTATTTTCATAAGAACGAACCAGGGCTCCAATACCTGAATATTCTCCAGAATTGTTGATTTTGAAAGATTCAACGTCCTGTTCGTTCAAGAACTGGGTATAGGGGTCTAATTCGCCCAACATGTTTTTTATGGCCGAATCCATCAACTCTGCAGGATTGGTCTCATCGACATAGTTCATGTTGAGTTCCTTAAAAAGGGTGGTAAAGATTTCTATTTGTTTGGCAATCTCAAAAAAGTCGCTTTTAAAACTACTGGCCCCGATCAAAACGGCAAGCGCCAAAATGGGAATTAAAACCTGCTTTTTAATCAATCTTTTCATGGAATTCTTTTTTTACAAAGGCCTCTAACAGTTTTTTCATGGCCGCATCAACTTCATTAAAACTTGGGGTCTTCTTGCCAAGGTATAAAAATATGAACGCAAAGTTTCCCTCAATGTTGTTAAAAATGAAGGGCTTATTTAGTCTGTAGGCTTCCCTCAAAAGTCGCTTTATCCGGTTACGGTCCACAGCGGTTTTAAATCTTTTCTTGGGAGCGACCACGGCAACTTTTATGGGGAACTCTTCTTTGGAATTGGTGCTGAGGTAGATAAGTTTAATGGGAAACTCTCGTAAATTTTTGCCTTCGGTAAAAAGCGCTTCGAACACCTTTTTGTTGGTAAGCTTTTCTTTTTTGGGAAAGGCAATGTCAAAATTGTCCCCTTGAGGGGACTTCTGGGGTGTTTTTTCTTTTTTAAAACCAGGCCTTTCACTTTGCATTTCAGAAATAACTTGTTGTATGGTCATCAAAACACTAAACATGTTGTTTTTAATCTCACCGTCCTGTAGTCGAACCACGTGTACGCCCACTTTTTCTAGCTGACGCTCTCTTTGTACATCCTTATCATATTTATACATATGGGATATTCCATCAACCTCAATAGCTAGCTGCAATTCATGACAGTAGAAATCTACAATATATTCTAGTATGGGTACTTGTCTATGAAATTGTACGCCCAAAGCCTGTTGTTTTATCTTTTGCCAAAGCAAAACTTCAGCAAGTGTACTATTTTTTCGTAATTGCCGTGCAAACTCTTTCAACTTTGAGTTATATGGTATAATCTTATTTTTCAAACCGATTAAAATCTAAATATATCAAGAATAATTGGTAGAGCACACCCCTAAGGTCCCCTCAAGGGGACAGTCATCAAAAGAGAATATGCCTTTTTTGATTCAAGAAAGGGTGGCACAATCGGCCACCCTTAAAATTTTTATAAAGAAAGAGGCGCCTATTCCTCTGCCTGATATACGTTGTTTTCCCCATCTACATCGGCCATTAATTGTGATGGGTCGATCATAATGGCCTGAACGTTATCCAAAGGCATGTCCAATGTAAACTCATACGTTGGGTAAGCCCATGGCCAATCTTTCAAAACAGTACGTTCTAGGTTGGGGTAAGGGTTATCTTTTTCTCCATACATCATGCGCAGTGGCACATAATAGGTTTCTTGTGTTCCATCTTTACCTACTACCAAAATATCCAAAGGCATTGGCATTTCGCCAATTCTTTCCATGCTTACTTTAGTTTTGTCCCCATCCGCTTCAACACTTTTAATACCGTAATCAATCGTATTGGTTGTTTGTGTCCAATCGGTCAAATACCAGTTAAGTTCCATTCCAGATACTTTCTCTGCTGTTCTTTTGATGTCGTTCGGTACTGGGTGCTTAAACTTGAAGTCCTCAAAATATTTTTGAATGGTTTCCATCAATTTATCCTGTCCGATTACATAACCAAGTTGCGAAAGAAATATTGATCCTTTGCTGTAAGCTGCAACCCCATAAGCAAAGTTTGTGGTGTATCTGTCAGCATGAGTGGATTGTGGCATCTCCAAACCAGAGTTTACCAAGGCATAGTAGCCTCGGTACGACCCTTCGAAGGGGTTTTGCTTGTTCTGCTCCATAATTTGGTTCATGCACAAACTGCTGATAAAGGAAGTGAATCCTTCATCCATCCATTCGTGCTTCGACTCATTGGTGGCCAAAACATGCTGAAACCAAGAGTGAGCCATCTCATGTACCATTACACCTACCAAGCTTCCAAATTCGCGATTTCCAGTAACCAACGTACTCATAGCATACTCCATTCCACCATCTCCTCCTTGAACAACGGAATATTGCTCGTAAGGATATTTGCCAACATTGTTGCTAAAAAACGTCATTGCCTCTGCCGTTTTTGGCTGAAGGCTTTTCCAGTTTTCATTGAATTCTGGATTGTCTTTGTAGAAAAAATGAAGCGTAGGCCCATTTTCCATCACATAAGTATCATGAATATATTCTGGGTCGGCAGCCCACATAAAATCGTGTACATTAGGGGCTTTAAAATGCCAGGTAAGGGTTTTTCCCTTGGTTTTTACTTTGGTCCCGGGAGTTTCATAACCATGACCAATTTCTTGTGGATTTTGAAGATATCCAGTGCCTCCTACGGTGTAATCCTTGTCCAATGTAATTTTCACATCAAAATCACCCCATACGCCATGAAATTCACGAGCGATATATGGGTTGGGGTGCCATCCTTCAAAATCATATTCTGAAAGTTTAGGATACCATTGGCTCATGGAAAGCGCCACATTTTCTTTGCTGTTTCTTCCAGAACGTCTTATTTGTAAAGGGACTTGACCTTCAAAGGTCATTTCCAAAGTGGTTTTCCCTCCGGCTGGAATTGGTTTGGCCAAATCTACGACAAGAATGGTTCCCTCTTCTTTAAAAGAAACTGGTTGTCCATCCTGAGTAAGGGATTTAGCATGCAAGTACCCCATTTCACTTTCTGAAAGTGAGGCAATCCTACTTTCTCCGTTTTCCACCATCCTTTTATCAGGGTCTTTGATATTTTGGAGTCTAATATCCATTTCACTACCGGGCTGAAAAGCATTGTAAAACAAATGATAGAAAACACGATTCAAATCATCTGGTGAGTTGTTGGAGTAGACTAATTTTTGGGTACCGGTATACTGATATGTTTTCACATCCATTTGCACATCCATGGTATAATCCACGTGCTGTTGCCAGCTACTTGAGTTTTGTGCACTTAAAAAAAGAGTGGCCCCGAAAAAGGCTAATAAAAAGGAACGCTTCATATGTTATTTTGAATTTTTTTCTAAGGTCATTTTACCGTTTGAAATGTTGTTTGCTAAAATTAAGGCATTATATGCATTTACCATTTTACCAGACTTAGAAATTTTATCGAAAGTGGTAGCTTTGGTCTGATCACCAGCAACTATTACAGATGCTTTTGTTCTTAATCCAGATTGCATGATGATGTTTTTTACCTGTGATGCGGATAAATCTGGATGAAAAGATCGAATCAATGCGGCTACACCGGCTACCGCCGGAGCAGCCATCGAAGTTCCTCCTTGAAATTCATAATCATTGTCCGGCATGGTAGAGTAAATTTCCGCACCAGGAGCGAATACGTCGACCCGTTGATTTCCATAATTGGAAAAAGAGGCCACCATTTCAGAGCCATAGTTGCTGGAAAGTGCACCAACGGTAATCATATTGTCTACAAACTCTCGATCTTCATCCATGTCATCGTTTGGATAATTTCTGTTTTCAGGGTCTTCCAAGTCTTCACCATCGTTGCCTGCAGCGTGAACAATAAGAACATCTTTGGAGGCAGCATATTTTATAGCGTCATAAACCCATTCTGCTTTAGGCGAAAAGGACTTTCCAAAGCTACAGTTGATGATAGATGCGCCATTATCTACTGCATAGCGAATGCCAAAGGCAATATCTTTATCGTACTCGTCTCCATTGGGAACCGCTCTAATACTCATTATTTCAACATTATTGGCAACACCATCAACTCCAACACCATTGTTTCTAGTTGCTGCGATAATTCCAGCTACGTGGGTTCCGTGGCTTTCGGTATCCACTTGGTTTTTGGGATTTCCGTTTCCATAAGGAACATCGGTAATATCATAAGGGTCGTCACCTACAGGAGCTCGACCGTTAAAATCTTTGTTGAGGTTATAATTGGCTTGTTCGGAAAAATACTTGATTCCTTCCTCCAATTCTTCCAGTACTTCTGGAATACTGTCACCATAAGTGAACATCTGTGTCAATACCGCGACACTTTGTTCCATTTGGGCAGTTTTTGGTTCAATGGAAAGCAAATCTTTTTTAGTGTAGTCTTCTTTGCCCAATTCGGTTTTAACCAATTGGTCCGCCCCTTTTACTACCTGAAATATTTGTTCGTACTGTTGCTTGTTCTGAACCGCTTCAGGATATTCCTTATCCAGTAAAAGCCTAGCTTCAGCCCTCTCAGAAGCATCTCCGATATTCAAGCGAAGCATGCGAACATATTCCAATTGCTCATTGTAGGAATCTCCTAAAAAGTTATAGCCATGAACATCATCCACATAACCATTGCCATCATCATCTTTTCCATTATTTGGGACTTCATCAGTATTGGTCCAAAGCACACCTTTTAAATCTTCGTGCTCCAAATCCATACCCGAATCTAAAACGGCCACCACTACTGTTTCCCCCTTTTTGTTCTTTATGATTTCGTTGTAGGCCCTGTCAACGCTCATACCAGGAATGGTATCCGCAACAAGATCCAGATGCCCCCAATGTTTTTTCTCGGCTTCGGTAAGCTCAGCTACCTTTAAAGGGACAGCATCAATGTTCTCAACAGGGGTTGAAACCAATGCGGTTGACCCACAACCCATTAGAAATAGGGCCGCAGTTATTGATAGGAATGATAGTTTGTTGTATGTGCGATTCATAAATTGTATTTGTAAAGGTGAGGGGTTTTATTGTGATTTAAATAGTTCGTTATATGTAAACAATTCGTTCAACCGAACTCCTTTCTCGGTTTGTTTCAGAGAGCAGATTTGATTGTGGGCATCGTGCTCGAATAGCAGCAACCAATCGTTTTCCACAGCTTTATTTAAGAACGACTGTTTTTCTTTTAAGGTCAATAATGGGCGAGTATCATACCCCATAACATAAGGAAGGGGAATATGACCTACGGTCGCAATAAGGTCGGCCACAAAAACCAAGGTTTTTCCCTTGTATTTTAAATGGGGAAGCATTTGTTTATCGGTATGTCCATCCACAAAGTGGATGCCAAAACCGAGTTCGGATTTTTCCAGAAAGGAACCTTCCTTTCGGTTCACAAAATGCAACTGACCACTTTCTTCCATAGGCAAAAGATTCTCCTTTAAGAAAGAAGCTTTTTCTCGTGCATTGGGCTTTGTTGCCCATTCCCAATGGTCCTTGTTCGTCCAGAACTTGGCATTCTTGAAGGCGGGCTCATAACCAGTTCGGTCCTTGTTCCACTGAATGCTGCCCCCACAATGATCAAAATGTAAATGGGTCAAAAAAACATCCGTAATATCATCACGGTGGAACCCGGCATTTTTCAAAGATCTGTCCAAGGTGTGGTCGCCCCAGAGATAGTAGTAGCTAAAAAATTTTTCGGATTGTTTGTTGCCCAGGCCATTATCGATTAAAATAAGCCTATCGCCATCTTCGATTAAAAGGCAGCGCGCGGCCAGATCAATCATATTGTTGCCATCCGCAGGGTTGGTTCTATTCCAAATGGATTTGGGAACCACACCGAACATGGCCCCTCCATCTAACTTAAAATTACCGGTCTCTATAGGATAAATTGTCATTTAGAAAATAAAATGGCATGCAAAATAAGAAAAGCACCATCCAAATGGAGAAAAAAAGAGGATATATTGGCCGTATTTTAACAAAATCGGGTTAAGTACTTGTTTGTGGCACAAAGTTTCCTCATAATATGTGATATGGAGGACCAACAAAAACATTTGGAGCTTCTGTGAAGAACTATTATCTAAAAGAAAAACATTAAATTTCCACAAAACTTAGACCATGCTCGAACTTGCTGGAATTATAATTCTTGGCATTATTGCACAATGGGTGGCTTGGCGGTTTAAATTACCGGCCATTTTACCTTTAATATTGATTGGTTTGCTGGTGGGCCCAATCGCAACACTTTATACAGAAGATGGATCAAAAATTATTGAACCCATCTGGAATGGAGAAAAAGGCTTGTTCCCTGGGGAAGGGCTTTATTATTTTGTGTCACTGGCTATTAGTGTCATCCTTTTTGAAGGAGGGCTTACCCTTAAAAGGGCCGAAATATCGAATGTAGGACCAGTAATATCTAAGCTGATAACCATAGGTACGATTGTTACATTTTTTGGAGCAGGTGTGTCAGCCCATTATATTTTTGGGCTTTCTTGGCAAATTTCTTTCTTGTTTTCTGCCTTGATAATTGTTACGGGTCCAACTGTTATTACTCCTATTTTGAGAAATATCCCCCTAAAAAAGGACGTTTCGGCGGTTTTAAAATGGGAAGGAATCCTAATTGACCCAATTGGGGCCTTGGTTGCTGTATTGGTGTTTGAGTTTATCAGCGTTGGAGAAGGACAAGCATTTACACAAACTGCTCTTGTCGAGTTTGGTAAAATTATTCTGTTTGGAACCACTTTTGGTTTCACCTTTGCTCATGCGTTAGCCTTTGCCATTAAAAAGGATTTTATTCCGCATTATTTATTGAACGTAGTTTCCTTGTCCACCGTGCTTTTGGTTTATGTGGAGTCTGACCTTTTTGCCCATGAATCTGGCTTATTGGCCGTTGTGGTAATGGGCATGGTGTTGGGAAATATGAAGCTACCCAACATAAAGGAGCTGCTTTATTTTAAGGAGTCGCTCAGTGTATTGCTGATTTCCATATTGTTTATCCTCTTGGCTGCTAATATCAATATTAGCGATATGGAGTTGATTTATAACTGGAGAACGCTCGCTCTTTTTGCGGTGATTGTTTTTATAATCAGGCCATTGGGGGTATTCTTGAGCTCTCAGGGCTCCAATTTAAAATTCAAGGAAAAACTTTTTATTGGCTGGGTAGGTCCACGGGGTATAGTTGCCGCAGGTATCGCTTCGCTTTTTGGCTCTAAATTGATGTTGAGAGGAGAGCCTGGTGCAGAATATATCACCCCGTTGGTTTTTATGATCGTTTTGGGCACGGTGTTGTTAAATGCCACTACGGCACGTTTGTTTGCCAAGCTTGTGGGTGTGTTCTTGACAAAGTCAGAAGGTATTTTGATAATCGGCGCATCCAAACTGTCCAGACTTATTGGAAATTATTTAAGAAAGAACAACAGGCACGTGGTGCTGATAGACAATAACCAAAACAATGTGGAAAAAGCGAAAAAACTGGGTCTTGAAGCCATTACAGCCAATATTTTTTCAGATACACTTACCGACAACATTGAGTTGAACGATATGGGTTATTTAATGGCCCTTACCGGAAACTCCGACATTAATAAGTTTGCCATTAACAAGTTTCAGAAGCAATTTGGAGAAAACGGAGCGTTTAGATTAGTAAACACCGAGGAGGTAAACGACCCGGGGAACAATCCCAAAGAAGGGCTCTTTTCCCATACAGACGATTTTATCCAACTTATGGACACGGTACGCAAGCATCCTACCATTCACGAGATAGATTTAGAGGATAAAGAGCATTACGATAGACTCATTGACATTACTTATAAAGAGCATGATATTGTACCGTTGTTTACCAAATCACCAAATGGAAGCATTGATATTATTCCCGCCAACAGTAAGGATTTTACCCCCAAGGGCGATGGGTTTAAATTGGTTTATCTGGGTAAAATATTGGAAATAGAGTAAGAACAATGGTGACGAAGAGTGACAATAGTTCTAAAGGCAACTTCTGATACATCAATTGATATGGGTCATTCATCAATTGGGACACAAATAAAGGGTTGATTACAAGTATTTTGGTGTTCTATTAACCAAAATAAATCATTTAAAAGATGAAAAAACTTGTACTTACGGCAGTGGTTGCCGCTGCTTTTTTGACCGCTTGTTCCAAAGATGATGAAAAGAAATGTGATTCATGTGATCTTTTAGGCAAAAAGGCTGAAATGTGTGATAACGGGGACGGCACCTATACTTTTTCATATGCAGGATCAACACAAAAAATAAAGCAAGAAGACCTGGATCTATTAGATTTAACAGCAAAAGAATATGTAGAGTTGGTGTGCTCTTCTGGGAGCACACTTTAGACTTAAATAGGAATAAGAGAGGCCAGGCAATAGTTTGCCTTGGCCGTTTCCTTAATCGTTCAGTTTCAAAACGGCCATAAAAGCCTGTTGTGGAATTTCCACGTTCCCCACTTGGCGCATCCGTTTTTTACCCTTTTTCTGCTTTTCCAATAACTTACGCTTACGGGAAATATCACCACCGTAACATTTGGCGGTAACATCTTTTCGCAATGCTTTAATGGTCTCTCTAGAAATAATCTTGGAACCAATGGCGGCTTGAATTGGAATATCGAACTGCTGTCTTGGAATCAGCTCTTTCAATTTCTCGCACATCTTTTTCCCAATGTGATAGGCATTGTCAAAGTGTACCAAGGCAGAAAGGGCATCAACGGGTTGTGCGTTCAACAAAATATCAACACGCACCAGTTTTGATGGCCGCATCCCAATAGGAGAATAATCAAAAGAGGCATACCCTTTGGAAACGGTTTTCAAACGATCGTAAAAATCAAAAACGATTTCCGCCAAAGGCATATCAAAAATGAGCTCAACACGCTCGGTGGTCAAATACGTCTGGTTAACTATTTGTCCTCTCTTTTCAATACAAAGAGACATTACGTTGCCGACAAAATCAGCCTTTGTAATGATAGTTGCTTTGATATATGGTTCTTCAACCCTATCAATAGTAGATGGATCCGGCAAATCGGTAGGATTGTTGACTATAATAGGGTCTATATCACCTTTGGTGGTATAAGCGTGGTAGCTCACGTTGGGTACCGTGGTAATCACGGTCATATCAAACTCACGCTCCAAGCGCTCTTGGATAATCTCCATATGAAGCATTCCCAAGAATCCACATCGAAAACCAAAACCTAGGGCGGCACTACTTTCAGGTGTAAATACCAAGGAGGCATCATTCAACTGTAACTTTTCCATGGAAGAGCGTAAATCCTCAAAGTCTTCAGTATCTACAGGGTAAATACCTGCAAAAACCATAGGTTTTACATCTTCAAAACCACCAATGGGATTTTGGGTAGGATTAGCCGAATCGGTAATGGTGTCACCCACCTTTACTTCGCGGGCGTCTTTAATACCGGTGATCAAATAGCCAACATCGCCCGTAGAAATCTTGTTTTTAGGGTGTTGGGTCAATTTTAAGGTGCCAATTTCATCTGCAAAGTAAGACTTTCCTGTGGCCACAAATTTTATTTTTTGTCCTTTGGTGATTTCTCCGTTCACGACCCTAAAATAGGTCTCAACACCCCTAAACGGATTATAAACCGAATCAAAAACAAGGGCTTGGAGTGACTCGTCCGGATTGCCTTTTGGGGCGGGAACACGTTCAATAATTGCGGTAAGAATCTCTTCGATTCCGATACCTGTTTTAGCACTTGCTTGGATTACCTCTTCGGGCTTACAACCCAAAAGGTCAACAATATCGTCAGTAACTTCTTCTGGGTTCGCACTCGGCAAATCAACTTTGTTGAGCACCGGAATAATTTCCAAATCGTTTTCCAAAGCTAAATATAGGTTGGAAATAGTCTGCGCCTGAATACTTTGTGCGGCATCAACCACCAAAAGAGCACCTTCGCAGGCTGCTATGG
>QGCX01000228.1_pt1 | contig 12126 bp, 8 predicted proteins | sample 4708031 | NCBI WGS metagenome assembly QGCX01 (sample SAMN08941163, study PRJNA450518) | Sediment metagenome, whole genome shotgun sequencing project. | reverse complement strand
CGCTCTGATTCATTCGGCTGGCTTTCGCATTTTTGTCTAGTGTGGCTTTTGCGTTTTCACTAAGCAAGAAACTATAGGACTTCTTCCCGGTCATCTTTTTTCTGTATTTTTTTTGGCTCCAGGATCTTTTAAGCTTCAGTAGTAGCAATTCCTTCGAATCATCAGTCTGATATAGCGTATCGAATAGAGCTACGCAGGCCACGGCCTTTTGGTATGTTTCAGTTGGTTCTGGGATATGTTCCCTGATCATTTTTGCGTTGGAGTCGCTTTGTTCATTCAAAGCTTGCCATAGCCAGTCTACCTGATAAGTATCTGATTGAACGAGCCAGTTGAATTTTTCGAAGTTTGAAATGTGTTCCCATTTTTTCTGTAGAGTTTTTAATAGCGATGCTTTGTCTTCACGTGAATAAAAACTCAGGTCAAAAAAAGCAATTATTGCGTTATACCGTTCTTCTGCAGAGTTACAGCTAGTCGGAAGAGAAAGTCCAGCATACTGGCTCGAAGTAAAATGATTGTTTGTCTGCCTCAACCAGCTCAGTGAATCGGATTGTACTAATGGGTTTTGTATTAAATCTAATACGATACTTAACCATATCCAATAGCATAAACGTTCATTTTTGGGAGTTATCCAGCTTAGTTGTTCATCAGAGAGAGTTTTCTGAGTAAATTCTTGCTTAGCTTCACTTAGGAACTGATCAACATCGTTGATCTTGTTACTCAGTTCCGCTGTTAATGAAACAGCCGCACAATATTGTTCTAAGTCTTGCAGAATGTAAGGTATCTCAGGTGAATTATGGGATGCGTGTTGTTTCACTAGTAAGAAGTACGCATATCTTGCTTCACGGATATTTTTGGTGAATTGTTTTGGAGATATTTTTCTCATAACTGATAGTTAATGTAGATTGCATGTAGATTTATTGTGCGGATGTTGGTTTTAAATTTGGTTGATGTGTGTCTTATTTTTGATATTTAAATATTGCTTATAATGGTGGCTTGATTTTTTAATCAATTGTTTTTAAATGAACTTTCTGCTTTTTTGGTGGTTATTTTATAAGAATTCTGGTTGACTACGCGCTTAGAACGCTAGGCAAAGCTGGCGAATAAATAATGGGTGGAAGTCCCATCTCAGTAAGGACTAACCATCCGCTGAGTCCTCGAGCTATGCGCTGAGTGTGGGTAACTGCATTAGTGAAGTGTTAGTAGAGGCATCTGTAGGCTAAGTATTGAGCCACGAAATTCAGTTCGGAAGTGGAGATGTTGTTAAGCGAAGCAGAATCCAATAGTGACAAGAGCGTGATTTGGTGAGTTCTTGGGTACACTTCCCGGGGTCGAAGACCTTATGCATACAGAGAAATTTATACGCCGGAACCTAGGAGATCCTATACAGTCCCGGTAAGTATCAACCGGGCATAATTATTGAACCCTCTCAGGCAAGATAAATATGGTATAGGAAGTCGGACAGGATAATAGTACTGATGAAACAGACGAACAAAACTCGTAAAACAGACGCGGAGTCTGCGGAGGGAAGTATCCTGACCAAGGGGAATGGTCAACAGTCTAACCACGGCCAGACACAGAGCTGGATCCCCGTGATGTCAAAGTTGGTGGCCATACGCAAACTCGCAGCTCAAAATAAGACACTGAAGTTTAACAATCTTCTTCATCTTATAACGGAAGAATTGCTCATGGAGTGCTTTTACACTCTCAAGCGTGATTCTGCCGCAGGGATCGATGGGGTAACATGGGATAAATATCAATTATTCTCAAAACAACTCATCAAGCAGCTATGTGAAGATATTCAATCAGGACGATATAAGCCAAAACCTGCCAGAAGAATTTATATCCCTAAACAAGACGGTAGTCAGCGACCGCTGAATATCCTATGCATTAGGGACAAAATTGTTCAACAAGCAGCCAGTAAAGTTCTAGAATCGATCTATGAGAGCGACTTTATGGGCTTTTCTTATGGTTTTCGACCAGAGCGAAGTCAGCATCAAGCTCTTGATGCACTTTATGTTGCACTCAACCGGAGAAAGATAAACTGGGTGCTTGATTTAGATATAACCAAGTTCTTTGATACTGTAGAACATGATTGGTTGATCCAATTCTTAGAGCACCGAGTCGCAGATAAACCATTGCTTAAAATTATTACCAAATGGCTAAAAGTAGGATACGTTGATGAACATAACCAGCGAGTTAAATCGCTCCTCGGGACTCCTCAAGGAGCGGTGATCTCACCATTGTTGGCAAATGTTTATCTTCATTATACTTTTGATCTTTGGCTGAACCGAGAACGGCATCGAAGTGCAACTGGCGATGTCATCATGGTTAGGTATGCTGACGATGCTGTTATCGGTTTTCAGTATAAAAGTGATGCAAATGCGTGCTTAGAGGGGTTGAAAAGACGCCTCACTCAATTTGGCTTATCGGTTCATCCAGACAAAACCAAGTTGATACACTTTGGACGATTCGCTTTTGAAGACTTTAAAAGAGGGAAAGTCCAAAGACCAGGCACCTTTGATTTCCTGGGATTCACACATTACTGTGACCTGACTAAGAGCCGAAAGGCCATAGTGATCAAGCGGAAGACAATCAAAAAGCGACTTATCAGTAAGATAAAATGGGTCAGACAGGAGCTAAAGAAAAGGCTTCACTTACCGCCGTGGAAGGTTGGACAGTGGCTGAATCAAATTATTCGAGGGCACATCAACTATTATGGTGTCCCAATGAATAGTCGCTCCCTAAATCTGTTTATTACAGAGATCACTAATGCATGGCTAAAGCAACTGCGAAGGCGTAGCCAGCGTCATAAGATGACATGGGCACGCTTTAGAAAATTAGTTGACTACTGGATCCCCAAAGCAAGGATTGTCCACCCTTATCCTGAGCAGCGATTTGACGTTAGACCCAAGGTAGGAGCCGTATGCGTTAGTAGCGCACGTACGGATCTGTGCGGGGGGTAGCGGGTGACCGCTATTCCTACCGCGACCCAACACGGTGTTGCAGATGCTAGAAGGTTATCGGTTAAGAGTTATTACTAAATTTCCATGGCATCGGTGTAATTCGCTCTTTCAGTAATGAAATAAAACCTGAAATTCGAGCTGAACGCTCTTTATCTGGGCTACTTAATAGCGCCACGATATTGGCATTGGGTAGCAAATAGTCAGGTAACAACCGAACTAAATCACCGCTATTAATTTGAGGCAGAATATCCCATTCAGACCGCATAATGATTCCGAGTCCTGATAGCGCCCAATCTTTGATCACTCTACCTTCGTTACTTGCTAGTGTAGGCGTAATTCTCACGATGTCAGGACGTCCCCTTTCATCTTCAAATTGCCATAACGTCACGTCTTCATTATTTTCTCGGAGTGCAATGCATTCATGCTTAGTCAATTCATTTGGCGTTGTGGGATTTCCCCTTCTTTCGATATATTTAGGTGATGCACAGATAAAGCGTTGATTTGAAGCCAGTGTGATCATTTTGAGTGACGAATCATTTAGTTCACCAATATAGATAATGATGTCCCATTTATGATGCTTGGCCCAATTAGGATTATCAGAGAGTTCAAGCTCAATATCTAACTGCGGATGCATGGTTTTATATTCACCGAGCAAAGGGGCTATGTAGTCATTACCAAACCCAAGTGGAGCTAAAACTCTTAACTTTCCACACACTTGTTCTTTCCTTTCGTCAATCTGCTCTTGCAAGTCGTCTAAGCCTTGAAGGATTAAAAGTCCTTTGTCGAGCAAAAGCTGACCTTCCTCGGTTAGAGAGACAATTCTGGATGGTCGTTGAATAAGTTTCACTGACAGTTTTTTTTCAATATGTTGCAACCTAAGTGTTACTGAGGGAGGCGTGATGTTGAGAGCTCTTGCTGCCTCTGCCAGAGTTCGGTGAGCTGCGATGGTCACAATGAATTTCAAATCTTCAGTGGTAATCATTTGGTTTAAACCTAATCTATAAGTTAATTGTTATTAATATAAAATAAAACCAAATTGGTGAATACTGATCTTAACACTGGGGTTTAACGAATTAGGATAACGAGATAATGCTTTGCTTAAACAAGTCCACTACCTTGTTGGATCAGTATGAAAAGATAGATACACCGTTTATGTATGTTGATAAGAATACGTTTCTTAATAACCTGAGCCGATTGAGAAGTAAAATCGAGTCATTAGGGGCAAGCTTGAGACCGCATTTCAAAACGGTTAGATCGCTTGAAGCTATTCAATACCTGTTGCCAGATACATCTTCTCCTGTCACCGTTTCCACGGTAAAAGAAGCGGAAGCGCTTGCTGGTATCGGGTATAACAATATCGTCTATGCTGTCGGCATATCTGCGCAAAAGTTACACAGAATATCTGCACTAATTTCAAAAGGAATAGAGATTACAGTACTACTGGATAGTATTGAGCAAGCAAACGAACTCAATGAATTTTGCCGAGAAAATCAGTGCACTATTGCGGCGTTAGTCGAGGTGGATTGTGATGGTCATAGAGGTGGCATTCCTCCTGAAGACCCCAACTTACTAAATATTGCACAGTTATTGTACGGTGGGCAGGCTAATTTTGCCGGAATACTTTGTCACGCCGGAGAGTCATATCAATGTTTTGACTTACTCTCATTACAAAACAGTGCGGCCAATGAAGTTAAAGTTGCAAGGCAGGCCGTTGATATATTGAAAGAACATGACATTAGCTGCGATATTGTCAGTATCGGCTCAACACCAACTGCACATCATTATCAAGATCTTACTGGTATTACAGAGGTAAGAGCGGGTGTCTATTCCTTTTTTGACTTGGTTATGGTTGGGATAGGTGTTTGCCAGCGTAGCGATATTGCCGCAAGCGTAGTCTCTACGGTCATTGGACATAATAAAGCAAAAGGCTGGGTACTCATCGATGCGGGATGGATGGCGTTGTCAGCCGATCGTGGTACGGCTGAACAGCCCACTGATTGCGGTTATGGCCTAGTGACAAAATATAATGGATTACCAATGTCTAATGTGCAAGTCACGAGTGTCAATCAAGAGCACGGTATTATTGAAGCAATGGATGGTGAAAGCATCGACTTCTCTGACTTCCCAATTGGTTGCCGTATACATGTGTTCCCTAACCACGCTTGTGCTATGGCATCAATGCATAAGCAGTATCATATATTTGATATTCAGAAAGAAACTTATGAGATTTGGAATCGAGTTCAGGGGTGGTAAATGATTTATCTCAATGAACAACAAACCTCACAACTTATTTCTCGTCAACTTGCTTATGATGCAGTGAAAGAGGCGTTTATAGCGGCAGTGAGTGATGACAATGAAACCACACTCTTTCCTGTAGTCAATGCAGCAGGCTCACAAGAAGGTTCCATGTTTTCTTTAAAGTCAGCCTGTACATCCACCTTAGTAGGCTGGAAAACCGGTACATATTGGCCCAATAACAGGGCACTAAATATGCCATGCCATGGAACGACTGTCTTTTTATTAAAACCGGATACAGGTGAATTACAGGCGGTTATTGCAGCAAGTGAGGTAAATGCCTACCGAACGGCCGCGGCAGATGCTGTCGCTGTTGATTACTTAGCCCGAAAAGATTCACGTGTTCTGACGGTATTTGGTACAGGGCACCAAGCTGAATACGAGGTATTAGCGATTTGTGAAGTTCGTAATATTGAAAAAGTGTTGGTCGTTGGCAGAAGCAGTACAGGGACATTTGTTGAAAGATTAAAGCAACAAGGAATTAATGCGGAAAGCGCCAGTGCGCAAATTGGTTGTGAACAAGCTGATATTATTGTGACAGTGACAACAGCCCAGGAGCCTTTATTCGATGCTAAATGGGTAAAAAATGGCACCCATATTTCTGCCATGGGCGCGGACAAAGTGGGTAAGCAAGAACTTCCAGTAGGTCTGTATAGTGGAGCAACGCTTTTTTGCGACTATAAAATGCAATCAAGTGCAATAGGAGAATTTCAACATTCAGTAAATCAATTCATTACTGAGATTGGTCATGTGATAGCTGGGAAAGCCTCTGGAAGACAGACAGCAAACGAAATCACAATTTTTGATAGTTCTGGTATAGCAATTCAAGATCTATTTGTTGCAGCAAAACTATCAGATTTGGTTGCTAAAAGGACGCCTGAATAATTTAGTTGTAAGCGTGGAGAGATAAATAGCGGTCGGCGTGAGGTTATTGAACGATCGGAATGCTATTAGCTATTGCATATCATTTAATCTATGATTATATATCATAACTAATAATTGATATGTAATAACTAATCATAAATTGTGTTCTGTGAGTTTGAATGATATGTTTATACATATATTTTTATTTCAATGAAATATGAAGGTATATCAATATGGGCTATGTAACAGAGCAGATACTGGAAAGCCTTAGAGAAGCACGGTTACGTAAAGGTTTTAGCCAGAGAGAGCTGAGTGCACGCTCGGGTGTGCCGCAAAGTCATATATCGAAAATCGAGTCTGGCGGTGTTGATCTACGAATTTCCAGTTTGATTGCACTCGCGCGTGTGCTCGATCTAGAGCTATTTCTCGCGCCTAAAAAATCTGTTTCTGCAATAAAGTCGATTATTCGAAATAGCAATGGTATTAACGATGACGATGAACAAATGTTACCTGCATACCATTTAGATGGAGACAGCGATGAGTAACAATGTATCCACTCTAAACGTTTTGCTCTATGGCAAACCCATCGCAACGATCACCAACGTTGGTAATGACAGAACGCTCTTTGCCTTCACAGAAGCATACATTAATGATGAATCGCGACCGATATTAGGGCTTGGCTTTAAAGATTCGCTAGGTGGCTTGCTTACTCATTTCAAACCTACTCAAACTAAGTTAATACCGTTTTTTTCCAATCTACTGCCAGAAGAAACGATGCGTAACTATCTGGCAGAGCGTGCAGGTGTGAACCCAGCGAGAGAGTTTTTTCTATTGTGGGTGTTAGGACAGGATTTAGCTGGAGCGATCACTGTTGAACCTGCCGATGGTGAAGTGCTGCCACCTAATATTCATCAAGAAATATCAGATGAAAAAAAATACGAGGCACCAATGCGCTTTTCATTGGCGGGCGTACAGTTGAAATTTTCGGCCGTTCAACAGGCTAACGGGGGTTTGACGATCCCCGCTACAGGTCAAGGTGGCTCATGGATTGTGAAATTGCCGTCATCTCGTTTTGAAGCCGTGCCGGAAAATGAATATTCGATGATGGAATTAGCACGAATGTTGGGAATGAATGTGCCAGAGATTCAACTGCTACCTATTAACCAGATTGCTAACATCCCAGAAGGAATCGGAAAGTTTGGCGACAGTGCCTTTGTGATCAAGCGTTTTGACCGTTTTGATGGCCGAGCAATACATATTGAGGACTTTGCGCAAGTCTTTGGTGTATATCCAGAAGATAAATACAAAAAAGCCAGTATGCGTAATATTGCTCAGGTTATTGGCATAGAAGGCCAAGAAGAAGACATTGCAGAGTTTACTCGCAGATTGGTGTTCAACACGTTAATTGGTAATGCTGATATGCATTTGAAGAATTGGTCTGTGATATACAATGATAAATGTACAGCATCTATTGCGCCGGCGTATGACTTTATCTCGACTATTGCCTATATCTCCGATGATAGTGCTTCGCTAAAAGTTAGTCGTAGCAAAAAGTTCAGTGATTTTACGCTGGATGAATTATCACACTTAGCGGCTAAAGCGATGCTGCCAGAAAAATTGGTGTTGGATACCGCAAAAAAAACAGTGTCAGAATTTCATGAAATATGGGCGCTAGAAAAAGCCCACTTACCACTGACCAAATCGATGATTGAAGCCATTGATAAGCACTTACGCAGCATACCGTTACGCTAATTGACAACAAGATAACAAAATTATCGCCATGAAACTCAATCAGTATCTCAATAAAATTGAACAGGGAAAAACGATAAATCTTGACAGTTTTATCGTTCATTTGCCGTTTTCTGACCCTCTCGAATGGCGCAACATCTATCAGGCACAGCGTGTTCCTGGTGGTTATTGCCTGACTATTATTGATGCTGACCGGCATCAGGCGCTGTATAGGCCTGATGTACAGGATAGAGTAGGTGCTGCAAACCGTGGTCGCTCTCATGACTTATCGAGTAGTTATGCACATATTCTAGTGCTCAATCATCACTGCAATTCTATGATCCCATTTGCAGTTGTTTCTGATGTGGACGAGTTTAAAACAGCAGGTCGGCTTATCGGAAAACAAGCAGTGATTGTTGAAAATATTGAAAATTTTTATCGTTATCGAGAATTTCTATCTGCGATTGAACGCTCAGAGCTGGCAGACAGTTGCGATATCTTTTTTGGATCGGGGAACCAGATTTGTGATCGGTTAAATCTTCCGTTTCTGACGGGCTATGAGGCGATCTATTGTGCACAAGATCTTGATTTGGGTGGCTTAACTATCTATCAAACGCTGAAAAAATCATTACCGCAATCAGTCTGGTTGGCGCCGCCTGACTGGCAAGCCCATAAAGATAAATTCAGACTTGCTCCCAAAAATGCCGCTCAGTTAGCCAAAGCCATCACGCTTGCACGTAATCTAGGGCTCATTCAGGAAGCGGATCTGATGAATCAAACCCGTGCTTTTTTAGAGCAGGAAGCTTTGCTCCCTGCATTACCACAGGATTAAGTTATGCAAAATGACGCTGTAGACAATCTGCTGATCAGTATTTCACGCCTGGTTGCAGTGGATTCAGCTGGTGTGGCCATCGCCGAAATCGACCTTCGCGAAGGAGGGATACTGATAGGTGGAGGAAATATTGGCAAAACCTCGATTCTCAATGCCATCCGGCTTTTCTTACTTCCTGAAGAAAATTTCAAAAACTCGGCAAAGAAATTCGGTTTTTCGGATAAAGAAGGCAAGTTCTTTTCTGATGATGAAAGCTTTGAGCACTATTTCCCCAGTAACAGCAGCTTTTTGATCCTAGAGTGTGATAACTACCTGGGCGGGCGTTTGCCGCACTGTCAGATTTTGTATCGGGGAAGTGTCGATAAGCTTGATTATCGGCGGATGTTCACATCATTGCGTTATGAGCAGATTCGTCATCTGTTCTGGGATGCCAATGCCGGGGATGACGGCATTGGTGGCCGGGTTGATGAATTAAGCCCGAGTAAAGTACAAGCCTTTCTCAAACGCGAAGATAAATACTTTAAGACTTTAATGCGCTCAGCGGCGATCAAAGAAGTGATCTACGCCAATCAACTGCTCGATATTGATGCGATGCGCTTTTGTCTGTTTCCGTTAAGTACCACGGATGATGCAAATGTGGATGCTTTCCGGGCGTTAGTGCGGTTGCTATTTGATATGAAAACCGGCTCGGACACGGTACGTCTTGCGGTCGCCAATATTATCGAATCACAGAAAAAAGAACGTAAAGATGAACTTAACTTCGATATTGATGCGTTTATCGAACACAATGAGGCACTGGGTCGCCGCGAAAGACTGCTGAAAAATATCGACAGCTTGCGTCCGGAGTTTGAACAACTGCTGATTAGTCATCAGGCATTAATGCGCAATAAAAACGCTGAAGATGAGTTAATGCAATACGCGATGATGGCACAGAGTCGGATCGACAAAGCCACCACCGATGTCGGGCTGGAAGAGTCACAGTTAACGCTGTTGGAAAATCGTGTCCGGGGTGCGCGCAAGGAATGCCAGGAAACGGAAAGTCGGCAGAAAAAGCTGGAAGGTTCACACAATACTCTTGCCCGTCAACAAAGCAAGTTTGACGAAGTAGTACATAAAACGCAGCTTTTGGTGAGTCAGTATGATGAAAATGAAACTTTGGAAGAGATCATTGCCGGCCACCGTGAACATCTGGCCCACTATGAAAATGAACTCGAACTTAAACAAGATGGTGAAAAACGCCAGCAAGAGCAGTATGAACTGAATCAGCAGATCAGTAAGTTTGAAGCCATGGAGCTGCGATTGCAGGCCTCGGTTGAAAATCAGGAATTTAAGTTGTTTAACCAACTGCCTGAACCCGTCTGGCTGAAACTGGCTGCACTGAATTCAGAGGTGGCGGAAGCCAATCCCGGACGCGCACTGTCTGCAGAGGAATTCCAGGCAATTGAAGCTTTTACCGAATTGGTGCTGGCTGAAGAGCCGGGTTATCAACTATTTGGGGTAAAACTGGATGCGGTATCCGTTAATCAGCGTGAATCGGATCAAAATCGATTAGATAAAGTTAGAGCGGTACTGGAAACCAAACGTAAACATGCGGCTAAACTGGTTGCAATGGATAAAGAGAGTCGCTTTGAACAGATTAAATCTACTACAGCGCTGAATAAGGAAATTAGTGGCACGAAAGCGGAAATTGAATTGCTACTTGCCTGTAATAGCAATACCCAGCAGTTACAAACCCTCAACGAAGAATTAGAAATTGTTGCAAATCAGCAGCAGGAATTAATTAAACAGCTTGAAAGCCAGCGTGAAGTCTTGAATCAGGAACAACAAGATCATAGTGCTCAAGCAGTAAAAGTGGCGAGCCTTAAGGCAGATTTGGAAAAACTGATCCAGTACCAGCTTGCCGCCAAAGCACAATTGGATGCCCATGGTTTACCTACTCATGACTTCTCCGTTATGCCGGATTTGTCACTAGAGCTGACCAGTGACACTCTGCGGACTCGTATTGATAACGTGCAACATAAACGGCAAGCCAGAGCGGATATTGTTGAGCGAATCCAAGGCTTTGTGCGAAATCAGGTTTTGGAAAACGATGATCAGTTAATGCGTTCGTTTGTCGAAGACGAACTGCTGGAACATGCTTTTGCACAATTGCAGTCCCGTTATCTGGGGTTGGAAGAAGAGTTTGATATTCTGCGCAAAAACTTTGTTGAGCATAAACATTCGATTCACAGCATTATTAATGAACTGAAAAATAACCGGGAGCTGGTTCGCCAGTTTGAACAAAGCATTAACCGGGCCTTTGCTGGTGTGACGATTAATGATTTGCAGCAGGTTGAAGCGGAAATCAAAGTTGAAGCCCGCTTCAGTGATTTGGTTGGTGAAATTGAACATTTGGATACCCATTCCGATCAAAAAGCATCGGATCAGTTTATTGAACGACTGAAATCTTTTAGCCAGAAATTCTTCCCGGATGGCAAAGCTGCTTTGCTGACAATGGAGCAGATTGTGGCCGGTATTGCTTACCGGGTGAAAAAGCAGGGCCAGAGCGGCTGGGAACGCAAATCTCAGTCTACTTCAACCATTATGCTGATTAACCTTAAGCTGGTGGAAATCCTGCTTGGTCGCCTGAGAAATAAAGCCTGTACCACTCACTTCCCGCTTATTATTGATGAGGGCGCTTCGGTGGACAGCTCTCAGTTTGACTGGCTGTTGCCTAATTTGAAGCAGGCCGGATTTCGGGTATTGAGCGCATCAACCAATTCAGCATCCAGTGAAATTATTTTCAAATTTGGTCAGCATTTCCGTCTGGATGCGATGCGCACGGGGACGCCATATCATCCGGCTCGGACCATCGCCTTTACCGGTATGCCGGATAGCTTTGTAGCTAAAGGTAGCGATCTGGACAGAGAGCAACTGGATATGTTTGGGGAAGCAGATGAGTGACCAACGACTGCTGACCATTCCGACGTTTTCCATCATGCTGGAACATCACACCATTATGCGGGATGTGATCCGAGAGATGGATGAGTCAGGAGAACCTTATGTGCGTGAGGCCAAATTTATTGCCCGGTTACATCATTATATGCAGGGCTTGGGTAAGGAAAAACGCAAACAGTTGCGTGCGGCATTTTCTACAGAAAACCTATTAGCAGCGCATATTTTGGTCGACAAAGATGAGTTTGGTGGCGAAAGCCGGTTGATTTTTGACCGTTCGGTGATTGGCGTGTTCCGTCTGTTTGATCGTAGTTTGTTTCAGGATTTGACTGATGTGGCACTCAAAACCCAACTGGGTGGAATTCGCTTGTTGCTTGCTCAGTTAGAATCGGGCTCGCTGCTGTTTAGCGATGCCGATCTTGATTACAAGGAGCTAATGGATGAACTGTTTCACCGCCTAAGCGAGTTGCTTAATAATATTCGCTTGAATCTGATTAAGATGCAGACCAT
>QGCX01000227.1_pt1 | contig 12182 bp, 11 predicted proteins | sample 4708031 | NCBI WGS metagenome assembly QGCX01 (sample SAMN08941163, study PRJNA450518) | Sediment metagenome, whole genome shotgun sequencing project. | reverse complement strand
GCGTAAAGCGTTATACACCATGATTCGTTGGTGGCTAGATAAAGGTATCGATGGTTTCCGCCTGGATGCAGTTAGTCATATTAAGAAGAAGCCGGGATTGAAAGATCTGCCGAATCCTAAAAAGTTGGACCACGTTCCGGCCTGGGAGAGCATGATGAATGTTGATGGGGTTCTCGACCATCTGGATGAAATGTGTAAACAGACCTTTAATCGTTACGACATTGTCACCGTCGGCGAAGCCAATGGCGTGAATCCACTTCAGGCGCAGGAGTGGGTTGGGGAAGAACACCAACGGTTAAATATGATTTTCCAGTTTGAAACTACCATGCTGTGGAATGACAACCCAGGCGCTGAGCTGGATTTACCCAAATTAAAAACCACACTAAATAACTGGCAACAAGGATTAAATGGTATTGGCTGGAATGCGCTGTTTGTTGAAAACCATGATGTACCGCGAGTGGTTTCGAAGTGGGGCGACACGAAAGACTACTGGTATCAAAGCGCCACCGCTATCGCAACCATGTACTTTATGATGCAGGGAACACCATTTATCTACCAGGGACAGGAACTGGGCATGACCAACACCCAGTTTAAGTCGATCGACGATTTTGACTGCATACATGCCAAAAACCAGTATCGTCAATTGGAACGAAAAGGGCTTCAAAAAACCGAGATTATCGATACGCTAAGCATCATTGCCCGCGATAACGCCCGAACTCCGATGCAATGGAATAGTGAGTTAAATAGCGGCTTTAGTACAGGCCAGCCATGGCTGGCATTAAATCCGAACTATGTTGCAATCAACGCTGATCATCAGCAATCGGATCCAGGTTCAATACTTAGCTTTTATAAGCAGCTAATTCAATTACGTAAAAGTGATCCGACGTTGATATATGGTAACTGTGATTTGTTGTTAAAAAATGATCCGCAGATTTATGCCTATTCGCGAAAACTGGATAATGAAGAGTTTTTGGTTATCGTTAATATGAGTGATAGTAAGGCGAGCTTAGCCTGGTTTGATGGCCAGTTGCAGGCGGCCACGATGGTATTAAGCAATATCGCACCGCATCAGCGCAGTAATCAGCAGCTACTTCCATTTGAAGCTCGAATTTATCGGCTATAGAGTTACGATATAGCCTTGGCAATAAAAATCCCGGTAGTGGAGAGTACCACTTCCGGGATTAAATTAATTTAATGATCTATGGACAATATTGTTTATCACTCTTCGTAGTAAGCGTTCAGCTCACCACTAATATCAACAACCTTACGGTGGTAATTAAATTTAACCATCTGCATATCTAAAGCCGGCGCAAACCATACCGAGAGGGAACGATCTTTAACGTCCATTTGTTCGATACGAATGGTATCGAACTGTCCATATTTGGTGTTAACTTTCTCTTTACCTTTGACTGCAAAATAATAGTGCTCGACTTTATTTGATGTCTGCATATAGAAATCGAAGCTATTCTCACCAACAAGTAACCCATGCCTAACCTGAAGAAACATTGAGTTTAACTCGGTAATTTTACCTTCATTATTAACGATATTTTTAGTAATACCATCTTTGGTAATTTGTGAATGATGAGAATCGTCGCTGATAGAACCAGAGACACTGATATTTTCCAACCCGCTAGTGCGACGCTCAAACGTTTCCGGTTTATACCATTGCTGGTCTTCCTGCCATCTGACTGTTGAATTTTGGTAGCCACCGAGCTTCAAAAACAAAAAGGAGAGATCCGCAGAAAGGCTCAGGTAATACTTATCATCGTTTTTTCTCTGGTCACGCGTAATCTTGCCAATTTTACTGCTGCGAAAATAAACATCATACACAAAACGCTGATGGGTTCTTTCTGCTTGAGGTGCACTACCGACCACACTTTGAGAATAAACCGGTGCCGTGAGCATTAAAGCTGCAGATAAACAAGTGAAAGCAAGTTTTCTAATCATTGAATTCCTAAATAAACAATACATAAACTAGTTATCAGTATGACTGACTTTTATGAAGATAGTTCGATATTCAATGTCATTGTACGTGAATGTTGACTGAAAACTGAAATAAAAAACCGGCTTGATTAGAGCCGGTTAATAATGAAATGGGTGTTTGGTAGCCGAATTAACCCAACATACGTTGGGCTTCAACTTCTTCGTTCAGGACAATTGTCTGTGCACGTTTAAAGAAGTTGAAATCTGTTGCCGTTGCGCTGGTATATGCGCCCATCATACGTCCAACAATTAGATCACCGTTATCCAGTTTTGGCAGCATAATATGCTCTGCAATCACATCTATACTGTCACAGGTCGGGCCGGCAAGCACACTTGGATAGGTTTCTACGCTATCTTTCATCGCAATGATCGGATAATGACCATGGTCAAACATAATACCGCTGAAAGTGCCGTAAATACCGTCATCCAGGTAGTACCAGGTTTCGCCTTCACGCTCAGCTTGCCCCATTACTGAAGCGACGCTGGTTACTGCTTCTGCCACAATAAAACGTCCTGGTTCTGCCAATACCTGCACCGTTTCTGGTAGTGTCGACAGTGCCTGATTGATCGGCTGGCAAAATTCATCAATCGGCATTACATATTCAGTGTAAGTCACCGGGAAACCGCCGCCGATGTCCAGTGTACTTAATGCGGGTAATCCAGCTTCGATGACCTGTTCCATCACCTCACGGCAGGCATTAATCGCATCAACATATTTTTGTGGATTGGTGGTTTGTGAACCAACATGGAATGACAAACCTTTAATATGGATACCCAAATCGCGTGCGCGGGTAATGATTTCCATCGCACCTTGTGCCGAACAACCAAATTTTTTCGATAAGTCAGCGAAAGACTCAGTATTGCGGAAACTCAAACGAACCAGCAGTTCAGCTTGATCACGGTATGCAACAAACTTTTCTAATTCGTTAATGTTGTCTACCACAAACACGGTACAACCATAATCCAGTGCATCTCGAATGTCGCGATCGCGCTTGATAGGGTGAGTGTGGATGGTCTTTTCTGCAGGGACACCACGTGACTGAACCAGTTCAACTTCACCGGTAGTCGCCAAGTCAAAACTTGCACCTTCTGCAAGTAAAGTATCGACCACCGCCGGGTGAGGGAATGGCTTCAGTGCAAAGTGCAATGTAACATTTGGCAGCGCATTATTCAGAGCACGATATTGACGGCGAACGCTATCGCAATCTACTAATAGCAGCGGCGCACCAAATTGCTCTACGGAAGATTCAATAAGTGAAATTTGCTCAGCGGAAAGCGGAGATGAGTATGCAGAAAAGTCTAAAACCGAGTTTGCCATGGTTGGCCTCCTAAGAACTAGCAAACTTTCCACGGATCTTTATCGTGTTCGATGTGGAAAGTTGAGCGAAAATAAAAGCGCATACACGCCGTCAAAGTCACTCTTGGATAGTTGCTCTATCGCCTTGCCACAAAACAATCTGTGATGTACTCGGATTGGCTATCATCAAGAAGCGGGCTGATAATAAGACCAGTTTTTAAATTGCGCAATAAAAAATTTATGCATATTTAAAATTATTTGAATTTATGATTAAAATCATAGTGTTAAATTGAGATTAACTTAAGAAAATTAGGCAAAAATCACCGAGAAATACGTTTGTTTCAGCTAACATTAGACAATGCAGAATATCCCACTCTGTATATACCGAAGTAACCTCAAAATGCGTCTTGAGGTCACTTCGGTATATGTAAATCTTTCCCTTAAAAACGCTTTCTTTTTAATCATTGCTGGCTATAATCGCGCCAAATATTTTTGCTGCATTTTGCCCCGTTGGGGCTGGAGAAGTTATGAGTGATTTACTCAGTATTGGTTTGTTAATTGTGGTCAGTGCTCTGTTTGCTATGTCAGAGATCGCCATCGCCGCAGCACGGAAAATTAAGTTACGCGTCATGGCCGATGAAGGCAACGTCAAAGCACAGGCGGTACTCAAACTACAAAATGATCCTGGCGCATTTTTTGCGATGATTCAGATTGCCCTGAATGCCATCGCGATTTTAGGTGGTATCATCGGTGAACAGGCACTCACACCCTACATCGAGGGCGCATTAAGCTTGGTCTACACTGGCCCATTATTGGGTAAAATTAGTTTCTTACTATCATTTTTCTCGGTTACTTCACTGTTTATTCTGTTTGCTGATCTGTTACCTAAACGCGTCGCTATCATTATTCCGGAAGTGATTGCGATGCGGATTATCTCAGTGATGCTGTTTGTCACTAAGGCAATTTCGCCATTGGCTATTTTGTTTAATGTCCTGACCAACCTGATTCTTAAACTGTTTAATCTACCGACTGAACGGGAAGAGGTTGTGACCACCGAAGATATTCTGGCGATGATGGAAGCAGGGGCTAAACACGGAAGTTTGCAGGAACAAGAATATCAGCTTATCGGTAACGTATTTGAGCTTGAAACAAGAACCATTGCTAGCGTCATGACACCGCGCGATCAGATTATCTATATCGACGTAAAGGATTGCAGCGAAGATATCAGCCAGAAGATCATCGACCACCCGCATAATGATTTTCTGGTTTGTGACGGCAGCCTGGATACGATTATTGGTGCCATCGAATCAAAAGAAATTCTGCGCCTGGTGCTGAAAGGGGAATTGGAGCAGATTAAACCAACGTTAATCGATAAAGATATTTTCTATTTGCCAGAAACACTGTCGCTTTCAGAAGCCTTGAATAGCTTTAAAGTTGCGCCTCAACCGTTCGCTGTTATCGTCAATGAATACGCCACGGTCGTTGGTATTGCAACGGTTAAAGATTTGTTAGGCAGCTTTATGGGTGAACTGATTACCCATCAGGAAGATGAGCAAATTGTGCAGCGCGATGCCAACTCCTGGTTAATTGAAGGCCTAACGCCAATTAATGATGTAATGAAGTACCTGGATATTGAAGAGTTTCCGGGGCGTAATCAGTACGAGACTATTGCTGGATTTATTATTTATCAGTTGAAGAGACTGCCTAAACGTACCGATGGCTTTGTTTTTCAGGGCTATAAATTTGAAGTGCTCGATCTTGAAGGCGTTCGGGTCGAACAAGTATTGGTGAGCAAAGTTGACCCGGTAAAAGTGTAACAAAGTGATATCTTGTCGGCTCAATCACTCTATGACACATTGCTGGTAGCTTTTGCTATAGCTTTGCCTCCTGTTGTGCTAAACAGTAGACCTAATGGTTGTATTCTAAGAGAGAACACGTTGTGAGAAACTGGGCTTTTATCATCGTATCTATCGCCTTTACCTTTTATATCCTGATCGATACCGGTAAGTTGGATGATCTGCTGCTTCAATGGAGCGAAAGTCCATTGCCGAATAGTGATGATTTAATACTGTGGATTAGCCAGGGCTTTTATTATCTGGCGATGCTCATCGGTGTTATCTACGTGGTGCGGAAATTCAAAGCGAAACACAACAATCAATAAGGCTCACAGATATACAATGTGGTGATGCCGCCAAGCAATTTATAACTGGCGGCATTTTTATTTACGCGGCTTGAGTTGAAGTTAGCGTTTTATTATCTTTTGCCAGGCGATAAATGGTAAATAGGTTCATCGCCATTACCGTGACTTCCAACATCATACCACCAATCGAGCCCACCAAAATATTGTTGGTTAACCAGCATCCAGAACCGAGTAGAAAGCCAACTCGCATTGGGATTCCCTTCATCATAAACATGGTATAAGTACCAATGATGGTGCCGAAGATCGACCAAAGTTCCCACCAGTGCTCCGCAAAACTGTAGCCAAGTGACGCTGTCACTGCAATAAAGACAAAAGCGACATATTTAGAACTGGTAAAAATAGAGGTACCGGTCCGTACCGCTGAAAGGGAAGAACTGAGCGCAGAAACGTTAGAACCCAGTAAGAAATAGTGAAGTACATGATTGATATTAAAGATAAACATCACGATCTTTAACCGACGATCATCCTTCTGATAGAAGGTTGACATAGCCAGTGCATAACTGACAAAACCAAGAGCCTGAGCAATCCATATTTCCATACAACAGTGCCAAAAGAGTGATTTAAGTCTCACTATATTAGCACTGTTGCAGAATTAATCTATAATTTTAAAACGTCGTTTCGATTATTTTTATTTAATGAAACAGCACACGGCAAAGCGCTGCTGTTTCATCGATTCATTACTCTAATCTGGGTACTGTTCAAAGCCTAGCTGGCTGGAAATATTGCTACAAGCATCGTGGAGCAATTTGACATAGCGGGGCAGATCTTCATCATTAAAACGAATCGTTGGCAACGAGATAGACAATCCAGCGATTACTGAGCCAAAACGGTCATAAACTGGCGCAGCAATGCAGCGAATACCTGGTTCCTGCTCTTCGTTATCCTGCGCATAGTGATCTTGTCTCACTTGTGCCAGTTCTGCTAATAATTCATCGATATTTTTAATTGTGTTTTCAGTATGTTGGATAAATTCAACATCTTTCAAAGTATGACGTACAAATGATTCATCACGTTCTGCCAGTAAAACCTTGCCAATCGCTGTGCTGTACAGTGGATTGCGTCGACCGATACGGGACTGCATGCAAAGATTGTATTTAGAATCGATCTTATGCACATAGATAATCGCATTTTCATCTAATGTACCCAGGTGCAAAGCTTCTAGCGTCTGGTCGGAAATAATAGCCATCTCTTTGTTAGCGATAGAGATCAAGTCAACATATTCCAGCGATTTAGATCCCAATTCAAACAGCTTAAGCGTTAGTCCATATTTATCGGCTTCACCTTCCTGAGTGATATAGCCTAACGATTTCATGGTTTGCAGAAAACGGTAAGTGGTTGCTTTTGACATCATCAGTCGTTGTGACAACTCAGAAACCCCGATCTCTTTCTGTTCGCCAAGAGCCTGTAGAATATTAAATACTTTTAAAACCGATGAAACGGCTTCCGGTTGGTTCGCTTTTTCCATGACACCCACTTTTATTGTTCAGTGAATCAAGCTCCGCTTATGGATCTCTTGTTCACTATTTTAAATTAATTATGAGCATTATAACTGCGTGGACGAGTGAAACCAGTATTTTTAAAATTGGTTTTTAAAAATATGAAAACTGACACCCTATTATTGAATTTATGTTGGCAGGTTGTGAGCTTAAGCAAAAAGTCACTATTCTCTGTGAGTAGCCCGCAAAACAGGCTACACTTCTCGTCGAATGACAATATTAGCTAACAACAGAGAACAGCATGACTTCTTTTGCCTCATTAGGTTTAACAGAACCACTTTTAAAAGCACTGGATAAACAGGGATATAAAGAGCCTACTTCCATCCAGAATAAAGCGATCCCTATCGCACTAAAAGGTGAGAACCTAATTGCCGCCGCCCAAACTGGTACCGGTAAAACCGCCAGTTTTGTATTGCCCATTTTACAGCGCCTGGCCGGTAGCGAAACGCAGAAAAAAAAGCGGGTTCGTGCCGTTATTCTGGTTCCGACGCGTGAACTGGCCATTCAGGTTGATAAAGCCATCACCGCTTATGGTGAATTTATTGAACTCAAATCTTGCGCGATTTATGGTGGTGTTGAATATGCCGCGCAGAAACAGGCATTAATCGAAGGACTGGATATTGTCGTTGCGACACCCGGGCGATTGATCGACCTTTATGGGCAGCGATCTGTCTATTTTGAAGAAGTGGAAGTCCTGGTGCTGGATGAAGCGGACCGTATGCTGGATATGGGCTTTATCGAAGATATCAATAAGCTTATCGACTGTATGCCGCGCAATATTCAGAACCTGCTTTTCTCGGCGACCTTGTCTAACCCTGTACGCGATTTGGCGAAAACGGCAATTGACCAGGCTCATGAAATAGTATTGGCTAAATATGATGCTTCCAAAGAAAATATCTCGCAGTGGATCACCACCGTTGACAAGGATAGGAAGTCAGCTTTACTCAGCCATCTATTGCTGAATAACGACTGGTCACAGGTTCTGGTATTTATCGAAACCAAGCACGGTGCCGCTAAACTGGTTCAACAATTAGAAAAGCGAGGCATCACAGCAGAAGCCATCCATAGCGGACGCAATCAGGCCGCGCGCACTCGGGTCCTAGAGCAGTTTAAACAGGGCGAAGTCCGTTATTTAATCGCAACTGGCGTTGCAGCGCGTGGTATTGATATCGACGCACTTCCTTGTGTGATTAACTACGACTTGCCTTACCCGGCAGATGAATATATTCATCGCATCGGACGTACCGGACGTGCCGGAAGTGCAGGGCAGGCGATTTCTCTGGTTTCTAAAGATGATTTTAAAAATTTGTGCATGATAGAAAGTCGCTTAGGCAAATTACTGGAACGCCGCGTTATCGAAGGATTTGAGCCACGTAAAGAGGTGCCGATCTCTATCCTTAACTACGTTCCGAAACATAAACGTAGTAAACCGGAAAGCATTTAAGTAAATCGGCAATTGTCGCAGCGCCATTTGATGCAAATCATTTCGCCACGTTGGTGAGTTTTTATAATTAGCGACCGCTAATAAAATGAAAAAGGATTGATTGGAATGAAAATGGTATGCGGCAATTGCCGTCAGTTTGAGCGTGCAAAAGATAAGCCTGTAGATTTATGTGGGGCATGGGGAAATCCAACCACACCAACTAGGGCAGCGTGTGAGTTCTGGATGTTAAAACTGACCAAGGACGATAAGCAGCGAATTGAACAAGCAAAACAACAAGAGTAACGCTGAGAGGCTAAGCCAGGAGCTGCTTAATTTCGACTCGATTACGGCCGGCTTTTTTAGCGTTATACAGCGCTTCATCAGCGAGCTTTAGCACTTCGTTAGCCCGTTTACTTGACTGATGATCACTCACACCAATACTGATGGTGACGTTAACCGTTTCTGTCTTGCCATTTTTGCGCCGCTTTAATGCGCCCAGCTTATCATTTTTTGGCCGGGCATCATCGTTACGTAACACCATCTCATAATTAGCAATATCTTCACGCAATGCATCCAGATACGCCTCAGCCTCTTTGGCGTCTTTGCCCTTAAAAATAATCGTGAACTCTTCTCCACCATAGCGATAGGCTTTCGCTTTGCCTTTCACCGAATCAATGCGACTGGCGACCAGTTTTAATACATCATCACCAGTATCATGCCCGTAAGTGTCATTGAATTTCTTGAAGTGATCGACATCGAGCATTGCGATGGAAAAGCGGCGTCCGAGGTTTTTCATATCAATTTCTAAAGCACGTCGCCCGGGAAGATTGGTCAAGCGATCATTAAACGCCATTTGCTGACCGGCCGTAATCAGATAGAGGATCAGTAATACACCGTTAATTGAAAACAACGTGGAAGATATATGAGGAATATGAAACAGAATAAAGGTAAATGAACTCATCAGGATAGAGGTATAAACAACGGTATCTATAATGCGATTTTTATTCAGCACATAGATTCCTGTAATCCCAATGATAGCCACCAGATAGAGTGTCAACAGAAAAGGCAACCTTGATACAGAAGGAATACTGGCCAGAACACCATTCCAGATGTGGCTGAATCCTCCCTGTGACGCATGATCAACGATTAACACCGACCAAAGACCGAATGCGGCTAGCAGTAACAGATAGATAAAGTAACTACGATTAATCAGTCCACCATTCTTGAACAAATAAGTCATAATCGAGGCAATCGGCATTAGTAGCGCAAGCAGTGATAGTTCCAACAATGCGGTTCCGCTGGAAAGCGGAACCTGCAAACGAGTTTGAATAATGTAGTAACTGACCAATTGAGCAGCGGCCAGCATTCCCATACGGCTTTGTTTGAATATATGAGCAATAAATACTGTTACCACCAGAAGAACATAAGGCAAATGCTCGACAACGTCCTGGTTGGCGCTGGTTACTAACAAATTCTTGCTACTGATAACCCACCCGGTCATCACGATGATCAGTGGCAAGCTGAATCGGAACCAAGGAGCGTTAAACAACATTTTAGGCATGATTTACTACTGGCCGCTCGAATTGGGTGGTTAATCAGAATATGGTTACTAAGGATACGATTATTTGAATAATTGCCAAGCTTTTTGACAAAAAATTGGCGTATTTTTTTGACGTAAGTAATTGATTATGCGACTTGGTGCACCAACTCAGCGATCAGTAGAAAAAAATTATGTTCATCTGTGTGTGATGAGTATTAGACTTAGTTTAGGACAGCAGGTTAGCCGGAGGAAATATGCAGATTAGTGTAGATGTACACAACTATATGGAAACGTTAGTAGGGCAGGTACTTGCAGTAAATCATTACACTGATAAGTACAATGATGAACAGTTGGCCGATCTTGCATGCCTGGCACTAAGCCAGCTTCGCCCGGTCTATATCCGTTATGACATTGATTTTCTTTCCGCATTACCGGAAGATAAACTCACGATGCTAAAACAGCATGCCACAGACGCGTTGGCAGCGGCAGAATCCATGATCGTCAATGATCGTCGTAAACACCGAGAAAATGATGTGCCAATAGTGGTAAATAGCTACCGTTCCGAAGACCTTGAGCTTGAATGGTATGAGAAACCTATTTTAGGCCATCACCAGTAACAGAATATAAGGAATAAGTTGTGGGGTTTTTATCTCGTTTATTTGGTGGTTCGGGCAAAGAGGCTCCGGTCAAAGATGAATATCAGAATGTTGAACCTGTCGTGTATAAAGGTTTTCTGATTTATGCCAGTGCCATGAAAGAGAACGGCCAGTACCGAGTGGCTGGCAAAATTGAACAACAGGGTGGTGACACGGTTCGGACTCACAGATTTATTCGTTCCGATGTTTTAGTTAGTGAATCAGATGCCAATGAGATCATGGTGTCAAAAGCGAAGTTATTCATTGACCAGATGGGTGAAAAGATTTTCGATTAACCCAATTCTAACTTGATGGAAATCATAGGGAATAAAGCCACATGCCGATATGCTTGTGGCTTTATTTTTAACAGAACATTTTACACAAAGGTCTAAGTAGTATTTAATGACCGACCGACTGGAAACACTCGCAAAGTTGCAGAATTTATAATCAATTCAGGTGTTTTTTTATGCCCCTGGGTTATAAATAATGAAATTTTTGATTTTTATAACAAAATACTTGAAGTTATCGCAGTCGTTATATAAAAACAGAATATCCATAAGGCCAATAGTCAAGGATTTGCTATGCAGATTGGTGTACCTAGAGAAACACTTGCGGGAGAGTCGCGAGTCGCCGCTTCACCGAGTTCGGTTGAGCAGCTGTTAAAACTTGGATTCGAAGTCGTTATTGAATCTAATGCCGGAGAAAAGGCGAGCTTTGAAGATAGTGCTTTCGAAGCTGCCGGGGCGAAAATTGTATCATTATCAGAAGTTTGGTCTTCGGATCTAATTCTGAAAGTTAATGCACCTTCTGATGAAGAGATTGCTCTTATTAAAGAAGGCGCTACGTTAGTGAGTTTCATCTGGCCAGCACAAAATGCTGAACTGATGGAAAAACTATCGAGCAAGAACATTAACGTGTTAGCGATGGACTGTGTGCCACGTATTTCTCGCGCTCAGGCGCTAGATGCGTTGTCATCAATGGCTAACATCGCGGGTTACCGCGCGGTGGTTGAATCTGCCCACGAATTTGGTCGCTTCTTTACTGGCCAAATCACAGCAGCAGGTAAAGTTCCACCAGCGAAAGTATTTGTTGCAGGCGCTGGCGTTGCTGGCCTGGCTGCAATCGGTGCTGCCGGTAGCCTTGGTGCAATCGTTCGTGCATTTGACGTTCGACCTGAAGTAAAAGAACAGGTTCAGTCAATGGGTGCTGAATTCCTTGAAGTTGATTTTAAGGAAGCATCAGGCTCTGGTGACGGTTACGCAAAAGAAATGTCTGATGATTTCAACAAGAAAGCGGCTGAGCTTTATGCCGCACAAGCTAAAGATGTTGACATCATCATCACTACAGCACTTATCCCAGGACGTCCGGCACCTAAGCTGATTACCAAAGAAATGGTAGACAGCATGAAAGCAGGTAGCGTGATTGTCGACCTGGCTGCTGCGAACGGTGGTAACTGCGAATATACCGTAGCAGATAAAGTCATCACCACAGAGAATGGGGTGAAAATTATCGGTTATACCGATATGGTTGGTCGTCTGCCAACGCAATCTTCTCAGCTTTACTCAACTAACCTGGTTAACCTGCTAAAACTTCTTTGTAAAGAGAAAG
>QGCX01000226.1_pt1 | contig 12256 bp, 15 predicted proteins | sample 4708031 | NCBI WGS metagenome assembly QGCX01 (sample SAMN08941163, study PRJNA450518) | Sediment metagenome, whole genome shotgun sequencing project. | reverse complement strand
GCTTCTGGCTTCGTGTGCTTCGCAGCCAAGTCTGCAGGAGTATTATGTGGACAATTCTGAGAATCCGAATTTTTTGTCCATAGATGTTCCTGCGAGTATTCTAAAAATGGATGAGGCAAATTTGAACGCAACACAAAAAGAAGCTATAGAATCACTACGTAAATTCAATCTATTGGCCTTTAAAAAGAATGCCGATAATGAAGCTGAGTATGAGATTGAAAAGAAAAAGGTACGTGAGATATTAAAAGGCGACGACTTCGTGGAGTTGATGAAAATCAATTCAAAATATGGTAAGGGAGTTATAAAATATTTGGGGGATGAGGATGCCATTGACGAAGTGATTATTTACGGAGATAGTAAAGACAAAGGATTTGCACTAGTACGTGTACTGGGCAAGGATATGAATCCTGCGCATATCATTCAATTAATGCAGGCCATACAAAAATCCGATTACAAAGGAGAAGGACTTGGTGAGATTGGAGATTTTCTAAAAGGATAAGACCAATCATCATAAATTTAGTAAAGGGCGACATTTGTCGCCCTTTTTCTTTTTAGGAAAATAGAAAAAGTGACCTAGTTTAGTATCTTAGTGTCTCAAAATAAGAACACTAACAAAACTATAACATCATGGAAAAAGCACAAGAATGGTTCGATTACGGTATTGAACTGGCCAAAGAATTTGGCCCAAAATTGATTACGGCACTCCTCATCTACATTGTAGGTATGTGGGTGGTCAAAAAAATCATTGGAGGCACTAGGAAGGTGATGTCCAAAAGTAAATACGACGAATCGCTTCAAAAATTCCTGTTAAACCTGTTCTCTTGGGCATTAAAAATATTTTTGATCATTATTGTTATCTCTAGATTGGGCGTGGATGTTACCACCTTCGCTGCTGTAATTGCAGCTGCCGGTCTTGCCGTAGGCTTGGCTTTACAAGGCTCACTTTCAAACTTTGCAGGAGGCGTGTTGATTATGATATTCAAACCCTATAAAATCGGTGATTTGATTGAAGCTCAAGGTATATTAGGAAATGTAAAAGGGATTGAAATCTTTACTACAAAACTGGTGACCCCTCAGAATAAGCTTGCCATTATTCCAAATGGTGCCATGGCCAATGGTAACATTATCAACTATACCGCAGAAGGAAAAATGCGTGTAGATACGGTAATTGGAGTGGGGTACGATGAGGACATCAAAAAAACCAAAGAAGTATTGTTGAATGTATTGACCTCCAACGAAAAGGTGCTAAAAGACCCTCCACCATCTGTTAATGTAATGGAATTGGGCGATAGCTCCGTGAATTTTGCGGTACGCCCATTTTGCAAACCCGAAGATTATTGGGATGTGTACTTTGCGACCCATGAGAATTCTAAACTGGCTCTGGACGAAGCTGGAATTGAAATTCCATACCCACATCAGGTGGAAATACGTAAAGAGGCTTAAGAACAATCGTCATTTCGAAGGAGTATAGCGACTGAGAAATCTATTTAGATTTCTCACGCTCCCTTTGGTCGGTTCGAAATGACAATTTAAATATGTAATGTAATTCAGCGTGGTCACGCTGAACTTGTTTCAGGGTCCCATTCCAATGGGATTGTTTCAAGGAATCAACCATAAAGACTCCTGCTTTTGCAGGAATGACAAAAAGCCTAAACCCCCGTATAATTCGCTGGGGTAATTTGTTTCAACTCAGCTTTAATGGAATCTGAAACGTCCAAAGTTTCAATAAAATCAGCGATGGATTTTTGGTTGATTTTCTCATTGGTACGTGTTAATCCTTTTAAAGCTTCGTAGGGGTTAGGATATCCTTCTCTTCTCAAAATCGTTTGGATGGCTTCGGCCACCACGGCCCAGTTATCCTCTAAATCCTGCTCAAACTTAGCCCGATTCAATACCAATTTGTTCAAACCTTTTAAAGTGGATTGGAAACCAACGATGGTGTGCGCAAAAGGAACTCCAACATTTCGTAGTACGGTACTATCTGTAAGGTCGCGTTGCAATCGGGAGATAGGTAATTTGGCAGATAAATGCTCAAAAATAGCATTGGCCAGACCAAGGTTTCCTTCAGAATTCTCAAAATCGATAGGGTTTACCTTGTGCGGCATAGCTGATGAACCCACTTCTCCTTTTTTGATTTTCTGTTTGAAGTAATCCATGGAAACATAAGTCCAAATATCCCTATCCAAGTCAATCAAGATGGTATTGATACGTTTTAGGCAATCGAACAAAGCAGCCATGTGGTCGTAATGCTCAATCTGGGTAGTAGGGAAAGAGTGGTGCAAACCTAATTTCTCCTGTACAAACTGCTTTCCGAACGCTCTCCAATCGTTGTTTGGGTAGGCTACTTTATGGGCGTTGTAATTTCCTGTTGCCCCTCCAAATTTCGCTGCACTAGGAATGTCGTTCAATAAATTGAACTGCTCTTTAAAGCGTTCCACAAACACATCGATTTCCTTCCCCAAACGGGTAGGGGAAGCAGGTTGCCCATGAGTTCTTGCCAACATGGGGATGTTTTCCCATTCCTTGGCAAGCTCCTTAAGTTTGTTGAAAACCTCTAGATACGAAGGTACATACACTTCGTTCATAGCTTCTTTTATAGAAAGTGGAATCGCTGTGTTGTTGATATCCTGTGAAGTCAATCCAAAGTGGATAAACTCCTTATACTTTTGAAGTTGTAAGGCATCAAACTTTTGCTTGATGAAGTACTCCACCGCTTTTACATCGTGGTTGGTGGTCTTTTCAATATCCTTTATGGCCTGTGCATCTTCCGCAGAAAACTCTTGATAGATTTTTTGTAATTCGGGAAACAATGCGGTGTTAAAATCGCTCAATTGCGGCAAAGGAACCTCGCAAAGGGCGATAAAGTATTCAATTTCTACTTGAACACGGTATTTGATCAAGGCCTCTTCCGAAAAATAATCTTTTAAGGTCTCGGTTTTGTTTCTATATCTACCGTCAATCGGCGAAATGGCATTAAGTGGAGTCAACGACATGGTCAGGAAAATTTTGAAAGCATCAAAGATACTTAAAGTCTTGAGTTTAGACGCCCAATTTGGCCAACTTATCCAGAGTTTTTTTTGCTCTGTTTTTATACCCCGTAGTACCTGTGGCGTAGGAGTCCTCCAATATCTGCTTGAGTTCGGGATGTACCCAGTCAAACTTTAAACCCAAATAATATAAACTGGTCATGGAAAATACTTTAGGCGCCATATTCATTGGGCCAATCAACCAATCAAAACAGGAAGTCATGATTTTCTCCAATTGGCCATCGGTAATATTTTGGGTAAAAACTTCGTCTTTTTTCTTAAAGTAGGCCTCGCAGACCATTTCGCAGACGTGTGCGATGGGGCGAATACAGGATTCCGTTTTTAATTCTGATAGTCGGTTGACGAAGTCTTCAAAAAAGGGGAGGAGGTAGGTGAGTTTTTTACGCATCAAATGGTCAAAAGTCCAACTGGCATTGAAGGTTCCCTCTTTATCCTCCAACAAAACTTCTTTAAAAAGTATTTGTGCCAATTGGGGTTCTTTCTCAAGTTGTTGAACCAAAGCATCAATTTGAGATTTGGATATTCTACCAGAATTAAGTGTAATATGTAATTCTTCTTCAGTCACAAAAATTCAATATATTTACTAAAACCTTGTTCAATGAAAATAGTAAAAAAAATAGCAATTGTCTTGTTGGTCGTATTGATTGGAATGCAGTTTTATCAACCTGAAAAAAATGTGTCCGAAGGAGACTATGTTGCTGCTTTTGAAACCGAGACTCAACCCTCGCCCGAGGTGAAAGAAATTTTAAAAACAGCTTGTTACGATTGTCATAGTGCCAATACCGAATATCCTTGGTATAATAATATTGCACCTGTTTCCTATTGGTTGGCAGACCATATTGAAGAGGGAAAAGAACATTTAAATTTTTCCGATTGGGAAAACTATGACTCCAAAAAGAAAGACCACAAGCTCGAAGAGGTTATCGAAGAGGTGAAGGAGGGTGAAATGCCTTTAAATGAATACACCTGGACCCACGCGGATGCGAAACTGTCCGATGAACAAATTAGTGCTCTGCTAGCATGGGCCGATGAAGCTAGGGCTAACTACTAAAAAGCTGTTCCACCAATGTAGGGACACCTTCGGCGGCGGTTTTTGGAATTACGGTCAGGTTCTCAAAATCCGATGAACGAATATTGGGCCTTGGGTCAATAAAATAGATCGGGGTTTGTTTGGGAGCGTAATGTATTAAACTTGCTGCAGGGTATACTTGCATGGAAGTTCCCACAATTATCAATATTTCGGCTTGTTGTGTTATTTGTGCTGCGGTTTCCAACATTGGTACCATTTCACCAAACCAAACGATATGCGGGCGCAATTGATTTCCATTATCGTCGGTATCTCCCAAAACCAGGTCCTTTTTCCAGTCCAGAATGTGATTTTCGTTGATGATGCTCCGGACCTTGAACAGTTCCCCGTGCAGATGAACGATATGGGAGCTTCCCGCTTGTTCATGTAGATTATCTATGTTTTGGGTAACAATGCTCACATCAAACGTTTGCTCTAATTGGGCAAGGGCCAAGTGCCCTTTGTTTGGGGAGACCTCCAGTAATTGACGTCTACGTTGGTTATAGAACTCCAGTACCAATTCCGGATTTTGGGCAAATCCTTGAGGAGATGCCACTTGCATAACATCATGACCTTCCCAAAGACCGTTTTCATCCCGAAAGGTTTTTAACCCGCTTTCGGCACTCATTCCTGCTCCCGTAAGCACTACAATTTTTTGTTTGGACATTTTTTTGCTGGTTCTGACAATTTTAGGATGACATATCAGTAATACCATCAATGATCATGTATCCAATCTGTCACACAATATACTAGATCTTGGGTTTTTGCTAGATATTAAGCCAGTACGTTAGCTTTAAGTTGATAGACCGGCTCCTGGGCATAAAGGAGTTTACAAAGTAATTGTCGTTGTACACCAGAAACAGGTCGGATAGTGGAGCAAATCGCCATTGTAATCGAGAATTGAACCCTAAATTATCCAATTGGTTTCCATATTGGATCAATGTAGACCAAAATATGGACTTGTTAAAGGTGATATTGATTCGTGGACTGAACAATAAAATATCCTCACTTTCATAGGGTTCGGGTAATTTAATACTATTGTAAATAACTCCCATCGAAAGAAAGACTTTAGGTTGTAGCCTTAGGCTCATATCTCCCTCAAAAACATAACGCTTACCATTGTAAAACTCTCCATATCCAGGCTGCAAGGAGTAAGAGAAAACTTTTCTCCTATCACTTTGGAAAGATGTTTCAAAACTAGTGTAATAGTATCCTACATCTGCTGGTAGCTCAACGCCACCGTCGGTACCTGTTGGATCAAACGTGTCGGTTAGGTAAGTGTACCTGTTGAACATACGAATATTGAATCTCTCCTGCGTTTTAAACTGGGCCTCCCATTGGGAAAAAATAGTGTAATCGGTGTTCTGATAGTCCAATGTAGGTCTCCAGATAAAGTTGGGGCTAAATCGGAAACCATGGGTGTTCAATTTTCCTTTTTTTGGCCAAAAGTTTAACTCTGCAAAGGGTCTTGCAGCTACAATATCTTCTCTTCGAATGAAACCGAGGTCGGATCGAAAATCCTCGCCCACAAAATTTCCGCGAACCCCAAAATTGAAATATCTCGAATTGTATCGGAGGTTCATTCCGCCCGAACCGTTTCGGTCACCAATGTCGTGTGCAAACGCTTGATGGTAATAAAATTTTCCTGTCCAGGTATTGCTTGGTGATGCGAGGTTATAATCTAGCCCAACAACACGATTGTACCTATCAATTTCATCCACAAAATCGTAATCTTCAAAAGTTTGTCGATTCACAAATATGAAGCTTAGGTTAGATCGCGAAAACATTTTTTTCTGTAATGCCAGAACTGTATTGTTGTTACTTGGAATTTCATTCAGTTCGTCTTCCTCCGTCTGAATATTTAAAAGTCCAAGTCGCCAATTCTTATTTAGCTTACCACTGAGCCTAACACCTCCAACAATTCCATTTTCTATGGTTTCTCCATCCTTATCTTCTGCAATACCTATTCTTCTTGAGAAAAAAGGATTGGCATCCCTTCCATTTCCAAAAGAACCAAACAGATCGCTGTTATCAATAAAGAATTGTCGCCTTTCGGGCAGAGAAACTTCAAAACGGGTAAGGTTGGTCACAAAGTTATCTACTTCCACATTGGAGAAATCTGGATTTAAGGTAACGTCAAGGTTCATTCCGTTTCCAATGGAAATTTTGGCATCACCTCCAAACCCCAGTTTGCTCAAATCCTCATTGTTTTCGTAGTCTTTGGCAACTATGCCATTCGTGTAAGGGATAAGTGCCATTGGAGTTCTGGATTTGCCCAATGGTTTTTCAAAAACCATATCGCCCATAAATGCCAAATTGAATATAAGTTGGTTTTGCGGAATTTTCATCCAAGTACTCGTCTCATTGGACTGCATATCGAAACGATAACTGTTGAAGCGCCATTTGGTCTCTCCTTGTTTGAACTTGAAGGAAGTCAAAGGAATGGCAATTTCGCAGATATAATAACCATCATACAATTTAGTTTCACCCTTCCACTTTACGTCCCAGGAAGTAGTAAAATTGTTGCGGTCAGCTCCGCCATTGGAGATTAAAGCCTCCCGGCGCACCCCATAGGGATTCATGCCAAAAAGAAAAGCATTGGTGCCATCATTAAACGTATCGAACATCAAGCTTATGTTATCGTTGCCTCCGGCCCTATAATCTCTTTGTAGCGATGGGATTACGTAATTATCTCCTTCAGTGTTCAATTTTATCCCAATGTACAGGGTAGTATTGGAATATAACATTCGAATGTCCGTTTGCTGAAAGGCCAAGGTTGAGTCGGATGGGAAATATTGATTAAAATCATGGGCGCTTTCCGCGGTTTCCCACACACTTTCGTCCAAAATACCATCTATTTTTATGATATCGGTGATATACTTAACGGTAAAACTTTTGGAGTTCGATTGTGAAAAGATTGCTAACGGCAAAAGAATTGTAGCGAGTACAAAACATTTTTTAAACATTGTTCGAGTTTAGTTGGAGCTTCAAATTTAAGAGTTACATAGTTAAAAAAATCCCAAAATTTTAAAATACATTGCTGTTTGGCAAAACATTGTAAAAATTAGCAGTAAGAATTACTTTAAACTACTCCTTTATTAAGAGACGTTAAAAAATGAAAAAAACCTTATTGTTATTATTTTTATTTCCTGCAATTATTTTTGGCAACACTATTTGGAGCAAAACTGGACATCGCGTAACGGGTCAAATTGCTCAAAACTATTTAACCGGAAAAGCCAAAAGAGCGCTGAGCGACCTGTTGGATGGTCATAGCCTTGCCTTTGTTTCCACGTTTGCTGATGATATTAAAGCGGACCGTTCATATTCTAAATATTCTGCCTGGCATTATGTAAACTATCCCTTGGGGGAGAATTACAAAGATTCCGAAAAAAGCGAGTATGGGGATATTGTAATGGCCATTGAAGAGTGTATTGCTAAAGTAAAGGATAAAAATAATTCAAGGGAAGATCGTGTCTTTCATTTAAAAATGCTGATTCATCTCATAGGGGACTTGCACCAACCTATGCACGCAAGTAGGGCAGAGGATAAGGGTGGCAACGATATACAGGTGCAATGGTTTGGTCAAGGAAGCAACCTACATAAAGTATGGGATAAGAACTTGATAGATTCTTATGGGATGACGTACACGGAACTTGCCTCAGAACTGAACGGGGTAAGTCGGCAGAAAAGAAAAGAAATTCAGTCTGGATCCATATATGATTGGGTAGATGAATCTCATAAAATATGTGGTCAACTTTATGACTCCGTTGAAGTTGGGGAAAAACTTGGGTACCGTTATTCGTACGACCACAATAATTTATTGTTCCAGCAGCTTCAAAAAGGAGGCTTGCGTTTGGCCAAGGTGTTAAATGATGTTTTCGGATAAATGATTAGGACTGAAGTACTGTCTTCAATTGATTTCTATATTCCGAAGGGTTTTGCCCAGTAAACGCCTTAAAAGATTTATTAAAGTGGGAAAAATTGTTGAAACCACTATCATAACATACCTGGGTAATACTTATGGGTTGCTCCGCCAATAATTTCGATGCATGCACCAATCTATACTCATTTACAAACTGAGTAAACGTTTTGTTCGTGATTTTTTTGAAGTACCTACAAAAGGAAGGAACAGTCATGCTTACCATGTTCGAAATCTGCTCTAAGCTAATATCTTCTTTAAAGTTAGTTTTTACATGATTGAAGACAATATTGATACGGTCGTTGTCCTTCACTTCGGTCTCGATGGAGAAGCCCTCGGCATTCAACACATTCATTTCACTGGAGGTGGCCAGAATATTCAATATATTAAGGATGGACAGTAACCGTTGAAAATCTGTCTGGTATTCCAAGATTTCCATTTTTTCCCCAACCTTCATTTTTGTCTTTCCAGAAAATGCAATACCACCCTTGGCAACCTCGAATAACTTTTGGATATTTTTCATTTCTGGAATATTGAAGAAGTCACTTCCCAGAAAATCAGCTTTCATCTGTACCAACGTTTCACTTTTGTTACCGGTGAGTTTATCGGTAAAACCACAATGCGGTAAATTGGAACCAATTAGAATAAGATCTCCGTTCCTATAATAGGATACATGACTACCAATTTGTCTTTTTCCAGAACCCCCGTTCACATATACCAACTCCAATTCTGGGTGATAATGCCAACCATTGTTTTTGTTCTCATTGTTTGCGTTGAACTTTTGAAAGGTAAATGAGTGACCAAAACTTGGGGCTATTGCTTCAAATGCTGGTTTTTGAATCATAGATGCAATTTTTTCCGATTAGGATAAAGGTAAAAAACCAATAACCATGCAAATATCTACAATGTTACCGTAAAGTTATGCTATTTTATCATTAATACTATGTTAAAAGAATTAGTGTGTTAATATAGCATATAAAGTGGAAAAGATGGTGGTATTTCCGCACACTGTTCTAACCTACATTTGTACTGTAATCTTAAAAAAACGAAGTGTTATGAAAGTATTAAAAAATGTAACAGTAGTAGCGGCCCTTTTGCTAAGTGCAATCGGGTTGGCAAACACAGAAGCAACCGACCTTGGTAAAAAAACAGTAGCCAAATATGAGGTTGAAAAGAACTTGGTAAAAGTAAACCTTGACCCGGTATTCGTAAAGAAAGGTCAGAAAATCATGATGAACCTTTTAAATGTTTCTAAAGGTAAGGTGCTTTTAAAAGTATATGATAGCGAAGACAGACTTGTTTTTGATGAAGCTATCGACGGTGACCTCGTTGTTGAAAAAGCATTCAACTTCGAAAAAGCTTTTAAAGATGAATATACCATAGTTGTAGTTGACAAATTTGGAACCTACACAAAGACAATGGTAGTAAGATAGTTTGTTTAGTTAATTTTTATGTGCATTGGGGACCGGGAGGTCCCCTTTTTTTATGCCCATTTTTTAAGTTTTTCCCTTTTTTTCAAAGGAAGTGCTTCATTTTGTATCGCCATTTGCAACACATCCTGATTCTTGGTCTTCGAAAAAAGCAGATTATAGAATTGTTGTACGGTCAAGGTGCTTTTGGATTCTTCCACAAGTTCCATGGGGTCTCCAATAGATACTGTTCCCGGTTCCAAAATTCTGATATAGGTGCCAGGAAATCCATGGTCAATAAACTGTTTCAATATAGTTTGGTCACCAAAACGAATACCTAATTTGTAGCAGGGTTCTCTTGGCTGCGTAATCTGTACCAAAGCGGTACCCAGTTTATAAGTGCTCCCTATACGTATTTGAGATTCATCCAATCCCTCTACCGTCAAATTTTCCCCAAACATGCCCCAGTTCCAATCCAAAAGGGGATATTTTTCTTTCCAATAGCCATAGTTGTCCGTTGAAAACAGATAACAGGCTTTGTAAATACCACCATGGTGCTTTCGGTCAACAACGGTATCGCCTTGCACATCTTCTGTATCCAAAAAAAGCGGTGTATCAACAGGATATTTGTAGATGCCTGTTGTGGTTGCTTTATTGTTCCAAACAATTTTAGTTGGCTCGCCGAGGTTTGTGGAAATAACTTTCATACCGGCAAGTTAAAAAAAACCACCGCTTGTAGCGGTGGTCCTTCATTTAAAATTAAGTGATGTAGAAAAGGATTAATCCTCCTTTTCCAATTTTTTGGTCATGTTGAAACCTACCATAAGTCCAACACCTGCCAATAAGAAGATGGTGCCTGGGTACGCCACTTCTTCATCAACCCCTAAATTGTAACTTAAAATGGAGGCAACAAAAATGGCTACTCCAATACCCATCAATAATAAAGAAAGGTTAAGAATAACGATTTTCCAGAATGGTGCTGCGCCTTCTCGTTTTCCGCGCACAAAAATACTGGCGTCCGCACCTTTTTCGATTAAGGCCAACCGTTCTTTGTTTCTGGTTGAATAATAAAGGTAGGCAATCGCCAAAATGACTCCGAAAATAATAGGTATAATGATTACTTCTGATCCCATAACTGTTCGTTTTAATGATTATTCGTAATTTATTTGTTCATAAGCTATGACGACAGTTTTTACAAAGAGGTTACATGTTTTAATAAAATTTATTTTTTGTGTAACCTAAATTGCGCTTTTGGCGTCCAATGAACAATGCTGACCAACAAAGAAAAAGAATTGATTTCGGAAATACGCAAAGGTAATACCCGCGCGTTTTCCAATTTGGTGGATGGTTATAAAGACTTGGTCTTTACGCTAGCCATACGAATGTTGGGCAATCGAGAAGAGGCCGAGGAAGTATCGCAAGATGTATTTATTAAGGTATACAAGTCTTTGCCCAATTTTAAAGGAGATTCCAAAATATCCACTTGGATTTATCGGATAGCCTATAACACCTGTTTGGACAGGATTAAAAAAATAAAAAAGAAAAGGATGCATATGGATTTGGACCATATAGATCAAATTGCTTATGCGGATTTGGATACGGCTTTTGATAAAATGGTACAGACCGAACGCAGTGAAATGATAGAGCGATGTCTGTCAAAATTATCGGCAGAAGATGCAGGAGTGCTAACTTTGTTTTATCTTGAGGAAAAGAACCTGCAAGAAATAGAGGAAACGACCAATCTTCCTGTAAACACATTGAAGGTAAGGTTGTTTAGGGCCAGAAAAAGGTTGGCCAGTGTTATGGAAAAGAATTTGAACAAAGAAATATTGCAGAGCAATGGATGAACTAGAAAATAAAAAGCTAGAAGCTTTGGTAAATAAAATGATGGAAGATGCGCCATTGGATTCGCCTTCTGTGGATTTTACCCAAAATGTGATGCAGAAAATTGTGGCGGAAGCACATAATGAAGTTTTTCAATATAAGCCGATAGTGTCGGGTAAGGTTTTGTCTTTTATATTTATAGCTTTTACTGCATTGCTCATTTATCTTGGTTCACAGGTAGGGCTGGACAGTGGGCAAGGTTGGTTCAAAGACTTACATGTGGAAACTTGGTTTCAGGCTAATTGGGATTGGATGGGACATTACAATTCTTCGAAAGTAATGGTTTACGGCTTTCTATTTCTGGGGCTTATGTTTTTTGCCCAAGTCCCTTGGTTAAAAAAGCAGTTGAATAAAACTGCTTTTTAGAGATAGGCGTAGTAATATGCCCAATACATCAAGAAAAATTGTAGTGGAATCCGCAGAATCAGGATCCATTTGGGAATGCCGGCAGAAGCTTTTTCTCCTGAAAGCATATAAAAATGCACCAATAAGAACACGCCTAACATTAAAATAATACCAAAAGTGCTCAATTGTCGGGTAGCCTCGAAACATACCCCTATTCCCAATAAAATTTCGGCAATACCACTTAAGTAGACCAAAAGCTTATGGTTGGGAAGGTACAGCGGCATGATGCGCATATACATCTTAGGTTTTATAAAGTGCATGATGCCAGCAAAAATGTACATTCCCGCCATTACGTAAAGGTGCCAAGGTGCCATAAATATCTAGTTTTTATAATACCAAAAAGGTAAAATAACATCTGTAAGAGTTACCACTGTATCTTTTTCCTTTCTTTTTCGTCTTAGGCGAATTAGATGTTTGCCTTCATCAAGATTGGATATTTTAAGGAAGGCTTCAAATCCAAGGATGTTTTTTATGCCCGTGGTCAGGATAAAGTCTTCGTCCAGGTCAACTGTGTCTATTTTAAAAG
>QGCX01000225.1_pt1 | contig 12272 bp, 17 predicted proteins | sample 4708031 | NCBI WGS metagenome assembly QGCX01 (sample SAMN08941163, study PRJNA450518) | Sediment metagenome, whole genome shotgun sequencing project. | reverse complement strand
GTATTCTGCCGCTAAGGCTCGAACCTGATTCACTGTTGCTGTACGGCGCACCACCAAGGTACTGCGTACAGTGCGAAGCGCCTTGATATCCCGCTGCTCCTGCGTCTTGATTGGCACAGCATGAATATTGGGACGAAAAGCAGCTTCGCAGATAGCCAGCGCATCATTAGCATCATTTTTTTGTCTACGCGCCATCGGTTTAACATGCTGAGCCGGAAGCAGTTTGACCTGATATCCCATATTTTGAATGGTTTCCCCCCAATAATTGGATGAAAGACAAGCTTCCATTGCAATCAGCGTATTGGGAGGGAATTGACGAACTTCATGCGGCAGTTTATCTCTGGAGACTTTTCTGTTTTTAATGACAGAGTTATCGTCACCAAGCACACATATTTGAAAAACATTTTTTGCTAAATCAATGCCAACAACTTTAATATTCATGATGGACGCTCCTTTGTTAACTAAGGCTTTGTACCTTTAGTTTGGCGCATTTGACGCCGTAAGAGGGGCGTCCATCACATCACCCATAAATATGGCGAATGGGTGTCTTGTTTATTGAGTTTGCGACCGGCACGTTTAGTCATGTGGGTAAGCTGAAATAAATAGGGTCGAAGTCGCTTTATACAACTTCCTGAATAATGACTAGTTTAAGGCTTACTAGCTTAATATGAATTACCGAAAACCATCAAGGACTTACCTTGACCCGTTTATCTTTTTTCTATGCTATGTGGCGTTCTGCATTGCTACTTAGAGGTGATACAAAAACAGCAAATAAAAGTGCGCATCGGGTATTCAAAATATTAGTTGGTTTTAAGCAAGCTTAACCTTGGTTTGTTATAGGGCTTTTGTCCTGAGGCAAATTTAGAGTTAATTAAGCTTGTTAAGAATTAGAGTGGTGAGTTACGTCAAATATAGCATGCAAGGCGTTCAAACTTGGCTGCAAATGCAAGCCAATTCACTTCACTGAAATTTTGCGGCCTAATTGTTGTGCTTTACCGCGACTATATTCCACCCAATTTCAACCCCACTTCTCGGCGACACGCTTGTAATAATTTTGTCACTGCTCTCTCGTCACCTAAGGTTCTGGCTATGGCTACCGAGCCGATGAGCATTGACGTTACTGCCAAAATGTCATCTTCATTGCAATCAATGTAACTAGTAGCGTAGTTCAAAATTGCTTTATTCATATTTTGGTAAACCTTTGCATAGCTTGCTTTGGTTTCTTCATCTTGCGTGACGATATCCGTAGCCAAGAATGCTAGCGGACACGGGTATTCACCCCGCACATGTTCCAAGCTAAGGTATCCATCAAGCAGCAAGCTTAGCCATGTCTTATCGCTGGTACCGGCTGGCTTAAGTTCGGCAAGCTTAGTGCCATTGACTGCATATGTTAAGGATTCACGATACAACACTGCCTTGCTGCTGAAGTGCGCGTAAAACCCACCTCGGGTTAGCCCACAATCTTTCATCACTTCATTCACCGTAACCGCGTCAAAACCTTTGACTGTAAATAGTCTGAATGCACTTTCAAGAATCCGTTTACGAGTGCTTTGCTTGTGCTCTTTGGTGTATGGCATGAGTTCTTATGCGTTAATAATTTAATATGATGTGGATCATATGTTAACACTAACTTAACATGCAAGCTCAGCTTAAATTGGAAAATCGAAATGAATGCAATTAGCTGTTATTTATCACGGAGGTGAGGGTATGAGTAAAATCAAAGGTCGTTGTCATTGTGGTTCGGTAAATTGGGAACTTGAGCTTCCTATTAAAACGGTGGTGAAGTGCCATTGCTCTATGTGTAGGCAGTTGAATGGAGCCGATCACAGTACATATATTGTTGTTTCTAAAAGGCAATTCTCGTTATTGAAAGGGGATGATTCGGTTACCCATTATCAGGTTACTGACAAATCATATAAAAATTTCTGCGCGGTATGCGGAACGGCTACTCATTTGGTTAACGGGAAACATTTTCCTGATGATTTTGTTTTACCACTAGGCATAGTTGAAAATTATACCGATGAACTAGCACCACAAATCCAAGTCTATACATCAGAGAAACCTGCTTGGTCGAATATCCATGATGATGTACCGTTATTTAGCTAACGATGTGACAAGCAATTAAACGTTGCCTTAAAAAAGCGCTGCGGGATTGGCTAATGCTGGCTTTTATTGCAGCGTTAGCTATTTTTTTGCCAACAAAAATCTATGGCTATTGCGCCACAAACTAACTTACTCATTGGGCTTCTAGCTACCAATATAAACATTATGTTGTTAGGTTTCGATTAAAAATGCCAAAGCATCAGAAGATTTTGTAGGTAGAAATTCAGTTACTTCGTAGCTGGCCAGCTTTTCGCGCTGAAAGGGATCTTGGGCCAGTATTTGCTCTAATTTCACTCTGTTTTTTACGCTAGCCAAAATGACTCCGCCGCTACGTGGTTGTTTACGGCCAGAAAGTAGAAAGTGACCTAAGCGGTATTGCTCATCGAGGAATGCAACATGCTCAGAGATAAAACCATCAACTTCTTCTAGTGGCTTAATGTAGTTTAAAGAAACAATAAACAAAACAGCTCCTTAACTTGGCTATGTTATAGGTTTTCAACTTTTTCAAACTGACCAAAGACGTAAGCGCCGCTAAAACCTGCGACAAAAAGAGCCCACCCCACCCAGCGCAGGTGTTCACTATCGAGAAAGGCGTGGCCTGTAATGAGTTCGCCGAGTAGCGAAATGAACGAGGGTAATAGCAGCAATAAAAACCACTTGGATTGTCCACCCAGCTTTACTGCGCCTGCACAATAGGGGCAAACGAGAACGTTTCGCGAAAATTGAAACCATTTAGGTTTGGGAAGAGCGGGTCGACGGCCAAGTTGGTTCAAGCCTATAGCTTCACTACACCAGGGGCATTGTTTACGCATTACATATTTATCCTAGATGTATTACCTTCTTTTAATTAGCAATATTGGCAAGGCCTGAAAATACCCGCCACTTTTTTATGCTAAAAAGCTCACTAATCTTCGATTGTTTTAGTTCCGCATTTTTCACATATAAGGTGCCTAGAAAACTCATCTGCTGAGGCGATAAAAGGGCCAACAAACCAGCCTTTAATTAAACCTGCAATAAATTCCTTTATCTTACGATTTTTGTCGTGTTCAAAAGGGCTGGGTTTTCTCACTAACACTACAACATGCTGCGTATCTTGATGGCAGGATTTGCAAAAACAGTTTTCTATTTGCTCTGACATTGAACTTCCTAATCTGAATGCTAAGCCTTACTAGAATAACCATGTAATCCAGTTGGATACTCGGTACCACTAGCTTACTAATGTTAAAAAACACAACAGGAGCATGGTACAGAAATTGCCATTATTGACAAGCACTTACGAAGCAATAGATTTAATTTCAGCTAAAGCTTTTGTTACGGTGCTTGCTGGGCAACTTTCAGCAATTTCTCGGTGACTGCGGCTAGGCCTACTTTGGTGGCGTAGTGTAGGCTGTACCAAAGCTCTGGCTCGGCTTCCTTTGCAAGCGGAGATAATTTGTAGTTAGCATTATGCTCTCGTGGTTTGATCACTACTGGTACTAGTGTTGGCTTCAAAAGTTCTTCCCACATGGACTAAACCAATAAGCTTAATTAGTGGTTTAATGATTAATTGGGCGCTACCTACAATAAATAACCACGTTCCACTCTCAACCAGCGAGTCGTTTAAAAAGAAAAAACTCCCCACTAAAAACCAAATCGCAATTAGCAAGTCATTAAATGCGCCTAAGGCTTCATAGCGTCTTTGTATAACAATGTGTTGCTTGCCAAGGTCTACGTCTAATTCTGTGCTAGGTGTTTTCATCATAACCTTATTTCCGGTGCTTAGCGTTAGCGGTTGTTTTTACCCTAAGTGATTTCGATATGTTTCCATAAACATCACAATGTACTATCAGAACTTTCAACCTTAGTTAACTGGAAGTGTGTTTATGTGATGATTTTATTTAATAATGACAACAACTTAACAGCAATGTCGGGTGTTTTACAATGTTTGTTATTTTATGCTTTCAGGCTGCTTAAAGAGCCGTGTTGGCGTTTTTAGGCTAGCCTTGCCGCTAGCCTCACATTTACGGCGCTTGCTGGGCAACTTTCAGTAATTTCTCGGTGACTGCGGCTAGGCCTACTTTAGGGGCGTTTTGCAAGCTATACCAAAGCTGTTGATCGCCTTCCATGACTGCCGATTTAGGCGCTTCGCTTAATTCAATTAACGAGGGCTGAATATCTAGATGATAGTGGCTAAAGGTATGGCGCAGCGGCGCTAGCTCGTAGATGGCATCAAAGCTCAGCTGCTGTTGTTCTAGCCATTGGCTAATGCTGTCTTCTGGACTGATTTCTGGAAAACAGTATAGACCGCCCCACAGTCCTTGCATTGGCCGTTGCACCAATAAGTATTGCTGTTGCCAGCGTAATATCAGCATTTGCACCGGTTTGGCTGGCAGCACTTTTTTCGGTTTTTTACCGGGAAAGTCGGCTTGGCGCTGGTATTTAAACGCTAAGCAATCGTCGGCCACTGGGCAGGCTTCGCACTTAGGTTTGCTACGAGTACAAATCATCGAACCTAGATCCATCATCGCTTGGTTATAGGCCGCGGTTTGCTCGCTTGGGGTATTAGTTTCGGCCAGTTGCCACAGTTGTTGCTCTACGGCTTTTTTGCCCGGCCAGCCGCTAATCGCCTGATGGCGTGCCAATACCCGTTTTACATTGCCATCTAAAATTGGTTGAGCTTGGCCCAAGGCTAAAGACAAAATCGCTCCGGCGGTGGAGCGGCCAATGCCCGGCAGTTCAACCAGTGCATCGAGTTGTTCGGGAAACTGCCCCTGATGGCGGCTCACCACTAATTGGGCAGCCTTGTGTAGGTTGCGGGCTCGCGCGTAATAGCCTAGGCCCGTCCAAAGGTGTAACACTTGATCGGTATCGGCTTCGGCCAAGCTGCTTACCGTGGGAAAGCGTGCCATGAACCGTTCGAAGTAGGGGATGACCGTGGCTACTTGGGTTTGCTGTAACATGATTTCCGACAGCCATACCTTGTAGGGGCTTTTATTTTGTTGCCAAGGCAGGTGTTTACGCCCTTCCTTGTGGTACCAAGCCACCACGCGGCTGGCAAAATCATTTTGTTGTGTTGTCATGCTCAGGCTTAAGTTAAATAATGGGTGGGCAGTGAGGTAGTGGATTTCATCACTTCCATGGAAAAGGCCGAACTCACATCGGTGAAGGCGAGCCGCTCAATCAGTTGTTTATAGACTTTGTCGTAATCTTCAATGCTGGGCACTATTACCTGTAGCAAGTAGTCGACACTGCCGCTCATGCGATGGGCTTCGATGATTTCTGGGATTTCATCAATGGTTTGCTTGAACTGATCTAACCATTGTTGGTTGTGTTGCGAGGTGCGAACACTAACAAATACCGTGACCCCAAGGTTCAGTTTGTTACGATCTAGCAGTGCTACCTTGTGGCGAATGAACCCGGCTTGTTCCAACTTTTGAATACGACGCCAGCAAGGGGTGGCGGAAAGACCTACGCGTTCGGCTACGTCATTCAGTGGCATACTGACATCACGCTGAAGCAAGTCGAGTATTAACTTGTCTTTACTATCGAGTTTCATTTTTTATTGTTATCTCAATTTTGAGTAATAGTTACTATTTTCTAGTGCAGGGGCCGAATAAACAAGCCTTAACTGGCCGAGCTAAACTCATCGCCTAATAGACTTTGTTCTAGCCATAATGCTTTGGCTGGATTAAAGCCCCCTTGGGCCAATAGCTCGGCTTCACTGAGCTGGCCTTGCAGATGCTGAATGATTAGCTCTGTGCTGCGTTGATTCGCTCGTAACCAACAGTCTTGTGGATGGTATTCACCTTGGTTTTGCGGTTCGTCATTGAGTAATACTGGCATAAAACGCCAGGCTTTTCCCGGAATGTAGTGGCCCTGTAGCTGCAAGTGTTGTGGTCCTTGCTGGACTTGCACTTGATGGTAGATCCCTGCTGCGCCACCTAGGGTAAAGTTGATGCTAATGCGGTGTTCACCACAGGCGAGTTCCAGTTTCAGTTGCTGCTCGTTGGTTTGTTTACTCAATTGCCGAGGTTCGCCCAATAGGTGTAGTAACCAAGACAGTGGGTGGCTGGCGGTTTCTAAAAACCATTGCTCTAAATTAAAGTTTAGTGGCAAGTTTACTTGCGAGTTAAATGTCACCCTTATTGGCCCTTGTGTTGGCCGAAGCAGCTGATTAATTAGCTGGGCACTCTCCAACTGATTAAAGGCGTAGTTCACCCATAGGCGCTTCGGCCAGTGTGCCGGTAGCTGGCTGGCCGTTAGGCCTAACAGCGGTTTTTCACAGATGATTGGCTGCTGGGAAAAATGCTCAATTATCTGCAAATGGCTAATGGCAGGCGTGGCAATAATCACCAAGTCGACCTCAGGCACTTGTGCTAAAGATTGGTAAGCATGGGGAATGTTGTTTTGTTGAGCCAGATGTTGGGCTTTTTGTAGATCAAGGTCCACTAAAGCGCAGATCTCTAGTTCACTTTGCTGTAATGCGGCTAAATGCACCATACCCCAGTTACAACCAATGATGGCTGCTTTTGTTATTGGCTTCGTTTGCGACAAAATTGACTCCTAAAGGTACACTTTAGCGGCCACTACGATGAAACGAGCGCCTTCATCGCCGGCTTTGACAAAGTGGCTTTGGCCGGGGTGGATGCAGTGGGAGTCGCCCACTTGTAGTACTTGAGTACAATGCTGTTGGTCTTGCATTACGGTAATCTGCAGTTCGCCGCTGAGTAGGTAATACACTTCTTCGGTAGCGGTGTGCTGGTGTAGGCCAATGCTGGCATTGGGCTCAAGGTGCGAATCCATCACCAGCTCTAGGCCGCTGCTGAGTATGTTTTCCGCCTTGTCTGGCTCTTCGCTGTAAATCCAAGTGCCGTCGAGACGCCCTTCACCTTGCATGCCCTGGGGGGCGCTCGGGTTGGGGTGGGCAGGTTGATAGACCACCGTGGCCATCTTCTCGCCATGCTTAAAACTGTAACCTTCACCGAGGTAGAGCGGTGCTTCGCCTTGGTGGAAATCACTATCTTTGAATATTCTTGAAGAGGGCTTATACGACATATTCTGCAGCTCCTAACCGTTTTCTCCAGTGTAAAATAATTGCCGATGATAAGCAGCTATAGTGCTAACAAAAATTAGGCTTATTCGCGATCGTGGCTATTTTAGCTATAAACGGTATTTAAGCTCTGCTTGCTGCCTTGAAAGCTTGCACAAACTTGAGAACTTTGGATAATGCCAGCCCTGTTCTACATTTAGAATATCCCTGCAACGTCGAGTCTGGAAATATCATGAGCGAGCAAGAGCAAAATCAAGTGCCTGAGGCCTCACAAGAGCAAGTAGAAGACAAACGTCTTCGTAAGATCCGTAGCTTTGTTAAACGTGAAGGTCGGCTAACCAAGCGCCAAGAAAAAGCACTTAGCGAATTTTGGCCAGAAATGGGCTTGGATTATCAAAGCGAAAACTACTCGTTGGCGACAGTATTTGGACGCGAAGCGAAAGCCGTATTAGAAATTGGTTTTGGTATGGGGGCTTCATTAGTCGAAATGGCGACTAAAGCGCCGGAGATTAACTTCATTGGTATTGAAGTGCATCGCCCCGGTGTGGGCGCTTGTATGGCCGATGCGGTAGAAGCCGGCATTAGCAATTTGCGGGTATTTGAGCACGATGCGGTAGAAGTGCTTAACGACAGCATTCCCGATAATAGCCTCGACACTGTGCAATTATTTTTCCCCGACCCATGGCACAAAGCGCGCCACCATAAGCGCCGCATTGTTCAGCCAGAGTTTGTTGAATTACTGCGCAAGAAACTAAAAGTAGGTGGGGTATTCCACATGGCCACCGACTGGAAAAACTATGCCGAGCATATGTTAGAAGTGATGCAAGCCGCGCCGGGTTACCTTAATACTTCCAGCAGCAATGACTATGTACCACGCCCTGATTGGCGTCCTCTCACTAAGTTTGAGAACCGCGGCCATCGTTTAGGCCACGGTGTGTGGGATTTGATTTTTGAGCGTATCGACTAAGTTTAGTCGGTAAAGCAAGTAAGAAGGTCGTTTAGAAATAAACGGCCTTTTTTTGTGACCCGCCAATGCTGCTCGGTTTCTTCTAGCAGTTGTTGTTGTTTGGCTTGCTTAATCGCAGGCTCAATTGTGGATAAGGCTAGGCCACTCAAATCCCAAAAGTCTACCTTAGGAATATCTTCAAACAGCCGTAAGCGATTAAGGAAGAATTCAAAGGCTAAGTCATGTTGTTCCACCGGCCATTGCTTAAACAAGTAGGGACGCTCTGGCTCTAGGTAACCCTTGGGATGTTTAACCTTTTCGGTGCGATACAGGCTTTGGTTAGTTAAGTCGGTGATTTTGCCATGGGCACCACAGCCAATGCCAAGGTAGTCACCAAAGCGCCAATAATTGAGGTTATGCTGCGCTCGGTTACCGTCGCGGCAGTAGGCCGACACTTCATATTGTTGGTAGCCCGCTTGTTTTAGTTGTTGCTGGCCTTGCTCATAGATGTCCCACAGTAAATCCTCGTTAGGCAATTTAGGCGGGCGCGAAGCAAAGGCGGTATTGGCCTCAATGGTCAGCTGATACCACGACAGGTGGCTAGGCCCTAAAGCAAAGGCTTGTTCTAGATCGGCCATGGCTTGCTCAAGGTTTTGTTGCGGTAGGCCGTGCATTAGGTCTAGATTGATGCGTGTAAAACCCGCCTGTTGGGCAAATTCAAAGGCGCGGATTGCCTCGTCACCACTGTGAATCCGTCCCAACTTAGTGAGATGTTGGCTTTGAAAGCTTTGCACACCAATCGACAGGCGATTCACCCCCGCTTGATAATAACCGGCAAAGCGTTCGGCCTCGGCGGTGCCGGGGTTGGCTTCCATGGTGATTTCAATGTTTGGGCTAAAGCTCAGTCGTTTGGCCACGCCCGTGAGCAAGTGGGCGATGGCTTCTGCCGATAATAGGCTTGGGGTACCGCCTCCAATGAAAATGCTATGTAATACTTGCTGGCGCAAATGAGGAAAGCGCGTAAGATCATTGTCTAAATCTTCTAGCAGAGCCTTAATGTAGTGCTGTTCCGGCAGCGCTTGTTTTAAGCCGTGTGAGTTGAAATCACAATAGGGGCATTTTTGCACACACCACGGAATGTGCACATACAAACTTAGCGCCGGAGTGCGACTTAGCATGCTTCATTTTCCATTTGTTTGAGTAGTTGGCTTAGCGCCTTACCTCGATGACTCTGCGCATTTTTTTCAGCCTTACTGAGTTGGGCTGAAGTGGCTTGCTGTTGTTCTACCCAGAAAATCGGATCATAGCCAAAACCACCAGCACCATGAAATTCGGTAGTGATACGGCCACGCCATTTACCATGGCAGATTAATGGTGCAGGGTCGTCGGCGTGGCGCAAATACACCAATACACAGTGAAACTCGGCGCCGCGTTGTGCTTCTGGCACGCCTTCTAGTTCAGTCAATAGTTTGAGCAGGTTGTCGTGGTCTGTGGCTTGTTCACCTGCATAGCGAGAAGAGTACAAACCCGGCGCGCCATTCAGGCAGTCCACCGCTAAACCCGAATCATCGGCGATAGCGGCTAAACCGGTAATACGCGCGGCATGGCGCGCCTTGATAATGGCATTTTCGACAAAGGTGGTGCCGGTTTCGGCGGCATCCTCTATGTTAAATTCACTTTGGGCAATGATCTGTTTGTTTAAGGGTTTAAGTAAGTCCGATAGCTCGGCTACCTTACCCGGATTGCCAGTGGCGAGAACAACTTTTTGCATGAGATTTCCTAGAACATAACAAGCCAGCCGCTAGTGTAAACCAGAGGCTGGCAGGGAAGAAGCCTTAATCGGCGACTGGTGGCGCGGCTAATCTACGTAGAGCTTCTGCTGGAATTTTAATTGTTGTTGGCTTTTGCCATCATCTATAGTGATTTCAAAACGAAAGGTTTCTTCGTTACTAAAGCGTAGTTGGGCGAGATAGTAAACGGCCTCGCCTTCGCGCACTTCTTTAAACTCCAGATTAGTTTGGTTGCCAATTAAGTTACGTGCGGTGCCGCTGAGTTTGACTGCCACCGCGGGTTTGTTTTTACTGCGGCTATCTAGTACCGAAATGTTGATTAAGGCGTTGTAGCGACTGCGCTGAATATCGTAGAGCTTAGCGATTTCTGGCGTCACAAAGGTGGAATTAAAGGCGATGTAGTGCACTTCGTAAGGGCCCAAGAGGCTTTTTTGCTCAGCAAAACTGGGCACAGTAAAAAATGCGAGAGTGAAAATTAGGCAAAGTAATAAAGACTTACTCATAGGTGTGACCCTTTTGTCATGGCTGTTTTTAGTATAGGTAAGATTTTAGAGCAGAACTTATAGCAGTGCTGCAATCGCTTCGGGAATAATGCTGGGCTGACTAATGCTGATGGTTTTATGGCGGCCAAGTTCTCCGCGTAGGATGCTCACCTGAGACTTAGCCACTTTGCATTGCTTGGCTAAGTATTTACTCAGGTGTTGATTGGCCTTGCCGTCGACGGGCGGGGCGGTAATGGCTATTTTTAGCTCATCACCATGTATGCCTACAATCGCATCACGGCTGGCTTTGGGTTGCACGTAAACCTGCAGCAGCAGGTTCTCGCCGTTCATTTGCGCGGGGCTCACCACTTACAGTGAACTCCAAAAAGGCACCCAGCCAGCAATCAGTATGTTTAGGAAGTTAAGTGCAATAAACAACACCAATACCGATAGGTCTAGGCCGCCAATAGCAGGAATAATCCGGCGAATGGGCGCGAGTAGCGGTTCAGTGAGTTGCCCCAGTACGTATTCCACCGGGCTGCGACCTTGGCTCACCCAACTTAAAATAGCGCGTAGTAGCAAGACCCAGAATAACAACATGCCGGCTTCTTTTAGGGTACTGAAGAAGGCTAGTATGGCTACGGCGGTCAAATCGAAACCACCGCGCAGTTGCATTAATATGCCCCACTTAGCGAAGGAGACGAGTAGCGCAAGCAATACGGCTGCCCAGTCGATGCCAGCAAAACCCGGAATCACGCGGCGCAGCGGCACCACAATGGGGTTAGTGGCCTTTACCACAAATTGGCTGAAGGGGTTGTAAAAATCGGCGCGAGCCATTTGTAGCCATACTCGCAGTAATACCACCATTAAATAGAGGTTACATACCACCTCAATTAAGTAACTAAACGCTTGCATAGGGTCCTCGAATAAAATTAAAACAAATTTTCCATCTCTTTACCGCGTGCTATCGCGGCGTCCATGGCATTGGCCACTATTTTACGTACTCCTTGTTCTTCAAATACGCGAATAGCCTCGGCGGTGGTGCCTCCTTTAGAAGTAACATTGGCCCGAAGGGTGGCTAATTCAAGGTTCGGATTGGCAACAACCAGCTCGGCGCTGCCTAAAGCCGCTTGTTGCACCAGCTTGCGGGCTTGCTCAGGGCTAAAGCCTAGCTGTTCGGCATGCTGTTGCATAGCCTCCATAAACAAGAAAAAATAGGCCGGAGCGCTGCCCGCTGCTGCAATAATATGGTTGATCTCGTCTTCTTGTTTAACCCAGCAGGTTTCGCCTACCGCCTGCATTAATTGCTCGGCGCTGGCGGCTTGTTTAGCGCTTACGTCTTGTGGTGCATATAGACCGGTCATACCACGACCCACTAAAGAGGGTGTATTGGGCATGGTGCGAACGATGGCGACTTGTTCACCTAAAAGCTCTTTGAGGCGTTTTACGCTGATGCCGGCAGCGATCGAAACAAACAGTGTAGTGCTTAAATCCAAGCCTAAATCTTTAATAGCTTGGCACACTTCGGCCATTAACTGCGGTTTTACTGCCAGAACGACAATGTCGCTATTGGCGATGGCTTGGCCATTATCGGCGGTGACATTAATGGCAAATTGCTGCTGTAGCTTCTGTTGTTGTTCGAGGTTGGGATCGCTGGCGGTGATGTTACTGGCCTCGGCACCGTTGGCGATGATGCCGCCAATAAGACTGCTGGCCATGTTACCGCCACCAATGAATGCGATTCGAGCTGTCATGTTGCTTAATCCTTATTTGTTATCTTTGTAGCTACGTTGGCCAAATATGGCGCTGCCTACCCGTACCATGGTGCTGCCGTAATTTATGGCTAATTGCATGTCGCCACTCATTCCCATGGAAAGGGTATCGACACTAGCATATTGTTGCTGTAATTCAGCAAATTTTTC
>QGCX01000223.1_pt1 | contig 12335 bp, 8 predicted proteins | sample 4708031 | NCBI WGS metagenome assembly QGCX01 (sample SAMN08941163, study PRJNA450518) | Sediment metagenome, whole genome shotgun sequencing project. | reverse complement strand
CTCCCGAGCTGTCTAAATCAACCACAACCGTCGAAGTGCGCTGATTATCATCGACAACCAGATATGAGGTATCAAGACCTTCTTTCGATAAAATCTGCTTCATAAATTTGCCGAAAGGATCGTTTCCTACACGGCCAAAAAAGCCCGCATGTCTCCCCAAACGCGCAATAGTCACAGCCACATTCGCAGGCGCACCGCCAGGGCATTTTAAATATTTGGTTTCGTCATAGGGAATAAGATCAACAACCGCATCACCGGTTACCCATACTTTGTTCATTTTATTTCTCTTAATCATCAACCTGGCATCAGGTTATTAGGAATATCGAAAAGTGGGGCATAATACCGCCCCACTCTCCCCTTATTTTTATTGTGAGATATTTGATTGATGAATTTGATCGACCACGATAAAGCCGCACCCAGCAACTTCATTATCGATTATTTCCACTTTTGCCTGCTTGCCTCGCAACGCCGAAACATCCCAGTTTACCCAATACGGTGCATCCCAAGCACCGCAAGTTGTTGGAGTTTCTGAAAACTGCTCAACAAAGCTACCACTATCATCTACATCAACTAACAGCTTCACAAACACTTGCTTACCAGCAGCACCACCTATAGTGGCAAAGTTAATGTTATCCTTGATAATTTCAAATGGATCACTCACCATCGTACCTGTTGTTGAATCACACGCACCAGAAATACAGGTATTCACAGCCCGGCCAATAACTTGAGGACTTCCTTCCTCATTACCAACCACATTTGAGGTAAATGTTGATGTCCAACCTTGAGCTGTAGCGCCGACAGCATCTAAATCAAAACTACCTATCATCGAATTATCAATAAAATCATACTCTAATACCAATTCATCCGAACGGTAGACATTATCGACAATGGTTTGTCCCCATCCACCAGTGCTAGCGTCAACGACACGAATGCGAAGATATCGAGTACTATCATTGTATTGAGATACGTTAAAAGCTTTCCATGTGAATGTATTAGATTCATCACCCGATGCCCAACCAATCACTTCAGCAGGATCGGCGTAGGGGTAATCGGAACCAGCGCCGACAGGAAGTAACTCAACAACCACACCCGTCATACCACTGGATGCAAGGATCGGATACTTTCCTCCTGCAAGCTGCAATTGAATGTAGTTATTCTGTATAAGAATAGGTGGAGAAACCAATTCACCAGTAAGTCCATCAGAAATATTATTTTCCGTCTGACCAATAGTTTGAATAAAACTATCTCCGTTGTACTGATCATCCCAATTGCTAATTTGGGCACCAACCCATCCTCCAGCAGGTGTCATCACTTTTTCATTTCCGGCACCAAAAACAAACACATCGTTATCGACATCAGCACTTTGGATAACATTCCAGCCTGCCCAGCATAATGTTGCATTCTCGCAATCTCCTGTCAGCATTGGATCATCGAAACTAGCAACTTGTTCCCCCACTGGTATGACGGGAGGAATACCCGCATTATTGAGTTCTGGCCAATCTTGCTTGCACCCGGTTAAAAGAATCGCAGCCATCAGAGGCGCTAATACAAATTTATTCTGTTTCATAGGTCACCTCTTAGAATAGGAAGTTCAGGCCAATCATGGCAAAGTTGTGAGTACGATCGCGCGTTTCATAATATTCCTGACCTGTATAGGTTTCTTTTACTCTGCCTTCTCGATAGTTGGCTTCGCCGAAAAGTATCAAGTCGTCCCGAATCGGATATTCCATGAACACACCGTATTTTCGAAACCACTCTTCATAAAGGTCAAATGTCTGGCCAGATGCCACGTGTTTTGTATCATCTTCATATTTCCCGATTTCACTAAACAGTGTGACTCCGAGACCATTATCGAAACGATAATGAACACGCGGTTTCCAAATTAGCTCTGAAAAATCACTAAATTCCCGATGACTACTCCCATCGTCGTAAACTCGGGATTTGTCGTCATCAATGTTTTTCCCAAACTTTGCAAAGTAACCAAGCGCGGCATTCCCGCCATCAAAGTGATAAATCAGAGATGAATCCGTTTCCAAAATGTCTTTGTCCGTATTTCCTTCTTTATAAAACATCTCCTTAAAGAACATCCAAGACGTAAACACTTCTATATTGTCGGTGATGCGATAACTGCCAAACGGGCGAATTCTAGGTTTAAACAAGCCACCATTAAGGCTTTCATGGGTCATCCCCACATTGATCCCCCAGTGTCCCCAGTCCGTGTTCTGAACATAGTGAGGCTGAAGTTCCATAATGGAATTACCAACTTCTCCATTTTCAATCTGTTCACTAAATGGCTTACCTGCAAAAAAATCTTCTCTGGCAGCGTGATAAGCCAGGAACCAATTTCCCCAAGATTGAGGACGAAAAGTTCCTTCACCCAAGACATACTTCACTTTCGACCAGACAGCTTCACCGTCATCGTTGTACTCAATTTCGGTTTCCATTTTTGTAATGTAGTTACCGTGTAGAGTCGATACACCTGGTTGTTGATAAATGACCTGAACCTCTAGGTCGTCATACTCAGGATTGTCTTCTTGCTTTACTTCATTATCAGGAAGTTGCACTTGCATTTTTGCCAAGACTTTTTCGTCATTAACAGCACTATCGGTTCCAGAAGTATTATTTGCTTCAGCGTTTACTACTGTACTGACAGAGAGAGCAAGTAAACTCAGCGTCATTATTTGTTTATTCATTGTTTCACCACTGATTATTGAGATTTGGTTTCGGTAGGTACATGTATATCGTCAAGGTTTATATGTCCCCAACCGCCGGTATGGTTATCGACGACCAGTAAATAGAGTTCCTCGCCGATATAGTCAGATGCATCCCAGAACACGCGCTGATACTCTTCGTAGTCAATCCCGGTCGCTTTCATCAGGATTTTATTGTCCGATTTGCGGACTAAGGCGATATACAAATTGTCGATATTGTCTCCGCCGGCCAGTAAGAAGTTAATCTGTCCATTGCCGCCGAGCACAAAGTCATCACTTCTCATTCTGCCGGTCGCCTCATCACCTCCCGACTTGAATCCCCAAAAATGACACTTACCAGGTATGCGTGTTGATGGGTTGAAGAAAATGTTGCCCCAGAATTTATCGTCTGAAACGACTCCGGAATCGCTGAATGCATCACCTTCCAACACGGTCCAACCCTTAAGATCACAAGTCGCAAAATCATGGTTGACCAACCCACTGCTATAAGCGGTCTCTGCATCGAAACTTTCAGGATACCAAGCGGCTTTTGTTTCACCTGATGCAGCAGACATTGGCCAAATTGTCATGTGGTCAATCTCAATATCACGGTCACTAAAGAGCTTAATGCCCTGCGCATCCGCTCGCAGTGGGTAGACCCGAGTTGTAAGGCTGTGGCGTTCGTTGGCATAAGCTTCAATAAGCGAGCGATCAACAAATATTCTCAGAGACAGTTTTCCGTCTTCAAGCGGCAAGATTCCTTTTTGCAAACCAAATGAACGAACATCAGGGTCAACAGATGTGTTACTTCTATCCACATTCAGAGATTGGTCAGCTTTGTCGTAATACATAACCGTCGTTTCTTCGCCATCCGGGCTGCGACGAAGCTCAATGCCAAACTTAGTGGCCTCTTTTGCGTTAACGACAAGTTCAACCTCATACATATCGCCTTCAAATTTGTTGAGCTCTCGGTTGGCTTGTTCAACACTGGCTCCTTCTATATTCACCTCAGCAGGCTGACGTAGTTTTTTGAATGTCTCGAGAGGAGCAATATGCAGTGTGTTGTCTTCCCCCAGCGTTAATTCTAGCGGTAAGCCTGCCCCGTGAGCCCATCCCGAATCAAAATCGAATTGAGGAGTTCGCATCCCCTGAGCAATGGTAAATAAAATCGCTTTACCGGTTTTGGGGTCGACGAAACCACTTGGGCCAGTAAAGTGACCACCACCAAAGTCAAGTAATGTCGGAGCCTCTTGATCCGGAATAAATTTGTAGTGATCTCTGTCAAATTTTCCTAGCCAATAAAAAACGTCTACCTGAGCTCCCTCTCCATGTGGATTTACAAGAAATACATACTTCTGTTCTCCATCGCTATCGACACCCACCGGTAAGAAAACAGGCAGTTCCCACACAGTTCCCAAATAAGGATATTTGTCATGGTCAACCTCAAAGAAATTACCCTGATGCTCCCAGTTCACCATATCGGTTGAGGTATATAGAAGCGATGTGCCACCCTCGCCAGGAACACCAGATGCTACAAGCTGATACCACACGTTTTTTTCAGGATCTTTAAAAACGAATGGGTCACGGAATTGGCCAAATACCCCTACACCATCTTCCTGAAGAGTGACTGGCTTTTTGTAGTAGTTCCATTTGGTCAAATTTTTATCGTTCAAATCTGCCGGGTAAGCTAAACCAGTACGCTGATTGGGCTTTTTACTATCATTACCAGCAGTAAAAAATAGCAATGGTTCACCATTAGGACCAAGAGTTGCACTCCCAGACCAGACTCCATCAGGTGTCAAGCTTCCTGCCTCAGGCGCTAATGCTACTGGCAGGTTTTTCCATGTCACCATGTCATCACTCACCCAGTGCCCCCAATGAATCTGATGCCAAAACGGACCAAAAGGATTATGTTGGTAGAACAAATGGTATTTGCCGTTGTAGTAAATTGGGGCATGAGGCTCGTTCATCCAATGGGAAACAGCGCCGAGATGAAATTGAGGGCGGTGACGATCTTGCGCATAAATAGCGGGATCAATACGAACATCTTCATAGGTTAACTCAGGAGGTGTTCCTACCTGAGCGACCAGTTCATTCACCGCTTTTTCAGTTAAAGGTTTATTGTAAATGATGACATCATCCATCAACCCCTTAAACATGTTGAATTTGAATATTCCCGCAATACTCAATCCTTGTGTATGACGCCCAATTTGCATTTTACCTTCGGCAGCAACTAAATTTTTTCCTTCATCAAGTGGTGCTGTTGCTATTTTGTCTCCGTTTAAAAACAGCTCAACATGGCGCAATGTAGGATCATAGCTAGCCGCAATATGAGACCATTTATCTTTTGGAAGACGGGCACTTTTGACTAAAAAGTCAGCTTTAGTATCACCAAGGCCGAGAGTCATCCCCCAAGAACCATGGCGAAAAACACCAAAGGTAAAGCCTTTCCGCCCATCAGCAGCAGCCTGGCTCACAATGGCTGACAGCTTCTTGCCATCACCCCACTCATAAGCATTAGGTGCAACCCATGCAGCCACTGTAAATCCGGATTCAAGTGCTGCCGGAGAAACACCGGGGAGGCTCATGTAATTGGAATAACCATCAAACAGCAGTGCGTCGCCTTCTATGCCTTTAGCACGCCAATATGGATCCTGGTTAGGGGTATAACGTCCATGAGTAAATACATGCTCAACAACGTCATCGCGTTTAGATATTTGTTCTTTAACTGTGTTGCCTTTGCCTTCATTAAACATCCAATAGGCTAAAACATCTTTATCGCTTGCATGAGCCGGCATGACATACGCCGTGCATAATGCTGCGATGGAGGTAAGTTTGTATATCGATTTCATAGTTCACATTCTTTTTGTAAATGGATAATTATTTACGACCTTGAGTAACTTTCATCTATTTTTTATGACAACATTGTCATTTCAAACACCTAAAGCAATGAATGTGATAACCATCAACATAACCCCCATCACACAGTGAATTATTTTGATCCACTTAACATAAATGTAATATTTAATTCCATAAGCCACCTAAAACACTACAACTAAGCCAAATTGAGGTTTAACATTCAGCTAAAAGAAATTAATGACAACATTGTCTAAGGTGAATCTATGAAATATTCAAACACTGCACTCCTGATAACATGCGCAATCGTATCGGGCTCTGCCCTCGCAGCCCCAACAGAAATAAAAGTATGGCGACACCAGACTGGCGATGAAGAAATGCAGGCCAGTGCTGCTATGGTTGAACGTTTTAATCTATCGCAGGATAAATGGAAGGTGGTTGTAGAGTCGATTCCGGAAGGCGCTTATAACGAATCCATAACAGCTGCCGCCATGGCAAAGCAGCTTCCATGTGTTATGACAATTGATCAGCCAACTGTCCCTAACTTTGCATGGTCAGGCTTCATTCGCCCACTTGATGACCTACTGGACAAAAAGACCTATGAAACTGTGCTGGAAGGTGGAAAAGGTGTCTACAAAGGACATTTGTATTCTTTAGGACAGTTTGATGTTGCCTTAGTTATGTTCTCGCGCTATTCAACCTTAGAAAAATACGGCATACGTATTCCCACGGTAGATAAGCCTTGGAATAAGCAAGAATTCAATTCAGCACTCGCAACACTTAAGGCTTCTGGTGACTTTGCCTACCCATTGGATCTCAATGCAGCCTGGAGTGGAGAATGGCCAAGTTATGGCTGGGGCCCGATGTTGCAGAGTTTTGGGGGCGATTTGATCGACCGCTCAAACTATGTTCAGGCAGATGGTGTGCTCAATGGGGACAATGCTGTCAGCTTTGCCAACTGGTTCAAAAATCTTGTAGATAATAACTACATCGATAAAAAACCCGCTAATGATAAAGGCTTTGTCACTGGACGTGTTGCCATTCACTATACCGGAAGCTGGTCTGCGGAAAACTATTACAAAGCCTATGGTGACGATTTAGCCATCCTGCCACCACCAGATTTAGGCCACTCCCCAGTCATTGGTGGCGGTTCTTGGCAATGGAGCATTACCCAGTCGTGCCCAAGTCCAGAAGGTGCTGCCGAGTTCATCTCCTTCATTATGCAACCAGGAGAAATTGCCAATTTTGTAGATCAAACCGGATTGGTCCCAACCAAACCCGAAGCCGCAGCTATTTCAAATAACTATAAAAGTGGTGGTCAGTGGAATCGCTTTTACGTTTTTTCAAGCCAGTACGCGAAAACTCGTCCGGCAACACCAGCTTACCCTGTCATTTCAAACTCATTTGATCAAGCAATGCGGAACATCATTGATGGCAAAGACCCTCTGGATTCATTGGATATGGCCGTCGATAACATTGAGCAAAACATCCAGGCCAACCAGGGTTACGGTTTCGATCTTTAAGAGGCTAGCATGAGCAGTATTACAACCACACTTACGAAAACGAGCAGTCGCTCAAAATATAGCTACGAAGCTCAACAGAAAAAATATGGCTGGATGATGGGAGCTCCAGCCTTTCTTTGCCTACTGATGTTTATTGTGGTGCCGTTTGTAACGGCAATCACAATGACATTCACAAACCAGAGAATGATGTCCCCTCATCCAGTCGAAGCCGTTGGACTTAGTAATTATGAGCGGCTTCTAAGCGTGAATTATTTATCGGTAGAACCTAATCGTGATGAGACCGGACATCTCGAACTTAATCCGGACGGGCAAGTCAATTATCCACGTTTACGTACCCTAATCCGAAAGCAGCATCCTGAGCTTAAAGGCTACTATGAACTGTTCAGTATCACTCGCTCAGACAACAGTAAGTTCATGATTTTAGCTAAAGATCCTGCATTTTACCTGTCGCTTTGGAACACACTTCTTTTTGCCTTAATGGTCGTCCCACTGCAAGGAGGAACGGCGTTAGGTTTAGCGATCTTGGTCAATCGAGGATTAAAAGGAACAAACTTCTTCCGAACCGTTTACTTCGCCCCCGTAGTCACCTCGATGGTTGTCGTTTCCATTGTATGGACATTCTTGTACCACAAAGATATGGGATTGATTAACGAATACCTGCGTATCCTTTCTTTTGGTGCGATTGGCCCGATTGATTGGTTAGGCGATAAAAACTGGGCAATGCCTTCGATTGTGATTATGTCCTCATGGCAAGGCGCCGGAGTACAAATGCTGATCTTTTTGGCGGGTTTGCAGGGAATTCCGAAAGACCTCTATGAAGCGGCAAGTATTGACGGTGCAAACGCTTGGCAGAAGTTTCTCTATATTACTCTGCCAGGGCTAAAAAATACGATGGTATTTATTGTGATTTCAACAACCATTGCGGCATTTGGTCTCTTCACTCAAGTAGATGTAATGACCAACGGTGGTCCTCAAGGCTCCACAACAACCGTCATGTATCACCTGATCCAAAAAGGATTTAGAGAGATGGATACCGCCTATGGTTCAACCATCAGCGTTATCTACTTCCTGATCATCTTGGCGATTGCCATGTTCCAGAAACATCTTTTCGACAAAAAAGAGGCTAAGTAATGAACCAATCTGTCGATCCCAAAGCTGGCTACAAAAAAATGCTCACTTACATCGTGATGCTTATGCTTGCCTATATTTTTATCTTCCCTTTGTTGTTTATGATTTCGTCTTCCTTCAAACCGGAAAACCAAATTTTTACCGATCTGTACTCTATCAATGCCGTATTACCGGTCGGTAATATTTCATTTGATAACTACGCAGCCGTATTTGAAAAGAGTCGTATCGGTAAGTTTTTTATCAACTCAATATTCATTACCGGCACCAGTGTCTTACTTGGATTACTGATCAATTCAATGGCTGCATTTTCACTCTCTCGTTTGGAGTGGCGAGGAAAAACATTGGTCCTGAGCTTTATCATTTCCCTGCTCATCATTCCTGCAGAAGCCATCATGATTCCATTGCTGAGTCTGGTTGCTCAATTGCCTTGGCTAGGTTTTGACGATAGCGGTCTGGTTCTACACAGTTCATGGCTAAATAGTTTTCAAGTTCAGATTATTCCGGGCCTGGCAAATGCTTTCTCTATCTTTCTGTTTTATCAATTTTTCAAAGATATTCCCAAAGACTTTGATGAGGCTGCAGCGATTGATGGAGCCAAACCTTTCCAAATCTATTGGCGCATTATCGTTCCGATGAGTGGACCCGTCTTTGCCACCGTGGCTATTTTACAATTTTTAGGTAACTGGAACGCTTATTTATGGCCAGTGATGGTAACACAGAGTGAGGATGTCAGACCGGTCATGCTTGGCATTCAACAGTTCTTTGGTAGTGCAACATCGTGGGGTGAAGTCATGGCTTACGCAACATTAATTACATTACCAGTATTAGTCGTTTTCTTAATTTTCCAACGCAAGTTTGTACAAAGTTTAGCTGGCGCTGGCATTAAAGGTTAATTTTCGGAGTTTATGAGATGCAACAATTAGCAAAAGACATTTTTCGTCCAACGATGCACTTCACCCCGCCTTTTGGCTGGATGAACGATCCGAATGGGTTGGTTTACATCAACGAAGAATATCATTTGTTCTATCAATACTATCCGTATGGAAACAAATGGGGACCAATGCATTGGGGTCATGCAGTGAGCGCCGATTTACTACATTGGGAACACTTACCCCCGGCATTAATACCGGACGAAACAGGGATGTGTTTTTCCGGCAGCGCAGTCATCGACTGGCAAAATACAAGTGGCTTGTTCGATAACAGTACCCAGCCCGGTATTATGGCTTTCTACACCGCATGTATTGCCCCTACCGATGGCACCAATGGTATCCAGATGCAAAATTTAGCATACAGCCAAGATGGTGGTTTTAGTTGGAAGAAATATGAACAAAACCCAATTCTACCAAATTATGGGTTAAAAGATTTTCGAGATCCCAAAGTAATCTGGCATGAACAGTCACAACATTGGATTCTGGTAATTACAGAAGGACAAGAGATCGGTTTCTATCGCTCAAAAGATCTAAAAGAGTGGAACAAAACTTCCTCATTTGGCAAAAATGAGAGGGCACACGATTCTCTGCCATGGGAATGCCCTGATCTGTTCCCAATTCATATCAAGGGTGACAATCAGGTTTATTGGGTTCTGATTGTCGGTGTGCAAGGTGGTAGTTTTGCCGGAGGCTCCGGGACGCAGTATTTTATAGGTCAATTTGATGGTGAGCGTTTTACCAATCATCATGACCCAGATACTGTTTTATGGCTTGATTATGGTCGTGATTACTATGCAGCACAAACATGGTCTGATGTAACTGATGGCAGCCGCATCGCGATTGCCTGGATGAGTAACTGGCAATACGCCAATGAGGTCCCGACCCAAAACTGGCGCAGTGCGATGAGCTCTCCCCGTAATTTGGAGCTAAGTAAAACACCAAGCGGCCTTCGCCTGATTCAATCTTTACCAAAAAAATGGGAAGAAGCGAATCCCTCGCATAACGTACAAAACCATCGTTTAGAGCGCGGGCAAAAAATACAAGCTACTCCGTCTTATGCGGCTGGAATATTGAATAGCACTTTTCACATGGATATAGGTTCTGTCATTGAATTCAAACCATTTGGAAATGAAAGCTTGTCCTACACCATAGAGAGAACTCGAAGCGGGTACCATTTAGTTACAACTCGTTCAATCGGTGAAATAGGCGAACCAAAATATTTAGATACTTTCGGACATAAGATTGCTTTAGAACTCCCTCAGGCAGAATCCGTAAATCTTACAGCAGTTATTGACCGTTGTTCTTGTGAGCTACTTCTTCAATCAGGAGAGTTCTGTTTAACCGATCTGTCCTTTGACCGAGAGGTCAATGGCATCGAAATAGTTTGTACCAAAGGGCGAGTTGCGATCTCCGAGCTTAGCTTTTGTTCTGCAAATAACATCCCTAACACCATCACAAAAGCAGCTTAAGGAGTATATATGGGAAGCGTAAAATTAACGAATGTCATCAAGCGTTTTGGTGAGGCCCAAACGATTCATGGTGTCAGCATGGATATTAAGGACGGTGAGTTTGTTGTATTTGTCGGTCCATCTGGCTGCGGTAAATCTACCCTACTCCGAATGATTGCTGGTTTGGAGTCAATCACAGATGGAGACATTGCAATAAGTGGCGAACGTGTTAACGAGTTACAACCTTCAGACCGAGGTATCGCTATGGTTTTCCAATCATATGCGCTCTACCCACATATGACGGTGTTCGATAACATTGCTTTTAGCATGAAATTAGCGAAAAAGAGTAAAGAAGAGATTAGGCATAAAGTCATGCTTGCCGCGAAATCGCTTCATCTTGAAAAACTGCTCGATAGAAAACCTTCTGAACTTTCAGGTGGGCAACGCCAACGAGTTGCAATTGGTCGCTCAATCGTCCGACATCCTGACGTATTTCTGTTTGATGAACCACTGTCAAACCTAGACGCAGAGCTTAGAGTGAAAATGCGAATGGAAATAGCCCGCCTCCATAGAGAGTTGGAGTCAACGATGATCTACGTAACTCATGATCAGGTTGAGGCGATGACGCTGGCAGACAAAATTGTTGTTCTCAACGCAGGCCGAGTCGAACAAATTGGTGCTCCTCTGGAGTTGTACAAAAATCCAAATAACCTCTTTGTTGCAGGTTTCATTGGCTCACCAAAGATGAATTTCATATCTGGCGTTGTTGATCTACAATCTGAGACTGAACTTCACATCACTCTTGGTAGATCGACTAAGCTTATTTTGCCAACTCGGTACCAGAAGCTACAAGAAGGCGATACCATTACTGTAGGTATCCGCCCTGAACATCTCCGTATCGGTAACGATAAAGGATTTGTCCTGAATGTAATGCCTCAAGTTGTTGAAAACTTAGGTGGTCATAGCTTCCTGTACACTTTATTTGATGAAACTAACATTTCAATTGAACTAGAGGGTATCTATAAGAATGATCATTCTGAATCAATTCAAGTGTGTGCTGATTTAAATGATGTACATCTCTTTGATGAAAGTGGAAATTCTGTAAAATAGTTCGAATGCGGCATAGTAAATCTATGCCGCTACTTACTCTAATTAAGGTAATCATGGTCACTATCAAACAAGTTGCTGCAAGAGCCGGTATCTCTTTTAAAACTGTATCTCGAGTTATTAATAATGAGCCTAGTGTTAAAGCCGAGACCCGGAAAAAAGTAGAAAAGGCCATAGCAGAACTTGGCTACAGGCCCAATGGTGCGGCCCGTATGATGCGCAATGCAAAATCCGGAGTAATAGGCTTCATCGCTGATGAAGTTTCAACCACGTCTGCGGCAATTGAAATTATCAAAGGAGCTCAAGAACTGGCATGGCAACATGGCAAGCTATTGATGGTATTAAACATTAAGCCAGACGATGATTCTGCTCAAAAGGCCATAGAACAATTGCTTCAGTTTCGCGCAGAAGGCGTTATTTATGCCAGTATGTATCATAAACCCGTGCAATTGCCGAAGGACTTACACAACTTACCAACGGTGTTAGTCAACTGTTTTAGCCCAACACAACGCATTGCTAGCGTTGTTCCCGATGATTACCTTGCCGCTTACGATTTAACCAGCAGAATGCTCCAAAAAGGCTGTAAACGCATTGCAATGTTAAATCTGAACAAACGTATTATTGCCGCATCAGAACGCCAACGAGGATACTTCG
>QGCX01000222.1_pt1 | contig 12414 bp, 9 predicted proteins | sample 4708031 | NCBI WGS metagenome assembly QGCX01 (sample SAMN08941163, study PRJNA450518) | Sediment metagenome, whole genome shotgun sequencing project. | reverse complement strand
CCAAGTAGAGACTATTTTTATCTTCGAAAATTAAGCTAGCTTCCTCGAAGGACTTGTTGGAAATACTTTTTTCCTTAAATACACTCTGAATGTTTTGGGCAAACCGTTGCCCTTGAGTGCTTTTGTTATAATGGTATACGGCTACATCCATATTATCCTTTCCAGTAATATTTTTGGCACGTATAACCAATACTCGCTGATATTTTCCAGTGTTCTGTATATAGCGCTTATTGATTACTTTGATATAGTCCCCCATTGGGTTCTCAGTAGACAGGGTGTCCCCAATCACATCATTGGACACCTCATCATCCATCAGGTATACCTTGGCTCCATGAACCATTAACTCCGCTGCCAAGCGTTGGGTAATATTGTTTACAAAATTTTTATCCTGTTCCGTAGCGTTTTCAGTAATCAGGTAGTAAATAGCATCTTTGAGCTTATCACTCTTAAGGGACATTTGGGCGAGTTCTTTATCAAAAATGGGTTCTTCAACATCTTTTACGGCTTCAACCAATACTCCGGTTTTTTTAAATGAATCATCGGCATAAGGTATTTTGTACTTTTCACCTAGCTTTAAGGCACTGCCTTTTTTAATCTTGTCCGAGTTCAATTCTAAAAATTCGCCGTAGTGCTTGGCCGGGTCCAATCCTTGTTTGCGGAGCAGGGAAAAAATACCATCTCCCTGTTCTGCAACTGCCGAATAGTATTTATCCTCTTGCGCAAAAATGAATGCACAGGCCCACACCCAAAATAGAAGGGTTAATCGTGATTTCATTACTGATTATTTTTTGGGAGGGGTGTATTACAAAGATGGCGAAAAATCAAACACGACGACACCTATTTAAGAGAAATTTTCCCACATTTTTTTAACAACTTTAAAGAGTTGATTTCTTCACTTGGGCATATTGTCTTCGGATAACAGATTCGGCAGGTTTGTTTTGAGGAGTAAACCTGTTGTCCGTATGGCCTCCAACTTGATCGTGCTGCATAAACCACTTCCACACGAAGCCACCCGCAAACCAGTCTTCATGCCAAAATTCATCAAAGATTACCTGGGTAGCATCGGCTTGTGCCTTAAGGTTTACTTCCATTTGGTTTCGGTCCACCAACCAGGGTTTTTTACCTGTGTAATCCATGCTTCGGTATCCAAACTCCGTAAATAAGATAGGTTTGTCAACTTGATTTGACAGCTCCCGCATTTTGGTTTTCCATGGCTGCCAGCCCTCCCTAAGTGTCTGGATGGTTGGGTTTTCTTTTTCACACAGTGGAAAATAGGCATTCACACCAATATAATCCAATTGTGACCAAAACGGCGTTTTCGCATATTCGTCCCAGTTGGCGGCATAGGTGAGGGTACCATGATACACTTGTTTTACCTTTTGGATAAGACTGGCCCAAAATTCAGGTCGTTCGTTTACGAAGGTTTTTAACTCTGTTCCAATGCAGAAAATATCACTTTGGGTTTCTTCCGCCAGTTCTGCATATAATAGAATAAATTTTTCATAAGATGCTTCCAACTTCTTCCAATCCCCTTCAGTTGGCATCTTCAAATTGCCTGTAAATTCGCCTCTAAAAATCCATATTTGAGGCTTTACCATAACCATCACTCCATTTTGATGGAGTTTTTCGATATACTGTTTCGCCCCTTCCCTTCGCTCTCCGAACCATTGCCGGTCTGTATTGAAAAACAATTCAGGTGAGTTTGTCCCATTGATGAAGCCAAAGGGCATTATGGCCGCATAATTGGCCTGAATATCTAGTACAGGGTCAATATGTTGTTGCGACAATTCTTCTCGAGATGAGACAAAACTGATGCCATTGACTTTGGCTAACTTGCTGCTACTACAAGAGGTAAGAATAAACGTCCATAAAAAAACTAACTTCTTCATAATGATTGTGGCTACCCCTAAAATAATAAATTTAAAACATCATTTAGCTTACAAATTCTTATTAAATTTCCTTTTACTGTTAAGTTTTTTCAATAAACCTCGACACATTAAACAATTAAAGCCAACCCATGGAACATATTGTCATCATTGGAAATGGAATAGCCGGAGTTACCGCTGCTAGGCATATCCGAAAACTCTCCGATAAAAAAATCTCCATTGTCTCTGCCGAAAGCAAGTATTTCTTTTCAAGAACCGCTTTGATGTACGTATACATGGGCCACATGAAATTTGAACATACTCAACCCTACGAAAACCACTTTTGGAAGAAAAACAGAATTGAATTGGTAGAGGGGTATGTTACTAAGGTAAATACTCAAGAAAAAATTATTCAAATTGATGGGGCACCAGACCTTAACTATGACAAACTTATTATTGCCACAGGATCCAAACCCAATAAATTTGGATGGCCTGGTCAAGATTTAGATGGGGTCCAAGGACTCTATTCCAAACAAGACTTGGAACTTTTAGAAGAAAACGCCCCAAATAATAAGGTCTGCAAACGCGCTGTAATTGTTGGTGGTGGGTTGATTGGCATTGAACTGGCAGAAATGCTTCGCACTCGGAATATACCAGTTACTTTTTTAGTTCGAGAAACCAGTTTTTGGAACGGTGTGCTGCCCAAAGGCGAATCCGAAATGATCAACGAGCATATCCGAGAACACCATATTGATCTCCGTTTGGGTACTTCGCTCAAAGAAGTCAACTCCGATGAAAATGGAAAAGTGAAATCCGTAACCCTTGCCGAAACGGGAGAAGAAATTGACTGCAACCTTGTAGGGTTAACGGCTGGAGTAACACCAAATATCGATTTTCTCAAAGAATCAGGCATTGAATTGGGCCGCGGTGTTAAAGTAAATCGATTTTTGGAGACCAATGTTGAAGATGTTTTTGCTATTGGTGATTGCGCTGAACAGCACGAAGCCATTGGAAATCGCCGACCTGTAGAAGCGGTTTGGTATACGGGCCGAATGATGGGCGAAACCCTTGCCCAAACCATTTGCGGCAACAGAATGGAATACAATCCAGGGCATTGGTTCAACTCTGCCAAATTTCTGGATATTGAATACCAAACCTATGGTTGGGTATTTTCGGAAAGAAGAAAAAAGGACATGGAGGCCCATTTTCATTGGCGGCACCCAAAAGAAAAAATCTGCATTACCATAGCTTTTGATAAAAGTTCAGAAGCGCTTTTGGGCATCAACACCTTCGGCATCCGCTTACGACACGAAATCTTTGACCGTTGGCTCAGCGAAAAAAGAGCTATTGATTTTGTGATGGAACATCTTATCGACGCCAATTTTGACCCTGAGTTTTATAAAAAATTTGAATCACAGATTGTATCGAAATACAATTCCGATTTTGGAAAGTCCATCAAGCTGAAAAAGAAAAACCTAAAACGCATCTTCCAGATTGCCTAACCTATAATTATGAGCACGTACGACAAAAGTATGGCCCTTACCGGGGAACCACCAAAAAGCTTGAGCATCAGTCAAAAAATTGCAACGCTACTTGGATTGTCAGGATTGGGAATTCTCCTATTGGCAATATTCAATGTTAACTTTCCGAATAAATCGTTATGGTTAACCCTATCACTTTCAGCAATCGCAATAGGCATTATTTGGTTTTCGTGGGACGCATACACCAATAAGCTACCTGGAATAAAAAACGATGGGGTTTGGTTTAAATCCATTTCCAGTCGTGGTTTATGGGGCTGGGTGGCAGGTCTATCATTGACAGGGTTTTATATTGTGCTCTATTTTTATCCAGAGTACCTTGGATTGGTCAGCGATGGAAACAACAAAGGTTTAATTGCCCTTTTTGACCCTCTCAGTATATTATTGAACGGTAATCCAGCAAGCCAATGGTTTGTTTACGGTACACTCTACACGGTGGCCATATTGGCCTTTGGAATAAAATTCCTTTGGAAATACCGTCATAATCGATACGAAAGATTGCGCACCGTAAGCGTTATGTTTTTTCAAACTGCCTTTGCATTCATCATCCCAGAATTAATGGCTCGTTTAAATGGACATGAAGTTTTGAACGGAGGAAGCCTTCCTTATTACGACCTCAAAAATATATGGCCCCTTAATTATTACAATTTTGAAAGCTATCGTATCAAAGCCTTTTTAAGCTCCGGAGATATAGGTTTTGCCTTGCTTATTTTTGCTATTCTATCCATATTCGTTATCACTCCTATCCTTACCTATAAATACGGAAAAAGATGGTATTGCTCTTGGGTCTGTGGCTGTGGTGGACTTGCCGAAACAGCAGGGGATTCTTTTAGACAATTGAGTGACAAATCCATCAAGGCTTGGAAAATTGAACGTTGGGTGGTGCATAGCGTAGTGGTTTTTGTAACCTTGATGACCACAGCAGTAATTTACTCCTATTTGGGAACCGATACCAGTAAATATTGGTTGACGAAAAGTGCTTTTTTAATTGGCGTTGCAGTTTTGCTCACCTTGGTTTTTGGTTGGGTGATGATTTTTAAACGCGAACAACTCCAGAAAGATGCACAATATGGAGCCATTGGATATTTTGTGATTATTATTGCCCTAATCGGTTTTCACTTTTTTAGTGGTGAAGGACAAGTGTTCCTTTTTAAATCTGAAACATTACGTAAATCCTATTCATTTTTGATTGGAAGTATCTTTTCTGGGGTAATTGGGACAGGGTTTTACCCCATTTTCGGAAGTAGGGTCTGGTGCCGGTTTGGTTGTCCCATGGCCGCCATTCTTGGTTTTCAGCAGAAACTTTTCTCCAAATTCAGAATTACAACCAACGGAGGACAATGCATTTCCTGCGGAAATTGTTCCACGTACTGCGAAATGGGTATCGATGTACGTGCCTACGCGCAAAAAGGAGAAAACATTGTTCGTGCAAGCTGTGTTGGATGCGGTATATGCTCAGCCGTGTGTCCTAGGGGCGTCCTCAAATTGGAGAACGGTCCGCTTGAAGGTAGAATAGACAGCAATCAAGTACTGTTGGGCAATGATGTAGACCTAATGACCCTCGTAAACAAGAAGTAAACTATCCTTCTCTTTGAAAAATTAAAAGTGGAATCCAAGGAAAATTTTAGTTTTGCCAACTTAAACACTAACTAAAATTATTCCTGCCAATGGCGAGTATTAAAGTTATAATCCCAGCAATCAACGAAGGAGATTCCATTGGTTTGGTAGTTTCGGAAATACCAGAACACGTATCCGAAATTGTGGTCGTGGACAACGGTTCCTCGGACGATACTGTAGCAAATGCAAAAAAAGCAGGGGCAACTGTAATCGCTGAAAACCGCAAGGGCTATGGGTTTGCCTGTTTAAAAGGATTAAAATACATATCCGAACAATCCAAAACACCCGATATCATCGTATTTATCGACGGAGACTATTCAGATTATCCGGAAGAATTGGATAAGATTGTCGCCCCAATTTTGGAAAATGACATTGATTTTGTGGTTGGAGCGCGAAAAAAAACACTTCGCGAACCAGGTTCCATGACTCCACAACAAGTTTTTGGAAACAATTTGGCCACATTTTTAATGCGATTGTTTTTCAGGTCAAAATTTACGGATTTAGGACCTTTTAGGGCGATAAAATATGAAAAGCTCAAAGAATTGGAAATGCAGGATACAACTTATGGGTGGACTGTGGAAATGCAATTGAAAATTTTGAGAAAAAAAATGTCATATATCGAAGTACCAGTACGTTACAAACGAAGAATTGGCATCTCAAAAGTATCAGGTACGGTAAAAGGTACTATATTTGCGGGCATAAAAATATTGGGTTGGATCTTTAAATACAGTTTAAAATAATGGGACTTGCTATTGCTTACATCATCATTGCTATTTACAGTTTCGCCTTACTGTTGATTTTCTTCTACAGCCTCGCGCAATTGAATCTTTTGGTAAACTATCTTGGTTACAAAAAAAGAAATGAAGAAGCCCCAAAATTCAACCTGCTCGATCCCAAAGAAATTCCATTTGTAACCATTCAGCTTCCCATCTACAACGAGGAGTATGTAATGGAGCGTTTGTTGGAGAACATTGCCAAAATAGAATATCCAAAAAGTAAATTGGAAATCCAAGTGTTGGATGACTCCACGGATGATTCGGTTATAGAAACGGCCCAAAGGGTCAAAGAACTTCAAGAAACTGGTTTGGACATAAAGCACATTCGCAGGGAAAACCGAAAAGGATTTAAGGCTGGAGCTCTTAAAGAAGGTTTGGAAATCGCAAAAGGTGACTTTATCGCCATTTTTGATGCAGATTTCCTTCCCGAGGCAGATTGGCTCAAAAAGACCGTTCCTTACTTCAAGGATGAAGAAATTGGTGTTGTGCAAACCCGTTGGGGACATATCAACAGAGATTACTCCACCCTTACTCGTATTCAAGCCTTTGCTTTGGATGCCCACTTTACCTTAGAGCAAGTAGGAAGAAATTCCAAAGGACACTTTATCAACTTTAACGGTACAGCAGGTATTTGGAGAAAGGAATGCATTTTTGATGCAGGAAATTGGGAAGGTGACACCCTTACCGAAGATTTGGATTTGAGCTACCGTGCCCAATTGAAAAATTGGAAATTCAAATATTTGGAAGATGTAGAAACCCCAGCTGAGCTTCCCGTGGTAATTAGTGCAGCCCGTTCGCAACAATTTCGTTGGAACAAAGGTGGAGCCGAAAACTTTAGAAAAACAGTTTGGAGTGTCATAACTTCCAAAAACATACCTTTTAAAACGAAATTTCACGGTGTAATGCATTTGTTGAACAGCTCAATGTTCCTATGCGTGTTCACCGTAGCTTTGTTGAGCATCCCAATGCTCTACATCAAAAACACTTACGGACATTTAGGTTGGGTTTTTGAAGTGACCAGCTTCTTCATTTTAAGTACCATTATCCTATTTGTGTGTTATTGGTTTACCTACAAGAGTATTCAGGGCAGTAGTTTTGATAATTTTGTGGACTATATTAAACTCTTCTTTACCTTCTTCTCCGTGGCATTGGGCTTCTCTTTGCACAATAGCGTAGCTGTTTTAGAAGGACATTTGGGAAAACGAAGTGAATTTGTTCGAACTCCAAAGTTCAACATCAATAGTATTAAAGACACCTGGAAGGGCAATAAATATTTGACCACCAAATTATCACCCAACATGATCTTGGAGTTTGCCTTAATGATCTATTTCCTATTTGGAATGTACAGTGCGATACCGTTGAACGACTACGGATTGTTCCCATTCCACTTAATGTTGTTCCTAGGTTTCGGATTTGTATTCTTTAAATCCTTAACTTCCAAGGCCTAATCCATACACATGCAATCTTATTGGCGGCTGCATAGATATCCGATATTTTTTGCTGTCGCTTGTATTTTATTCTATTGGAGCTTTGCTTACAACTTGGTCCGTACGGATTTTGTAAAGTTGTTGATGCTTTTTGTAGCACTCTTTTTCTTGTGCTACAAACTTATCCAGTTCGAAAAATGGAACTTCAAATTCCTTTTGATTGTCGGAATCCTGTTTCGGTTGGTATTTTTGATTGCAGAACCTAACCTTTCACAAGATTTTTACCGATTTATTTGGGATGGCGAACTCATCAAAAACGGCATCAACCCCTATTTGTTCACCCCTGACCAAATTATGGAGCAAGGTACGGTGTCCTTTGCCAGCATGAATGAGCTCCATGAAGGTATGAGTACTCTCAACGCTCGGCACTACAGCAACTACCCCCCGGTAAACCAAATTCTTTTCGCACTCGCTTCAATTTTAGGTGGAGGAAGCGTTATGGGTTCCATGATTGCCATGCGTTTAACCGTAATCTTGGCAGACTTGGGTGTACTGTATTTCGGAAGAAAGCTGTTACAGAACCTGAATAAAGCCAATCATATGGCTTTTTGGTACTTTTTAAATCCATTGGTCATTATTGAACTCACCGGCAACCTCCATTTTGAAGGAGTAATGCTTTTCTTTTTTGTGTGGGCCTTGTACCTCATATCAACAAACAAGTGGTTATGGGCAACACCCATTTATGCCATTTCTATTATGGTAAAATTGATGCCCGTACTATTTTTACCCATCTTTGTAAGATATTTTGGTTTTAAAAAAAGTGTTGTTTTTTACACCCTTATAATATTGGGATGTGCAGCCCTACTACTACCATTTTACTCTCCTTTTTTTATCGATAATTATGCTGAGACCGTTGGTCTGTGGTTTTCCAATTTCGAGTTCAATGCCAGCATTTACAATGTGGTAAAAAAGGTTGGCGTCACCTATTACGAAGCCAAACCATGGGAACTTATCGATTCTTATGGCTCCATGCTCAAAAAAGCAGTCATTGTTATTGTATTGCTAATTGCATTCCTAAGGAAAAACGGCAAATTGGAGGATGTCATTACCTCCATAGTGTTTGCGCTTGCCACTTATTATTTTCTATCAAGTACCGTTCACCCTTGGTATGTGGTATTCTTGTTAGGCTTTGCCATCTTTACTAATTATAGATTCCCTTTGGTATGGTCTTGCACCATTATTCTGAGCTACTATGCCTATTCCAATCCCGACTACAAGGAAAATCTGTGGTTACTGGCCATTGAATACATTTTGGTAATTGGCTTCTTTATTTATGAAATGATAGGTAACAGGCCAAAAAAGTTATATTTCTTCAAAAAATAATTCCAACCTCAGTCTAATTCGAATTTATTTGTACATTAGCCTCAGAATGAAAGGACAACTGTACATATTATCTACTTTGAGCATCACTGCTCCCATCAGTCCGTTTACTCCCCGCCGTCGTCGCCCGTAAGGGTGCAACATAACTATTGGAAATAGGTGAGTCCATTTCCGCAAAATCTCCAAATACTTTTTTTCAATTTTTTACAGAACAATCGCTTGCAATGGAAATTGTTGTTGCTAACGAATCACATTTTAAATACGCACAAATCATAAGTGATACCATCACCGATTCGGCCAAAGTCCGAGGTACAGGTATCGCCAGACGTACGCCGGAATACATCATAAAACGTCTCCAAAATGGTAATGCCATTATAGCTTTGGATGGAGATAAGTTTGCCGGATTCTGCTATATCGAAGTCTGGGGAAACAAGGACTTTGTGGCCAACTCTGGATTGATTGTGCATCCCGATTATAGAAATCAAGGACTTGCCAAGAAAATCAAGAAAGCAGTTTTTGACCTATCACGAAAAAAATTCCCTGATGCCAAGATTTTTGGTATCACTACAGGGCTGGCAGTAATGAAGATGAACTACGAGCTCGGCTATAAACCTGTTACCTTTTCCGAACTTACGGACGACCCTGAGTTCTGGAAAGGCTGTCAAACCTGCAAGAATTTTGACATTCTAACACGTACCGACAGAAAAATGTGCCTCTGCACAGGAATGTTGCACGACCCAAAAGCACAAAAACAAGAACCTGAAAAAATCAACAAAAAGGCCTTCAAAAGACTCAAAAGCATAAAAGAAAGCCTTTTTCTTAAAAAGAAAGATAAATAAACGTCCATTCGAGCGTAGTCGAGAACGCTCCGTATGACAACTATATTTAAAGAATCAAAAAAATGGAAAAATTAGTTATAGCCTACAGCGGCGGATTGGATACCTCATATTGTGCAAAATACCTTTCGCAAGAAGAGGGTTTTGAAGTACACGCCGTTAGTGTAAACACAGGAGGTTTTAGCAAAGCTGAAATCGATGAAATTGAAGAAAAAGCACTTGCTCTGGGTGCCACCTCTTATACCTCCATCGATGCCGTTTCCACCTTTTATAACAAGGTGGTAAAATACCTCATCTTCGGAAATGTGCTTAGAAATAACACTTATCCACTTTCGGTAAGTGCGGAACGAATTGTGCAGGCCATCGAGATTGTGAACCATGCCAAAAAAATTGGGGCCAAATACATTGCCCACGGAAGTACAGGTGCAGGTAACGACCAAGTAAGATTTGATATGATTTTTCAAATCTTGGCTCCCGAAATTCAAATCATCACCCCTATCAGGGATAAAAAATTGGCAAGGGAAGAAGAAATCAACTACCTGCAACAAAACGGAATCGACTATCCATGGGAAAAGGCAAAATATTCTATCAATAGAGGATTGTGGGGAACATCTGTAGGAGGTGACGAAACTTTGACCTCTCACCTGTCCTTACCTGAAAGTGCTTACCCAAGTCAATTGGAAAAAGAATTACCCAAAGAATTAAAGTTGACCTTTAAAAATGGTGAGCTGGTTGCTTTGGATGGAGAACAGGACAGCCCTGTGGCGAACATCGAAAAATTATCCGCCATTGCCTCCAAATATGCAATCGGAAGGGATATTCACGTTGGCGATACCATTATTGGAATTAAAGGAAGAGTAGGTTTTGAAGCTGCTGCTCCCTTGATCATTATAAAAGCGCACCATTTGTTGGAAAAGCACACTTTGAGCAAATGGCAACAATACCAAAAAGAGCAAATGGGCAACTTTTATGGGATGTTGTTGCACGAAGGAAACTATTTGGACGAGGTCATGCGAAACATCGAAGCCTTTTTGACAGATACCCAGAAACATGTGTCGGGAGATGTGTTTGTTACCTTGCACCCCTACCGATTTGAATTGAACGGAATCTCTTCCAAGCACGATTTGATGAACGCTTCCTTTGGAAGTTATGGTGAAATGAATAAAGGTTGGACGGCCGATGAGGCCAAAGGTTTCATCAAGATTTTGTCCAACTCCGGAAAAATTGCAAACCACGTAAACCAAGATTCATGATCAAGGCGGGAATCATAGGAGGCTCGGGGTACACGGGCGGAGAACTGATTAGGCTCTTGCTCAATCATCCCCAGACCGAAATCGATTTTGTGTACAGCACCACGAGGGCTGGCAAGCCGATTACCTCTGCCCATCAAGATTTGTTGGGACAAACAGAATTGAAGTTTACAGGCGAGGTAAATCCAGAAGTGGATGTTGTTTTTCTTTGCTTGGGACACGGTAATTCCACCTCATTTTTGAAAGAAAACACTTTTGGTGAAAACACAAAAGTTATCGACCTAAGCAACGATTTCAGATTGCAAAACGATGCTGATTTTGATGGAAAACACTTTGTGTATGGTCTTCCAGAACTGAATAGAGCAGAGATACAATCGGCCAATTCGATTGCAAACCCAGGTTGTTTTGCCACTGCCATCCAATTGGGATTATTGCCTTTGGCAAAAGCAGGTTTGTTGAACGATGGTGTTCATATCAATGCCGTTACCGGAAGTACCGGTGCTGGAGTTGGCCTATCCGCCACTTCACATTTTAGCTGGAGGAATAATAACGTATCCTGGTACAAACCGTTTACCCATCAACATTTGGGAGAAATCGGTGAAAGTTTAGGCTCTTTCGGTAACTCGGTAGGGAAATTATTTTTCTTGCCAAACCGAGGAAACTTTACCCGAGGAATTTTGGCCACCGCTTACACTAAGTACAATGGCACTTTGGAAGAAGCAAAGGAGTTATACAACGCTTTTTACACTGATGCTGCTTTCACCCATTTATCGGATGAAGCATTGCATTTAAAACAAGTGGTGAATACCAACCAATGCCACATCCATTTGCACAAACACGATGACCTCCTTTTGATTACCTCTGCCATTGATAATCTATTGAAAGGGGCATCTGGGCAAGCGGTACAAAATATGAATTTGATGTTCGGTTTCCCGGAAACCGAAGGTCTGTTGTTAAAAGCCGGAGTATTTTAAAACAGGTGCTCTGAGCGGAGTCGAAGGGTACAAATAATTCAGATTCTTGCAGGAGTTTATGCTGAGTATAGCGAAGTGCAGGAATGACAAATAAAACAACAAATGAAAATAGCCATCATAGGAGCGGGAAATTTGGGACTGGCCATTGCCAAAGGCATTTTGCATAGCAATGGAGCCACTACCATGTACCTCACCAAACGGAACACTGAATCCATCAAGGAATTTGAAAAATACGGAAACGTAACGGTCACTTCCGATAACCAAGAAGCCGTTAAAAATTCGGACATCCTTGTTTTTGCGGTACAACCGGGGCATTTTGCTTCCATTTTGGAAGAAACCAAAGAACTGCTCACCGAAAAACACGTGGTGATCAGTACCATTACAGGATTCGGTATTTCAAAAATTGAAGAAACCATCGGTTCGGACAAGTTCATCATCCGAAGTATGCCCAATACGGCCATTTCGGTAGGTAAATCCATGACATGCATCTGCAGCAACGAACTTGGAAAAAAACGGGTTGATCTGGCCAAGGCCATTTTTAATCGTATGGGCCATACTATGGAAATTCCTGAGGAACAAATGCAAGCTGCAACAGTAATCTGCGCTAGTGGAATTGCCTTTTGGATGCGATTGATTCGTGCCACGACACAAGGTGCCATTCAATTGGGGTTTGATGCAAAAGAAGCTCAAGAATTGGCCATGCATACCTGTAACGGAGCCGGAAGTCTATTAATCGAATCAGGCAGTCATC
>QGCX01000221.1_pt1 | contig 12462 bp, 10 predicted proteins | sample 4708031 | NCBI WGS metagenome assembly QGCX01 (sample SAMN08941163, study PRJNA450518) | Sediment metagenome, whole genome shotgun sequencing project. | reverse complement strand
GGGTCGTAGTACTTGATATCAATGTCTTTTTTTATTGATGTGGGAGCTGCCGTCATCGAAGTACGCTCATAATTGGTGGAGTAAACCTTGTCCAAAGGAATTGGGTCGAACACTTCGGCCCATCGAATGGCCCTATCCAATCCATTTTGGTTGAGTTCTGGATCCCGGTTTTCTGGGTCGGTCCTATCCTTTTCGGCATGTCTAATAAAATAGAAGGTGGAAATGATAGGGTCTTCTGCAATTTTCGTATCTTTTTTGCAGCCGATACTTCCAACGAGTATAATTGCAAGGGCAATTAATGGTTTAATGGTTCGTATAGTTCTTTTCAAAGTTCCCGTGTATTTAATATATCAGCTTAAAAGTAACATTTAATTTTTATTTTCTCGTATGCGTAAGTTTCTGGTTTGTTTATTCGCTTTGGTAATTTGTTCGCTGAGTTGGGGGCAGGAACTTGTTTTGCCATCTGATTTTAGGCAACATTCATTGACTCAGTTTAATGCCAGCTTGTTGAATCCGACCTATGCTTTGGATTGGAACAATCCTAACTCTCTCTCGGTTTGGACCCGCTGGCAATGGCAAACCATAGATGGCGACCCCACGTCCATTTTTGCCAATTATACGCATCAATTTAATGAAGCTTCAGTGGCATCTGCAGGCTTTTTACAGCACAATACAGGAATATTTCTCTATACGGGTGGAAATTTAACCTTTGCTCAGACTTTTCAATTGGATGAAGGTATTCACCTAATGGCAGGACTCAACACGTTTGCATTTCAACAAACCGTTGCCGATGAGCAGTATATACAAGGAGATGGGATTGACCCTGCTGCATTGGAGGATTTTGAAGGTTTTAAGGTTCAGTTTTCCCCAGGTTTACGTTTACTCGTCAACCGTTTTAGCGCTGGTTTAGCATTTGAGAATGCCATAGGTTTTAATGTTTCTGGGAACAATGGGGAAAGCATGGAAAACTTTCAGAGTGTTTTAGGAACCTTAAGTAATGATTTTCCTATAATAATTTCAGATGGGTTGGGTGATAGCTACGTGCGCCCCGTGTTATATGTTAAATCAATTCCCAATGGAGATACTCAATTTGGATTGAACGGATTGTTTTCCACATCAAAATTTTGGATTCAAGGGGGGTATAATAGTTTTTATGGAGTTTCCGGAGGGTTGGGAGTTACGGTATCCAATACATTTTCTATAGGTGGACTTATGGAGTTTGGAACGGATACGTTATTGAGTGAAGTAGACCCCACAATAGAGATTATTGCTTCGTATCACTTTGGAAAAACAAAATTGAAGGAGAAAGAAATATTGCCCGAAGAACCAGAAACTTTGTTGCCTGAAAAAGAAGTTGAGGAAGAAGAGCCGAATAGACTGGAAGAAGAAATTGAACAGCAAAGAATAGAGCAGGAGCAAAGAGAACTTGAAGCGAGAAGACTGTTGGAGCACGAAAAGGATTCTTTGGCCGAAGTGCAAAGAATTAGAGAGCAATTGGAACTTCAGCGAAAAAAGGATAGCATTGAACGTCTTCAAAATCAAAAAGTGGAAGTGAGGCCCAATGAACGATATGAGGAGGTTGAAAATGAGGAAGGACTGGAACCTGGATTCTATTTGATTGCCAATGTGTACGGTACCAAAAAGTACTTCGATAATTTTATGAAGACACTTAGGGAAAAAGGTTTGGAGCCCAAATCATTCTACAGAAGTTTCAACAAGTACAATTATGTGTATTTGGAGCGCTACAATACCATGGACGAAGCCAGAAAGGCTCGAGACAGCAAGTTTTTTGGAAAATACGCGGACAAGACCTGGATATTTAGGGTAAAAGGGAATTGATTTACTTTTTAAGCTCCTGTTTCACCAAATGTTCCAGATATGCAACGGTATTCATCAAATATTTTCGGTCTTGGGTCATGGTGCTCATGGCAACGGCTCCCTGAATCATAGTAAATAATTGCTTTGCAAATTGTAGTGGAGGCACAGGAAGGCGAATCTCTTTTTTATTGGCGCCATTTTCCAAAACGAGAGCAATTTTTCCCTCAATTTCCTTGATGGTTTCCTTTACGGCTGCGGCTAATAATTTATTATTGGCGTGTGCATCTACACCAACATTTAATATGGGGCATCCACCTAATGGAAGTGTGAAAATATCATACTGTTTATAAAAACTCAATAGGGAAAACAATTTATCGAGTGCTTCAATGCCAATTTCCAATTTATTGTCGATGGCTTCGAGCAATAAGTTCCTATTGTACTCAAAAGCGGAAAGCGCCAAAGCTTCTTTATTTTCAAAATTACCGTATATGGCACCTTTCGTGAGGCCTGTGGCTTCGGTAAGGTCGCTCATACTGGTACCCACATAGCCATGTTTATTGAAAATAGGGGCTACAGTCTCAATGATATAAGCGGTGGTCCTTTCTGCTTTCTTGGTCATTGTAGTAAAAGGTTGGTATTGGTGGAAACTAAGATATAAAAAAACAAATACCCTTTGGTATTAAAATAAGCAAAAGGCTCTATTTTAACAGGTTCCTTATGTTTTGAAATAAAAAAAACACTATTAGGAAAGCTATTTTTTAAGGGGTAAAATGGTTGAAAAATAAATTCATTCCTTAATTAGGACCAAACTTTTCTCAGGAAGTTAATGAAGTTTTGATTCATTATTTTTTCAATATCGGAACTACTATACCCTCTTTTCTCCAATAAATTTGGAATTTTTTGAAGGTCGGCAATGGTCTCTAGGTCTGCTGGACTCTGTTCTTTTCCAAAAGCGCCGTCAAGATCGGTTCCGATGCCTACATGGTCGCAGTTTCCTGCCAATTGACAAATGTGATCAATGTTATCGACTGCAATTTCCAGGGTCACATTCATTCCTTCTGGTGTTGATTTTCCTCGAACCCAATTGGGAACCATCATCCAGGCATCCAAAGCCACACCGATTACAGCATCCCTGCGGATAAGTTCCTTGATTTGCTCATCGGAAAACTGACGGTTATGATTTACAAGCACTCTACAATTGTTGTGGCTGGCCCAAACGGGACCGTTGTAGACCTTCATGGTTTCCCAAAAGCTTTTGTCGCACAGGTGGGTTGCGTCCAATATAAGATTGAGTTCCTCCACTTTTTTGAGCAATTCACGACCCTTCTGGCCAATCCCACCTACGGAATCCGTTCCGTGCGCGTAAACACCGGGTCCATAATGTGCTGGACCAATTGCTCTTAGCCCTGATTCATGAGATTTTTCCAAGTAGCTTATGTCCACAATGGAGTCGGCACCTTCTAAACTTAAAATATATCCAATGGGCTTCTTGGGCTCATTGCTTTTCCAAAGTTCGAGATGATTTTCCAAACTTTCAATGTCCTTAATTTGAACCATTTCGCCAGCATCTTCCATAGTTTTGTACCACGCCAATTGACCTTGGGTCTGTGCCCAAGCTTGATGCTGGGAATTCCAACCAGGTATTGGACTGCCTTGTTTTACGAAACGAGCAATTTGTGTGGCCATGCACAATCCAATATTGCCTTTTCGCATGGCTGGTAAGGAAACAGTATTCTTCGCACGGTCAGGTTTGTCGGTCATTCCCTCCTCACGTTCCCTTATTTCGGACACGGGCAGGGTAAGGTCGCGATTCCATTCCAAGGCATTCATAGCCAAGTCTAAATGCGCATCAAATATGAACATATGCTTTTTTAGGGGTGAAGTTCAAAAATGGCTTCAATTTCAACAGTAATATTGTTGGGAAGCATCATACCTACGGCACTCCGTGCTCCGATACCATGTTCTTTTCCAAAGACATCCGCCATCAATTCACTAAAACCATTGATTACATAGGGATGTTGCCCAAAATCTGGAGTACAATTTACCATGCCCAATACTTTGACTATTCTTTTGATTTTGTCCAAATTCCCAAAATGGGTGGTAATGGTAGACAGCATCGTTAATCCAACTTGTCTAGCCGCTAATTTAGCTTGTTCTTCATCGAGGTCATCGCCAGCTCTTCCCTTCATTAATGAGCCATCGGGATTAACAGGGCCTTGACCTGATACGTACAAAAAGTTATCGACCACTAAAATAGGTCGGTAAACGCCCGCAGGTGGCGGAGCAGGGGGTAGTTGAAGGTTTAAGTCCTTCATTCGTTGGGATGGTGATTTATCCATAGGGTTATATTCTTAAATTATGCTATTGATTACCAAGACTCCGATAAGGCCCATAACACCTACCAAAGTTTCCATTACGGTCCATGTGGAAAGCGTTTCCTTAACTGACAAGTTGAAATATTCCTTGAACATCCAAAAACCTGTATCGTTGACGTGGGAGAGCATTAAACTTCCGGAACCGATGGCCAATACCATCAATTCTGGGCTTGTACCCGTGCCCGAGGCCAACGGGAGTACAATTCCGGCTGCGGTTAGTCCGGCTACGGTAGCTGATCCCACACTTACACGTATGGCGGTGGCTATGAGCCAAGCCAATATCAAAGGTGACACGCTTGAGCCTTTAAGGCTATCGGCGATATAATTACTTACTTGACTATCGATCAAGACTTCTTTTAAAGCTCCAGCTCCTGCAATAATCAAAAGAATCATCGTAATACTGGAAACCGAAGCGGAAAGCGAATTCATTAAATCTCCCATTTCCTTGCCTTTGGCCAATCCTAAGGAATAAATAGCAATGAGCACGGATATCAGCAATGCAATAACAGGATTACCGATAAAGGTTAGTATGTTTTGTAGTAGTCCTTCTTCCAAGAATTGTTCTGCTCCAATTCCAATTCCAATAAAGATTATAGGAGAAAGTGCAGTTAAAATACTAACTGCTGTCGAAGGCAATTCCTCTTCGGGTATCGGTTCGGCATTATAAAATTCTTTTAAAGGTTTGGCCTCAATTTTTTTAATGGTACGGGCAAACAATGGACCTGCAACTATGATGGCAGGAACAGCTACAATAAGTCCGTACAATAATGTTTTTCCAATATCAGCATTGAACATCGCAGCAATGGCCGTTGGAGCAGGGTGGGGCGGAAGGTATCCGTGTGTAACCGATAAAGAGGTGAGCATTGGTAATCCTACATATAGCAAAGGTAGTCCTGTCGAAAATGCTATGGTAAAAACCAAGGGAATCAAAATAACGAAGCCTACGGAGTAGAACATCGGTATTCCCACGATAAAACCAGTGACCACCATTGCCCATTGGACATGTTTAATCCCAAATTTGGCTACCAATTGCGTGGTAATTTGTTGCGCAGCCCCGCTATCGGCAACTAATTTTCCCAACATAGCTCCAAGTCCCAAAATCAGAACCAGAAAACCTAAAGTGTTTCCGATGCCCCGTTGAATGGATTGTACTAAACTTTCCAGTTCCATTCCTTGAAAAATACCTACAAAGAGGCATACAATAATGAAGGACAGGAAGGCATTGAGTTTGAATTTGGCAATAAGCAAGAAGAGCAGTAAAATACCTAGAACGGCAATGATTAGTGGCATATTTAGGGTTTGGTTTTGAAGCTAAAATAAGGATTTAAATATAATAGGCATTCATTGTTGCGAATTTCTAAGGATATGGTTTGAGATTGTGAAAGAAATAAAAAACCTCTCCCAAAAAGTTATGGGAGAGGTTTTCCTGACTGAAATTTATTTTGACAGCCTATTCTACCAATTCATCTTGATTTCTGAACACTAATTCATCATGAAAGGAATCCAAGAGTACAATACTGTCGGAAGTAATTCTTCCTGATAGTAACTCTTTCGACAAGTTGTTCAAAACCTCTTTTTGAATCAATCTTTTTACTGGTCTTGCACCATATTGTGGGTCGTACCCTTTTGCTGCTAGATAGGCAATTGCCTCCTCGGTCGCATCTAAGGTGATGTTCTGTTTGGACAACATTTTTTTCAAGTTGTCCAATTGAAGCCCCACGATATCCTTAATGTCCGATTTACTCAACGGAGTGAACATGATAATATCATCTATCCGGTTTAAAAACTCAGGCCTAATCGTTTTGCGTAGCAATCCCAATACCTCTACTCGAGCTGCTTCGGACGCACTTTCCACATCTATGGCATCTTCAAACTTCTCTTGGATGATATGGCTACCCATGTTACTGGTCATGATAATGATGGAGTTCTTGAAATCCGCCAAGCGACCTTTGTTGTCTGTCAATCTACCTTCATCCAACACTTGCAAAAGAATGTTGAAGGTGTCTGGGTGTGCTTTTTCAATTTCATCCAATAATATCACGGAATAGGGTTTCCTTCTCACAGCTTCGGTCAATTGTCCGCCTTCATCATAACCCACATATCCTGGAGGTGCACCTACCAATCGGCTCACAGAGTGACGTTCTTGGTATTCACTCATATCAATCCGTGTGATGGCATTTTCATCATCGAATAGATAGGCGGCCAAAGTTTTGGCCAACTCGGTTTTACCAACCCCTGTAGTTCCTAGGAACAAGAATGAACCAATAGGTTTTTTTGCATCCTGTAATCCGGCGCGACTTCTTCTAATGGCATCCGATACCGCCACGATAGCCTCATCTTGACCTACGACACGTTTATGTAGTACATCTTCCAGTTTCAATAGCTTTTCCCTTTCGCTCTGGAGCATCTTATTTACAGGAATACCGGTCCATTTGGCAACAACCTCGGCAATATCCTCATAGGTCACTTCTTCTTTGATTAGAGTGCCTGCGGATTGTTGTTCCGCTAGTTCATCCTGAAGTTCTTCCAGTTTCTCCTGTGCTTCCTTGATTTTGCCGTAACGCAATTCGGCTACTTTTCCGTAATCACCATTTCGCTCTGCACGTTCTGCTTCAAGCTTGTAGTTTTCAATATCCTCTTTTGTCTTTTGAATATTGTCCACAACAGTCTTTTCGCTTTCCCATTTGGCAAATATTTCGTTTCGTTCTTCCTTAAGGTTGGCCAAATCCAAGTTCAAGGTTTTTAATTTGGCCTTGTCATTTTCCCTTTTAATGGCCTCTATCTCAATTTCCAGCTGCATTATTTTTCTGTCCATTACATCCAACTCTTCGGGTTTGGAGTTGATTTCCATACGAAGTTTGGAAGCGGCCTCGTCCATTAGGTCGATGGCCTTGTCGGGCAAAAACCTATTGGTAATGTAACGTTGTGAAAGCTCCACGGCGCCGATTACTGCCTCATCTTTGATGCGTACTTTATGGTGTGCCTCATATTTTTCCTTGATACCCCTAAGGATAGAAATGGCGCTTTCGGTATCGGGTTCATCCACAATAACTTTTTGGAACCTACGCTCCAGAGCCTTGTCTTTTTCAAAATATTTTTGGTATTCGTCCAAGGTTGTGGCACCAATTGCTCTAAGTTCACCTCTAGCCAATGCAGGTTTTAAGATATTGGCCGCATCCATTGCTCCTTGTCCACCCCCGGCTCCAACCAAGGTGTGGATTTCATCAATAAAAAGTACAATGTCACCATCGGATGAGGTAACCTCTTTGATAACGGACTTTAGGCGTTCTTCAAACTCGCCTTTGTATTTTGCGCCAGCGATCAACGCTCCCATATCCAAAGAATAAATCACTTTATCCCTAAGGTTTTCTGGGATGTCACCTTGCACAATTCTGTGGGCCAAACCTTCGGCAATGGCTGTTTTACCAACCCCGGGCTCACCTACCAACATAGGATTGTTTTTGGTACGTCTCGAAAGAATCTGTAAAATCCTTCGAATTTCTTCATCCCGACCAATTACTGGATCCAATTTGCCGCTATCGGCCAATTCGTTTAGGTTTTTGGCGTATTTGTTCAAAGCATTATAGGTGTCTTCAGCACTTTGGGAAGTTACCTTACCACCTTTGCGAAGTTCTTGTATAGCTGCTTTCAGGTCTTTTTCTGTTACTCCTTGATCCTTGAGAATCTGTGCAATCTTACTTTTGGATTTAAAAATTGCAAGCAATAGATGCTCTACGGAAACGTATTCGTCATCCATGTTTTTGGCAACAATACCGGCTTCGTTCAAGGTTTTTCCAGCTTCTCTGGAAAGCATAATATCCCCACCAGAAACTTTGGGAAAGCTTTGGAGTTCCTTGTCCAAAATTTGATCTAGAAGCGTTGTGTTGACGTTTAATTTCTTTAAAATGAACGGCAAAACATTTTCATCCACTTCTGCAATGGCTTTGAACAGGTGTTCGTTTTCAATTTGTTGATGCCCCAATTCTTGGGCCATTTGTTGAGCCCTTTGAACGGCTTCCTGCGATTTTATGGTAAAATTATTAAAGTTCATAGTCTTCGTTTTTCTGTAATAAGTCAACAACCTTACCATTACATGTACACCGTCAAAATGTCCGAAAAATCCAGTAAATACAGGACATTTAGTCAGTTGTAAGCTTTTTGCTCACTTACGACTTATCCCATAAATTTGCAATATGGGAATATTTGACAGTGTCTTCGGAAAGAAGGAAAAAACCGTTAAGAAAAAGTATGAATTGCCATGGATTCAATTAGAATCCCTTAACCAGTTGGAAGCAATTGCTGAAAACTCAAAAAACAAAACACAAGTTATATACAAGCACTCCAGTACTTGCGGAATTAGTAGGATGGTATTGGGTATGTTTACGGATACGTATGATACAGATTTAGACATTGACCTGTATTTTCTGACGATTCAGAATCATAGAGATGTGTCCAACGCAATAGAAGAAAAATTTGCAGTTCGGCACGAGTCACCACAATTGTTGGTCATTAAAAACGGAGAAGTAGTTTTTCACACTTCTCATGGTGCCATTGCGGATACCGACTTTACAAAGTATCTGTAGGAGAATTGAAAAAGTTTATGTCAGTTCGAGTACAGTAGAGAACTTAAAGCATCTCGACTGTACTCGTGTGACACTATTTTTAATTGAACTGATATTGGGATACAATGCTCTTAAGACGTGCTTTGAGATCTTCTCCTGCATCGTACACCATTTGTTCATTGGAAGGAAATGGGACTTCCCTAGCATTTAAGTATAACATTAAATCATCTTCCAGTGCTCTTTTATCACCTTGGTAATTGGCAAAAATGTGTTCAAATACAAATTCACTCGATAGGGGATAGGAGTTGATTTCCTGTCCGTTCCTTAGGTCTGTGAAACTAATTTTAGCGCCAATTTGTGCACTTTTAGTCTGGGTAAATTGGAACAATTTACAAGTAACCGTTCTCATCTTATCCACTTTTATTTTGTTGCCCAAGCTATCTTTTACAACATTTCCATCATTATCCAACAGATATTGCCATCCATCTTTAATTTGCCTTTCCTTTATTACTTGGGTCTCATTAATACGTTCCGGTGATACATTGATTTCCATAAAATCAAGATTCATCGCGTAATCGTATTTAACGTTTTTCAATGGATTGGTATGGTATTGCAACCAGAAGTTATCAATGCCAAAGGCATTAAAATCCAACAACTCAGTTTCCAAGCGCTCTGGGATAATCTGCTGGGTTTGATTTGCAATATCAACTCTTACAAACTCCAATCCCTTGTTATAGGCTTCATCCATTTTTGCCACAGTTTCCCTGTAGCCCGGATTTATTTCCTGTAAATACTTTAAATCTTCGTAGGCATTTCTATAATCCGCTTTGTACTTAGCAGAAGCTAGTAAATTCAAAGCATTTTGGTACAAGTGCTCGGAAAGATCGTCCTTGGTGTTCAATATTTTGTTATCGTAGTTCACAAAATTGAACTTGGCCGTTCTGCCTTCTTCATTGATGTACAAAGGCAACAATGGTCTAATGCGCTGTTGAATCTGCTTTAGATGCAAGTATTTATTATAAATGGTTTCCAAGTTGGCTGGATTTCCATCGTTCTGTAGAAAGGAAATTTCTTGTTGCTCTCTTGCAGTATTCTTTGCAAATGCTTCTTCTAGCAAAATAATGTATTCTTGATGCCCTTTTTTGGTCTTGTTGTCGGCCAAGTTTTTAATGGCCTTGTTCATTGCTGCCGAATAATTCCCTGTGTTCAGGGCTTCTTGAGTTTTCTTTACACCACTACAGGCGCTTAAAACTATAATTGCGGTTAAGAGTATAATTTTTTTCATACTGGTCAACTTTATTGGTTGTGATTGGGAATTCAATAGCTGTGCCAAAAATCCTCAAACTATAAACGCAAAAGGATGAACGGTAGTATATTTTGGATAAAAAGCTTAAAAATAGTAGCCTCTGGGGTTTATTTCCTTTTTTTAAAATTGTTAATTGCCGTTTGATAAAATTAAGCTCCAATTGTTTTTTTATGAATGAAAATCCCCTTTCAATTCGTAATTTTAGCCCCTTAATTAAACAAAGGGCAAATGCAACGAGACCATAAGATTTTTGAACTGATAGCGCAAGAGAAAGACAGACAGTTGGAAGGTATTGAATTGATAGCTTCTGAAAACTTTGTAAGTCCACAGGTAATGGAAGCGGCAGGCTCCGTACTTACAAACAAATATGCAGAAGGGTATCCAGGAAAACGTTATTATGGTGGTTGCGAAGTGGTTGACCAAGTGGAGCAGTTGGCCATTGACCGCGCCAAGGAATTATTTGGTGCTGTTTACGCCAACGTTCAGCCACACTCAGGCTCACAGGCCAATGCATCTGTTTACCATGCTTGCCTAAACCCTGGCGATACTATTTTAGGTTTCGATTTGTCCCATGGTGGTCACTTGACCCATGGTTCGCCGGTTAACTTCTCCGGAAAATTATACAACCCTGTTTTCTACGGAGTTGATGAAGAAACAGGAATGCTGAATTATGATAAAATCCAGGAAGTCGCTGATAAGGAAAAGCCCAAATTGATTATTGCTGGTGCATCTGCCTATTCCAGAGATATTGATTTTAAACGTTTCAGGGAAATCGCGGATAGTGTTGGAGCCTTGTTGTTGGCCGATATTTCGCATCCTGCTGGTTTGATAGCCAAAGGAATTTTAAACGACCCAATCCCACATTGCCATATTGTTACAACTACAACCCATAAAACATTGCGCGGACCCCGCGGTGGTCTTATTTTGATGGGTGAAAACTTCGAAAATCCATTTGGTATTAAGCTGAAGAACGGAAATTTAAGAAAAATGTCAGGTCTGTTGGATTTGGCCGTATTCCCAGGTAACCAAGGAGGACCGTTGGAGCATATTATCGCTGCCAAAGCCATTGCTTTTGGAGAAGCTCTTTCCGATGAGTTCTTGCATTATATGGTACAGGTAAAGAAAAATGCCGCTGCCATGGCCAAAGCCTTTATGGATAAAGATTACAAAGTAATTTCTGGTGGAACGGACAATCATATGATGTTGATTGACCTTAGAAACAAGGATATTTCAGGCAAGGAAGCCGAACAAGTTTTGGTTAAGGCGGATATTACTGCCAATAAAAATATGGTTCCTTTTGATGATAAATCACCGTTTATTACTTCGGGAATTCGTTTTGGAACATCGGCAATCACAACAAGAGGTCTCAAAGAAGCCGATATGGAAACCATTGTTGGTTTTATTGATGAGATTATCACAGATGCTGAGAACGATAAAAAAGTCGCTGAAATAAAACAAAAGGTCAACGATTTAATGAAATCGCGACCTTTGTTCAGTGCTTAGTATTTGCTAGTGGAATTTTATTCAAAGAGGAAAATACTCTCATCATATAATTTCTTTTTGTGAAGAGAGTAAATCAATGCTTCATGCTCCTGTCTTTTGTCAAAATATAGGCCCCAGTAGTCGAAATACCCACATTTTGTATTCATTTCAGATGTATTTGATGGAACGGAAGTATCTTCAAAAACAGGAACAAAAATTTCATAGGGCATTTCAGTCAGTCCTTTGGTAAAATAAATAAAATGCTTACCGATTGCGGTTAGAATTTTACTTGCTTGTTCGGCGATACCGTTCTTGTATAATTTGGCTATAATAATTGAGGTGTCCTTAAAATGTAGTGAGAGTTCCAAAATATCAGTCGGATACGAACTTTTTTTATTAAGGGTTTCCAAGGCTTTTTCCAAAGATTCTGAGATATTGGAACTACTTTCTTCGGCAAAATTATAATTACCCCAATCACCATTGTTGAAATGGCGAATGCATTCCCCTATTCCAAAATTGTGGTAAAGATCAATTACCAAATCTGTACAGTTGTTTTGAGAATCGTGCTTAAACTGAACCTTGGCGGTGGCAAAAAAGTATTTTTCAAGGACAAGTAGAAAGTCATCAAGTCCATCTGTTGCCTCGTAGGTTTTTGGACCGTTGTTTTTGTGATTACTATTAGGTTTATTTGATGATGACATTTGGTGTTGATTGAATTTTAATATTCCTTCAACATAAAATTAGGATGAATCTTTTGCACTGGATTAAAGATTATCCTTAAAAATTCTGGGGTTTTTCCCTTGTTTGTAAGATTTTTATGGGTTTTTGGTTTTAAACCAACCACAAAATGTCTAACGAGATTAGTTTTTGGCTTTCAGGCTTATATAAACCCTCTATTTTTTGCAGCCAAAATAAGGGC
>QGCX01000220.1_pt1 | contig 12515 bp, 9 predicted proteins | sample 4708031 | NCBI WGS metagenome assembly QGCX01 (sample SAMN08941163, study PRJNA450518) | Sediment metagenome, whole genome shotgun sequencing project. | reverse complement strand
CACCAAAAAGTACTTGAAGAAGCCCCTGCTCCGCATATTGATGAGCAAGCACGCGCAGATGTGCTAGCCGCCTGTGTGAAAGCGTGCGTTGATATTAATTATCGAGGTGCAGGCACCTTCGAATTTTTGTATGAAGATGGGCGTTTCTACTTTATTGAAATGAACACTCGCGTGCAGGTTGAGCATCCAGTTTCCGAAATGGTGACAGGGGTTGATATCATTAAGGAGCAGCTAATCATTGCTTCTGGGCAACCGTTATCAATAACACAAGACGATGTCAAAATTTCGGGCCATGCGTTTGAATGTCGAATCAACGCTGAAGATTCGAAGACGTTCTTACCATCTCCTGGTCGTATCACTCAGTTTCACCCTCCTGGAGGCCTAGGAGTGCGCTGGGATTCTCATATCTACAGTGGTTATTCTGTGCCACCCTATTACGATTCCATGATTGGTAAATTGATCACATTCGCACCGACACGCAAAGAAGCACTGTTGAGAATGAAATCAGCCCTTGAGGAATTAGTGATCAGCGGCATTAGAACCAACGTTGATTTGCAGAAAAGCCTCGTCATAGATGAAGCGTTCACTCATGGTGGTGTTAACATTCATTACCTTGAGCATAAGCTTGCTGAAGAACAATAATACGGCGCATCAGGTGATTTAATCCCACCTGATGCTTTCTTTTCTCTAAACCCCTAGTCACACCTCTGTTACTATAGTTGTAGTCACTTTTACTCTTGAGATTGCTTAATGCCTTGGCTTCAAATACGCATCCCTACCATCCCCGAACATTCCGAAAACATTGAAGATACATTACTGCTTGCCGGTTGCCAGGCGGTTACTTTATTAGACACCGCAGATCAACCAGTATTCGAGCCCATTCGGGGCACTACACCACTATGGGAACACACAACCATTCAAGGGCTGTTTGAAGAAACCGTAGATGCTCAAGCACTCGTCGACATCGTCAATAATGTGATTAGAGAGCAAAACCTATCTACAGGCGCTATTGTCACTGAAATACTCGAAGATAAAGACTGGGAACGTGAATGGATGATTAACTTCAAACCCATTCAATGTGGCGACAAGCTATGGATAGTACCTTCCTGGATAGAATCACCCAAACCCGAAGCTGTTAACCTTAAGTTAGATCCAGGTTTAGCCTTTGGAACTGGCACTCACCCAACGACCTTTCTTTGCTTAGAATGGCTTAATAACAATATTCAGGGCAATGAAACTGTATTAGATTATGGTTGTGGCTCAGGTATATTGGGGTTAGCGGCCTTATTATTAGGTGCACGTCACATGGACGGTCTCGACATAGACCCACAGGCAATTACAGCAACGACTAACAATGCAGAAACGAATGCCATTAGCCCGAATAGGTATAATGTGACAACTCAGCCGAGCGACCTACAGCAAGAATACGATATGGTCGTAGCAAACATTCTAGCCGGCCCATTATGTGAATTAAGCAAAAGTATTTGCTTAAAGCTTAAAACAAAAGCGCCTTTGGTATTATCCGGGATATTGGAGCACCAAGCGCAAACGGTTATTGAGGCATATAGCGAATTTATTGATTTTGACCCAATTATAAGTTCCGACGGTTGGGTACGACTCAGCGGAACACGAAAATAATTGATCACTGATGCCATTTAGGTGTCAAGGAAATTTGCTTTAAAGTTAGAGCTTCCTTAAACTTCGGGGCCTAAGCTACGGTTTTGACAGTAAAAATAGCTGTTAAACTAACCTAGCATGCCTCATATACCAATTCGCATGGATGCAAAGGAATTAATTGGCCATGGCTGAATCATTTATAACGCAGTGCCCACATTGTGGAACATCTTTCAGAGTAAGAACTGAACAACTAACTGTGGCCAATGGTTCAGTAAGATGTGGTGCTTGTTTGCAGGTTTTTAGCGCTAGAAACCACGTAGTAACGGGAGCAATCCCGACTCAAAAGCCAATTACACCCGTTGCACCCATTGCCCAACCTAAAAAAACGGCAGTCAAAGCACCGGCCTCAAAAACCCCTCAAATACCCAAAGCAACACCACCTGAGCCTGATTTTAGCAATTTCACATCGGATGACGATGATGACTCTGAATTTTTATTTGCCGACGCAGATGACTTAGAAGAAGAATTCCTTTTCAGTGATGGACCTGACGACAAGCTATTCGATGAAGACGCCCAAGAAGAGGGCTTTGGGGAGCTTTCAGATAGCTTTTTAAATTTACATAGCTCTGAAAATAACGCCAGAAAAGTTGATCATTTTCAAAAGGAATCTGAGCAGCTTGATAGTGACATATTCGAAAAAGATGATGAGCCCGATGAAAGCTGGGCCGAATCGATACTCGAAGAAATGGAAAAAGAATCCAAATCACCATCAAACCCGGCTGTTTTTGAGTCATATGAAGCGCCAAAAAAACCTGAACCGGTACGCCCGACTAAATCCAAGTCCGATATGCTTATGGACTTTGATGACGATTTTGAAATCCCACCGTCAGCGTCTCAAGTTGTTAATCAAGCCAGCCACGATGTTGATTTCGATTTTGGATTTGAAGAACGATGGCATAAATTTCGACCTATCGGCTGGCTGGTGATTTTTTTACTACTTGCGCTTCTGGCACTGCAATATGCTTGGTATCAAAGAGATACCTTTGCTCGTTTAGATCAATGGCGAGGTTTGTATCAAGTCGCTTGCGACCTAACCGGCTGTGAACTTCCAGATCAGGTTAATCTTGATGCCATAAGTGCGTCAATCGACTTTCGTGAACACAAAGACAGTAATCTTGCCAATATTCATATAGCAGATGTTATTCTGACGAATAAGGCACCATTTAAACAGGCATTCCCAGATCTTTTACTGCAATATACTGACGTCAACGGTAAGCTCGTGGCAGATCAAAGTTTCTCTCCTAAAGATTACCTCAAAGGTGAAATGACAGGCGTTCAGCTGATGCCCGTAAATACACGAATTTACGTTTTATTGCCTTTACGAAAACCACCAGCCAATGCAGTCAATTACCAATTACTTTTGAGCTCTCCAATCTGACCACATAAATTTAAACAGCTGTAAACTGTTGATATATCAGTAAATTCATATATTTTTTGCTGTTGGCTATTGACACACCATTAGTCGAGAAAAGCTTAAAAAAAACTGTAATTATCTGAACTTGCTTCTTTCATTAGACCGTAAGACCCGCTATTATTTCGCGCCCTTGATTTGAACGTTTTTTGAACGATCCTGCATGTTTAATATTGGCCCATATAGAATTACCCAACCAAGCGTTTTAGCGCCAATGGCGGGTGTAACTGACCAACCATTTCGACACCTGTGCCGTTCACTTGGTGCAGGTTTAGTGGTCTCTGAGATGGTTACAAGTGATACACGACTGTGGAAAACGAATAAGTCTCGCTGGCGTCTAAGCCATAAAGGTGAAGCCGGGCCTATTAGTATTCAGATTGCAGGGGGGGAAGCACAAATGCTAGCCGATGCAGCTTCTGCAAATGTTCAATTTGGTGCACAGATTATTGATATCAATATGGGCTGCCCTGCAAAGAAAGTATGCAACCGCGCCGCTGGGTCTGCATTGATGAAAGATGAAAGGTTAGTAGCAGAAATATTAAGCTCAGTTAAAAATGCAGTGACTGTCCCGGTAACGCTAAAAATTAGGACAGGCTGGGATATTCACAATAAAAATGCAGTTCGTATTGCCCGCATGGCAGAGGATATTGGCATTGCCTTAGTGTCTGTCCATGGTAGAACACGTGCAGACGCATACTCTGGCGAAGCAGAATATGAAACGATAGCTGAAGTAAAGCGTTCTGTTTCGATTCCAGTGCTTGCCAATGGTGATATTACTGACGCACAAAAAGCGTTAGATGTGCTGACTTATAGTGGCGCCGATGGCGTCATGATCGGTAGAGCGGCGCAAGGAAATCCATGGATATTCGACCAGATAAATACATTTTTAAAGACAGGCAAGCAATTAGCTAGCCCCAATAAAGAGACAATATTAAATACCTTAATTGACCATATCAAAGCCGTACATGAATTTTATGGCGAATATATGGGCTTACGAATCGCAAGAAAACACTTGGGTTGGTATTTAAGCGCTCAGGGCTTACCAAAGCAGGCCTATCGACACATAAATTCAATAGATAGTTGCTCTGAGCAACTATCTAACGTTATTACCATTTTCGACAATTTAGAACGACTTAAGGAAAACGCGGCATGAAAGCAGAAACTATTTCGCCTCTGGCTGAAACAACCGAAACACTCAATATTCACGCAGCTACAGAAAACCCTCAAACACTGCGTGATAGCGTTGAAATAGCAATGCGCAATTACTTTGCACATTTAGATGGTCAAGACATTACCAATGTCCACCAGATGGTTCTTAATGAAGTAGAAGCGCCCATGCTTGAAGCAGTTATGCGCCATTGTCGCGACAACCAAACTAAGGCAAGCAAGGTCCTAGGACTTAATCGCGGCACTTTGCGTAAAAAACTAAAGCAATACGGATTGCTATAAGCATTAAGGCGACTTCGGTCGCCTTTCTTCATTTTGAGCGTCTAATTTTTTGACCATTCAATCAAGTTCTAGATATCGCCAATTGCGAGGACAGCATGAGCCAACCAGAATCGATTATCACCCCCAAAAGAGCCCTTCTTAGTGTTTCAAATAAAACCGGCATAATTGAATTTGCCAGTGCTCTTGTAGCGCGAGGCGTCAGCCTAATCTCAACCGGCGGTACATTTAAACTTCTACAGGAAAATGATATTCCCGTTACTGAAGTTTCCAGTGTTACCGACTTTCCTGAAATGATGGATGGCCGAGTTAAAACACTACATCCATTGATACATGGCGGTATTTTGGGGCGTCGAGGTACAGATGAAGCGGTGATGAAGGCTCATGGGATAGATGCAATCGATTTGGTAGTTGTCAACCTGTATCCATTCGCACAAACAATTGCAAAAGCAGACTGTATTTTAGCCGATGCTATTGAAAATATTGATATCGGCGGACCAACCATGGTGCGTTCGGCGGCAAAAAACCATAAAGACGTAGCGATTGTAGTTGATTCATCTAAATATCAGTCACTGATTGAAGAATGGGATGCTGCTGGCGGTCTAAGTTCGGCAACGCGTTTTTCATTAGCGAGAACGGCTTTTGAACATACAGCAAGTTACGATGGCATGATTGCCAACTATCTAGGTACAGTTCCAGAACAGACAATTGCCAGTGAAGTTCCTGAACGCACAGATTTCCCTAATACCTTCAACAGTCAATTCCTGCTAAAAGATGTCATGCGTTATGGTGAAAACCCACACCAAAAAGCAGCGTTTTATATTGAAGCAGGTGAAAAAGAAGCGGGTATCTCTACGATCACTTCAATCCAGGGCAAAGCACTTAGCTATAACAATATTGCTGATACCGATGCTGCGCTAGAGTGCGTTAAAAGTTTTGACGAACCCGCATGCGTTATCGTAAAACATGCGAACCCTTGTGGTGTGGCAACAGGTAAAACTTTAAAAGAAGCCTATCAACGTGCCTTTTCTGTCGATACTACCTCTGCCTTTGGCGGTATTATTGCTTTCAACCGTGAACTTGATCTAGAAGCCGCTGAAGCAATCATTGGTAAGCAATTCGTGGAAGTTATCATTGCCCCGGCAGTCAGCAAAGAAGCTGCACAACATGTTGCCAGCAAACCAAATATTCGCTTATTAAGTTGTGGCTATTGGTCTAATACCAAGCCAGCGCTTGATTACAAGCGTGTGAATGGTGGCTTATTGGTGCAAGATCGAGATCTTGGCATGATCACCAAAGAGCAACTAAACGTCGTGACCAAAGTAGCCCCTACGCCACAACAAATTGAAGATTTGTTATTCGCTTGGAAAGTCGCAAAATTTGTTAAATCCAATGCTATTGTTTATGCAAAAGATGGCCTGTCTACAGGTATTGGCGCTGGCCAGATGAGCCGAGTCTACAGTGCGATTATCGCTAACATCAAAGCAAAGGATGAAGGTATTGAGATTGCTGGTTCTGCCATGGCATCAGAAGCATTCCTACCTTTCCGCGACAGTTTAGATCAAGCCGCTGAAATGGGTGTCACTGCGGTTATTCAACCGGGTGGCAGCATGCGCGATTCTGAAGTGATAGAAGCAGCGAACGAACACGGCATTGCCATGGTATTTACTGGCATGCGTCACTTCCGCCACTAAGAGGATACAATTAATGAATATTTTAATCATTGGCAATGGCGGTCGAGAACACGCATTGGCGTGGAAAGCAGCCCAAGGCAACAGTGTCGATCATGTTTATGTCGCACCCGGAAACGCTGGAACAGTAAGTGAAGCAGGTGTTACAAATGTTGATATCGATGCTTTGGACTTCCCTGCGCTCGCAGCCTTTGCTAAAGAAAATAACATTGAGCTAACCATTGTTGGCCCTGAAGCACCATTAGTAGAAGGGGTTGTTGATTATTTTGAAAACGAAGGCTTGGCAGTTTTCGGCCCAACAAAATCTGCCGCTCAGCTTGAAGGCTCAAAGGCGTTCACGAAAGATTTTCTGGCCCGTCACAATATTCCAACGGCATTCTATGGCGTATTCACTGATGAACAAGCAGCAATAGACTACATCATCGAAAAAGGTGCACCGATTGTAGTTAAAGCCGATGGCCTTGCCGCAGGTAAAGGTGTCATTCTGGCACAAACCAACAATGAAGCGATTGAAGCAGTTAAAGATATGCTGTCCGGAAATAAATTTGGTGATGCCGGCGCTCGAGTGGTTGTTGAACAATTCTTAAGCGGTGAAGAAGCCAGTTTTATTGTTATGGTTGATGGTGAAGATGTACTGCCACTGGCCACCTCACAAGATCACAAAGCACGCGACAATGGTGACCAAGGCCCTAATACTGGTGGCATGGGAGCCTATTCTCCAGCACCGGTAGTGACCGATGAAATATATAATCGAATCATGAACGAAGTGATTTATCCTACGGTTAAGGGAATGACAGCTGAAGGTAATCGTTACCGTGGCTTTTTGTACGCTGGAATTATGGTCGGCAAAGACAACACGCCATTTGTTCTGGAATATAACTGTCGCTTTGGTGACCCCGAAACTCAGCCGATTATGATGCGCTTACAATCAGATTTAAGTGAGCTATGCCTTGCGGCCATCAAGGGTGAACTATCCAAACAAGCCCCTATATGGGACTCACGAGCGGCAGTCGGCGTAGTCATGGCAGCAGGTGGCTATCCTTTTGAATACAACAAAGGAGATGTCATTACTGGGATAGAATCGGCACAGGCCAATGGCGCAAAAGTATTCCAAGCCGGCACTGCTCTTAACTCTGACAATGAACTTGTTACTCAAGGCGGTAGGGTTTTGTGTGTCACTGCACTGGGTGAGACCGTTTTGAAAGCTCAGCAGGTTGCTTATGAAGCCGTTAAACATATTCAGTGGAAAAATACCTACTATCGCACTGATATTGGACATAAAGCCATAAATCGCTGAAAACTCTGGCGCTCTCTTATTAGAGCGCCTTGCCTTTCACTCAATTGCTGTTACAAATCACCACTAGCCGCAACAAAATTAAGCGATTCTAATTTTACGTTTCAGCCCAGCCAGTTATACTGGTTCTTTTAGTAAATTGGACTTACACGAAAAATGAAAAGGATAGCGCTGATTTTTATCACGTTTTGGCTAACCGCTGCAGCGCATGGTTTCGATACAATTTTAATCAATCAGACATTTTTAAATGCCAATATCGCTCATTTCAGTGACTACCTTGAAACCGATGACCCGAACTTACCCATCATTCACATTGCTAGTCCTACGATCAGCAATCATTTCACGCCTATTCACGGGAACAACTTAAGCTTTAATAAACTATCAAAGCAGACCTGGTTAACTTTTGCACTCAGCAATCCAACTGGCAGCCCGGTTCGCCTTTACCTCAAGCTTGATGCCCCGTTTATTAATACCGCAGAACTATATTATGGATTAAAGGATCGCTTTGGTTTTAAAAGCACTGGCACTGGCAGCAGCATCAGTTTCGATAAACGCCCTTATCAGATGGGAAATTATGTTATTCCGTTTGATGTATCCTCTGGTTATCAACAAGTCTATTTAAAAATTGAGCCTATTTATGCGACAAACATTCGTCTATCGCTAGTCGATGAACTCACCTTACTCAAAGACAACCGCAGTCATATACAATTAAACACCTTCGTTTTATGTTTTATATTGTTTGCTGCCATATTCACTCTAGTTAATTATTATCAATTCCGTCAAAAGCTAGCCTTTTGGACATCAATGTTATTTCTAGGTTTACTATTAAATATTACCAGTTGGAATGGCAACATCTCCTGGATAATTTCATTCCTACCTTTTGTTGAATCGAAAGCAAACAATGCCGGAGCATTTTTTGAACTTTTTGCAGCGACACAGTTAATACTTACAACCCAGTCCAATATTGAAAATAGCTGGTTAAAAGCCACCACAAGATGGATAAGTCGCATACTGCTAGTTTTAACACTGGCCTCTTTTACACCGTTTATTGCTTTTCTATTACCGATTCAAATTTTCATCACGCCAATTGCCTTAGTTATATTTGGACTGTTGTGGTTTGAGCGCAGAACAAATAGTGCTCGTGAATATTTATTTCTCTCCGGTTTGGCACTGATGACCACCTACTCGACTATTTGTATTCTTATATTAATGGGCTTGCTATCTGGCTATGGCTGGACATTATTAACCATGAATTTCATTGCTATTGGATTAGTCTTTATTTTAAGCTGGATATGTTGGCTAGTTACTCATACTAAAAACACTCGAGTCGTTTCCGAAGGCGTGAATATTCCCGATGTTCATTGGCCAATCCTAAGAAAACTCAACCATGATATGAGAGGCCCAATCAATGGTGTCTTAGGCATGGCAGAATTACTCCAAGACACAACCTTATCAGCGCATCAGCAAGAATATGTACATACCATGCAAACGGCTGGCTTTTCTTTATTGAGAGAGGCCGATCAACTGCAGAATTTAATTCGCATTGGCCTTAATCGCCTGCCCGATAGTGAAGATGAATTCGATCTATACGATATCATCGAAGATACAGTTCAGCCCTTTTCTCGCATTGCACACAGTAAACAATTGGAGTTGGTTGTCGATATTGCCCCAGAACTGCCAACACGTTACAGAGGCAATGCACATATCATTTCACAAGTGCTGGCTAACTTACTCGATAACTCTTTAAAGTATACCGACCAAGGTGAAGTATTGGTCCAAGTAAAGCCGTGGCAGAATCAACGGATCCGATTTTCAGTGACTGATACCGGACCGGGCATCGCCAATGACACAAAAGGCAAGCTATTTAACTTTCCTGATAGCAGCAATGTTAAACAACAACTCCCTAAAGATGTGCACTTAGGCTTACCCATTAGTAAGTTCCTTGTTGGGCTACTTGGTGGCCAACTATCATTAAAAAGCGAGTTACGCACGGGCACAACATTCTGGTTGGACCTCCCACTCAATTCAACGCTTCCAAAAGGTTTTGACCGGATGGAGTCCGATGAAAATGCACTGGCAGATTTACGGCTAATGGTCGTAGACGACAACCTTACCTGCAGAAAAGTAATCGAACACTTAGCCCTCAGCTGGAGTATGGATGTGAGTACCATGAGTAATGGCCAATCTGCGCTGGCCAATTTACACAATGAATTTCATAAAGGTGAAGCAATTGACGTCTTAATCCTCGATCAAAATATGCCATCCATGACCGGAGCAGAGCTTGCCGTCAGAGTGCGCCAAGACCCAGGCTTAAATCAAAATATTGTCATCATCATGATGACTGGCACAGACACCTTCACAACCGATTACGGTGAAAACGACTTGGGTATTGAATATATTCTATCTAAGCCCATTTCAGCGCGTGCGCTAAGACAAACACTTTGCCAATCGGTACCGACGATAAAACAGAATCGAGACACTCGAAATGCCAAGAACTCCAATTCATACTTTTTCTGATCGCTTTATTTGCTATGCGGATAATGCGCTACGCACGTTAACACCCGGCACGGTTAAGGCTAGCTCCCCAAATCCTGCCGATACAATTGAGCCCAATACTTTAACCGCACATCAACAGCGCCATCACGGTCGATTAATGCGGATAAATCACACCGGTGAAGTTTGTGCTCAAGGTTTGTATCAAGGTCAAGCGTTGACGGCGCGAAGCCCAGAATTGAAAGTCCAAATGAGCCACGCAGCAAAAGAAGAACTCGATCACCTGGCATGGTGTGAGGATCGCCTAAAACAATTAGATAATCGCACCAGTGTATTAAATCCAGCATTCTACGGACTTTCGTTCGCTCTCGGGGCTATCGCAGGTGCCATTGGTGATAAATGGTCGTTAGGGTTTGTAGCCGCAACAGAAGAGCAAGTCAGTGCACATTTGTCAGATCATTTGGAGCAGATTGAAGATTATGATCCAAGTTCAAATGCGATCCTAAAACAAATGCTCGAGGATGAACAACGCCATGCAGAGGGCGCATTGGAAGCGGGTGGAGTGAATTTCCACCCTCTAGTTAAGCGGGGTATGACTCTCATATCAAAAGTAATGACTAAAAGCGTGTATCGACTCTAGCTATTTTACTAGCGGGTATCCGGGGTCACTCTGAGTACTTCGTCGGAGGTGGTAATACCTGCTGCAATTTTACGCGCCCCGGAAAGCCTTAAGCTAAGCATACCTTCTTTAATGGCTTCTTTTCGCAGTGTCTGAGGGTCACAACCTTCATGAATCAGTTCAGCAAGTGCATCCGTAACAACAAAACTTTCATACACTCCTGAACGTCCTAAAAAGCCAGTATTACGACACTCTAAACAACCGACGGGTTGATAGACTTTACTCGGCTTTTTTGCAGACCAAGGGCGTACTAATTGCTGCCACGTAGAATCATCGACCGTACTTCCGGTTTTGCAGTGCGGGCATAGCACGCGAATTAAACGCTGCGCCATAACACCAAGTACTGTTGATTTAATTAAATAACCTGGCACGCCTAAATCCAATAACCGAGTAATAGCTGAGGGTGCGTCATTGGTATGCACCGTTGATAACACCAAGTGGCCAGTTAATGCGGCCTGAATAGCCATATGGGCAGTTTCCAGGTCCCTTATTTCTCCGATCATTATAATATCGGGGTCTTGTCGCATCAGCGCGCGAACACCATCGGCAAAATTCAAATCAATATTTGATTGAATTTGCATTTGATTAAACGCCGGCTCGACCATTTCAATAGGATCTTCAATTGTACATACATTCACTTCTGAGGTGGCAAGGCTTTTAAGCGTAGAATATAACGTAGTAGTTTTGCCTGAACCGGTTGGCCCAGTCACCAAAATAATGCCATTGGGCTGGCGAATCATTGTCTGCCAGTTTTTCAGATCGTCATCAGATAAACCCAACTGGTCAAAGCTTTTCAATAAAACGTCGGGGTCAAAAATCCGCATAACCAACTTTTCGCCAAAAGCCGTTGGTAATGTCGATAGTCTTAATTCAATTTCTTGTCCATCCGGGGTTTTTGTCTTTACTCGGCCATCCAACGGTTTGCGTTTTTCCGCGATATTCATACGACCAAGTATTTTAATTCGGCTAACAACCGCTTGGCCTACTTGGATCGGCATCTGATATACGGTATGTAATATTCCATCGATCCGAAACCGAATGTGAGCGTAATCTCGGCGGGGCTCTATATGAATATCACTGGCGCGTTGATCAAAAGCATACTGAAACAACCAATCAACGATATTAACAATATGTTCATCATTAGCGTCGGGGCTTGCAAGTTTGCCTAATTCAACTAACTGTTCAAAATTCCCAGTCGCTGAGGAGTTAGAATTTTTGCCACTGGCACCAGATACCGAACGAGCCAGCGCATAAAATTCCAATCCAAATCGAGCAATATCTTCAGGAACTGAAATAACTTTTTCAATACGCCGCCGGGTTACCTGCTCGATGGTGTCTTCCCAACCAGTCACCATTGGTTCACTGGTGGCGATTTGCACTGTTGATTCGGTTACTTTTAGCGGCAACAAGTGATAACGCTTAGCGTATTCAAAGGACATAATTGATGCCAAAGACTCGACATCAACTTTAAGAGGATCAATATGAACAAACGGCAAGTTCGTCTGTTCAGCCAGCCAATGAGTAAGGACAACTTGCGTTAACTTCTTCCCCGGGTTGGCTAAATCTTCTAAATCGAAAGCAGCAATTTGTTCAATCGCATGAGCTTTACTCATACGATTTAAGCTACGTGCGTGAGCGACCTGTTCAGGCTTTACTCGCTTAGTTTTTTCCAATTGAATTAATAAATCATCAACCTGCAAAACACCCGGCAATAATTTCAAACAACGCCCCTTAAAAAAGTACCTCGCCCTCTAATCAATTTACTGGCCAGCACTTTAATGTCTCTCAATACTACGGTATGCGAACGAGTCCAACTGTAAACAC
>QGCX01000219.1_pt1 | contig 12534 bp, 9 predicted proteins | sample 4708031 | NCBI WGS metagenome assembly QGCX01 (sample SAMN08941163, study PRJNA450518) | Sediment metagenome, whole genome shotgun sequencing project. | reverse complement strand
CCGGGCTCAGGCAGTGCAGGCTCTGGCTTGCGGTATTGAACCTACCGTACATATGAATCCTGTTTTGTTAAAACCCAATAGCGATACCGGGGCTCAGGTTATTCTCCAGGGGCGAGCATTGAGTGATATGGAAGCCACTAGCTACCATGATTATAAGAAAGTGGCGATGGATACTGTTATGGACTCATTCGGTCGCTTAGAACAAGAGTTTGCAACCATCGTTATTGAAGGTGCGGGAAGCCCGGCCGAAATCAATTTACGTGCGAATGACATCGCTAATATGGGCTTTGCTGAGAAGGCCGATGTACCGGTGATTATTGTGGCTGATATCGATCGAGGCGGTGTTTTCGCCCATCTTTATGGTACTTTGGAATTACTGGAGCCCAGCGAGCAGAATCGTGTTATCGGGTTTGTTATCAACCGTTTTCGTGGTGACCTTAGCCTGTTACAGTCAGGCCTAGACTGGCTGGAAGAAAAAACCGGTAAACCTGTGTTAGGCGTTATTCCCTATTTGCACGGTTTAGATATTGAAGCAGAAGATGCGATTGATACAAAACAGACGCTGAGTGAAAAGGTTAAGCTACGCATTGTCGTGCCGGTTTTTACTCGTATCAGCAACCATACCGACTTCGATGTATTACGCCATCACCCACAGGTGTCGTTGCGATATGTGGGGCTGGGCGAACGGTTGGATAATGCGGATTTGATTATTCTGCCGGGCAGCAAATCAACCCGGGCCGATCTCGATTACCTTTATCAACAGGGATGGGATAAGGATATTCTGCGTCACCTGCGTTATGGCGGCAAGGTGTTGGGAATTTGTGGCGGTTTCCAGATGCTGGGACGTGAAATCGGTGATCAATCGGGTATTGAGAGTCAGCCTGGTATTAGTCATGGCTTGGGTCTGTTTGATATGCAAACGTTTATGCAAGCCGATAAAACTCTGACCAGAGTGAGCGGAGTGATGTCGCTGGGTGCTTCATCGATCTCAGTCAGTGGCTATGAAATTCACGCAGGCAAGACAACCGCAAATACAGACTATCAACCGCTTATCACCCTGTCTAATGGAGAATATGATGGTTATCTCAGTGAGGACGGCCAGATCGCAGGAACCTACTTACATGGTGTACTGGATGCTCCGCAGGTTGTCAGCGAATTGGTAAAGTGGGTGAATGGTGAATCAGTTGACGACTTCAGTTTTCAGGCAGCACAGCAGAAAGCGCTGGACCGTTTAGCCGATGCACTAGATGAGAGTATGGACTGGGCGAAGTTGTGGCCGGATTTATATTAGCACTTTGAGATCAAACCCGTGTATCCAGCAGTGAGCCTATCATAGCCTGCTCGCGCTGAATAATATTGCTGCCCGCTTTGCTGTATTGATCCGCCTGCTGTAGTTTTAGCAGCGGGTCTATATAATCATCACGGTTTTTTTCTGTTGCAGAGGATTCTTTGATGGATTTAGGCAGGGTTGAGACCTCGGAGGATCGTTGCGCATCGGTATTATTTTTTGCATTAATAGGTTGGCTTTGTTCACCATTAATTTCGCGTGCGGCTTCTTCAGTCATGCGATTTGACTGTTGAATTAGCTGATAACCCGATTGGGTAGGTGAAATATTCATAACCAACTCCTTATTTACCCTTAAGGATAGAATTGAATTGATGGATTTTCAATCAATTTGTTGGTGCATCAGAAGAGGCTGGAAATCAAATTAAGCTCTTCATTGGTTAAGACTTCATTATTTTTATTTTGTAGTGAGTGATTAATTTCATTTTGTAGCAAGCGTAGTTCACCGGGTGTCAGTAGTTTGAGTTGCTGACATAAATCACGTATTCGTTGTTGGCCAAGGCTTCTGTTTAGTGGCGCAGAAGCGTGTTCAAAATCCACAGGCATTCTCATATTCGACTCCGTTGCCGTCATTTGTTCCATTTAGAATAGACCCAGAGTAGTTAAGATTTGGTTAATAAATGTTCTCTTTATGTCAATTCTATGAAAATTAATGAGTATGTACCGGGTGTAATATTATTTAGTGCGAACCGCAAATTTCCCCGCCAGGGAATGCAGTTCCGGCAGCATTCGATAAATAAGGTGTAGCTGCTCCAGTACCAGCTTAGCCGAGCTTTGATCATCTTCGCGTCGTTCGGTAAACCGTTTCTCCAGGCCACTGCTATCGATCGGTTGATCAGACCCGTTCTCACAATGGTTGTGCAATTCCTGTTGCAGCCGTTCCAGATGTTGGTGAATCACCCGGTGGGAATCAAGAATCAGTTGATGAACCGATTCGTCTTCCAAACGAGCTCGATGTGCCCCAAGAGCGGAAATATAGCTGAGCAAGGCATGATTAAGTGTCAGAAAGCGAAAGCTCTCTTCGGTTGCGGTGCGATAGCGCCCGGGTTCTGCCAGCATATTATTGATGGCTGCGGTTAAAGCGGCATCTTGGTTGTGTGCTTCACGGCGCGCGATACGGTAGGCCAGACTATCTTTCTTGCCTATCCGATATTGGCCAATGATTTGTGCCAGATACAGTTTGTTCTTTTCGATGGCATCGGCCATCACGACATGCAGCCTACGAGCATGCCAGTCCGGCAATATAAAGCCAACCGCAAATACCGCCAGCGCGCAGCCAATCATGGTATCAAGCAGACGGGGCAGAATTACACTGAACCCTGCGCCGAGTTGGCTAAAGCAGAACAGAACCAGGATGGTAATAAAGCCAGTGGCATAAGCGTAATTATTGAGGCGGAAAGCAAAGAACATCACCCCAGAGATAACGATAAAGGCAATCTGGCTCTCTTGTGAAGGAAATAAAGAAAGTAGTATGCCACCAATTAATAAGCCGGAAAGGGTTCCGATAACCCGCAGCGTGATTCGCTGGCGAGTTGCGGCAAAATTCGGCTGACAGACGAATAGAGTGGTGAGTAGGATCCAGTAGCCCAGCTCTAAATCGAAGCTTTGTAAAATGCCATAGCCTGTGGTCAGGGCAATCGACATGCGAATGGCATGGCGGAACAGTAGTGAATCCGGGGTCAGATTGGCCTTAATCCGCAACCACATATTCTTCAGGTTGTGTACGTTGTGGTCTTCCAGCTGATTTTCATCAAACTCGTTCAGCTCGGGCTGGCTGATATTGCGGATCTGTTTTTCTACGGTAGCCAGGTTATTAAACAGATAGCCAAGCTGGTTAAGTAGTGATACCCATTGTTGATTTGACTGCTGTTGCAGATAGGTCATCGAACTCTGTAATTCAGCTAATGCACTGGTGGCGGCATCACTGTGTTGATACTCCTGATTCAGCTCAATAGCATCACTGATTTCACGAGATGAATTGGCCAAAGTCTGCATCAAATGCTTAAAGCGAAACAACACATCGCTATGAGCGAAATGTTCGGCCAGATCCTGATAGCGGTAGTGAGTGGAACTGACTCGTTCATGAATATCCTGTGCGACGAAATAGGTACTGAGTAAACGACTGTGCGAAGTATGGATATTGCCGCGCTTAGAACGGGAAAGAAAGGTGGATTTGCACTGATTGAGCGCCACCACGGTAGCAGCATTTAAATTGGCTTCGCGGATACGAAAGGGCTGAGGGGTAAAGTTGGTTACCGGGTGAAACAGCTCACTTTTCATATCCAGATAGTTAGCGATCTGATCAAATACATTGGCAAGGCTATGGCGAATCGGTTGGCGCGGGGCAACCATCAGCCAAAGAGTTGACAGGGCAAAATACCAGATCGCGCCTGAAAGCAACAAAATTGGCTGAAACCAGATATTCGCGCTTTGGTGCGCACCAATCATGGTGTAAATCGCAATCAATAGCGAACCAAATGCAATACTGGCATAACGGGCGCCAATCGCTCCGAGCATGGTAAAACAAAAGGTAGAAGTAAACAGACCTATGGCAAAATAAAGCGGGTAATCAAATAGAATTTCAATGGAAAACGTGGCAATAGCAAAGCAGGGCAGCGTCAAAGCAATTGCTTTAAAGCGGCCAACCAGACCATCATCCTGTTCCGCCAGCGCCGCAGCGATCACTCCGAGGATCAGTGGTGTTACCCATAAATGAAGTTGGTAATACCAGGTTGGAATTACCACGCCCAGCAGCGCAATCAAAATCATAAAAGCGTAATTAATGGTTTTATTGTTCCAGTAAATACGAATTTTTTTTGCCAAGGAGTTGAGTAGCTTCACTTTTCTTCAGTCATATCGGTAAAAAAGTCAGAGTAGCAGAATAACCGGGCAGAAACCTGATCTAAATGGTGGTTGGCTTTCATTTGTATGAAAAATCTTCGGCTATTCTAATCTCGGGGGGGCATCGAGTTGCGACGGAATAGAAATTGTTGCTAGCCTGAGTGATAGTTATCTGGGTCTACGTTGGTTATTAAGCTAAACTAACCAGCAAATTAAAAATAGAGTGAAAATGATGCAGCTGACAGCAAATAAGACTGCAAAGTATTTTATTAATGATGAATATTGTCAGGTTGAGCTCGCGAATGAGAAGCTGATTGTCAGTTCTTCTCTGGTGGAAGAGCGCATTCCATTTAGTGTGTGGGACGGCTCTGTGCAGGTGAAGCGTGGAATTATCTGGGGAGAACTGCATTTTTTCTCTCAACCAGTGCAGGGAACCCGAACGGCTTGGGTGGTGCAGGGGCTACCTTGGAAGCAGTGTAAAACGTTTGCTTGTGAAGCAACTGAACAGTATCGCCAGTGGCATGAAAATCAGTGCCGTAAACTGGAAAGTTTTTATCCACGCTGGCGTCAGCAGTTACATAGTCTCGATCTTAGCCCGGAGTTTCTTCCGCATTCACAGCTAATGGCATGGAAAGCATCGATTGCAGAAGATCTTGATTCACTTGAGATGTCGATTGAAGAAATTCAGCAACGTATTCCCCATTTAATGCATGAAATTTCGGACTGGTACCGAAATGCATCGGATAAATTGCACACGCGTAACGACTCCTGGCTGGAAGATGAAACGCAGCGTTGGCAGGCACTGTTCTCGCAACTGGAAAGTTCCCCGCTGAATCTTTCACAGCAAAAAGCAGTTTTGCTCAATGATGATCACAACCTGATTCTGGCGGGCGCCGGGTCGGGTAAGACCAGCGTATTAACTGCCCGGGTTGCGTATTTAATTGAATCGCAGCAGGCAACTGCAGATGAAATTCTGTTGCTTGCATTTGGTCGCGAAGCAGCGCAAGAGATGCGGGATCGAATTCGGAGCAAAGTGGGACCTGCGGCTGAAGGTATAGCTATCCATACTTTCCATCAGTTGGGATTGTCGATCATAAACCAGTGTGAAACACAGTCTTTGGGAGTTTCACCGATGGCAAGTAACGATAAGTTGAAACATGAATGGTGCTGTGACTGGTTGAAGAAGCACTGGATGACGCCGACTAACTTTCGTCGTTGGCAAAAGCATTTAAATCAGTGGCCGATTGCCTATATTAAGGGTGATGAGGAGCTGGGTAGCCATGTGGAAAACCCGAAGCTAACGCAGTGGCTGGTGAATCAGCTGGAGCAGTTGGCGATGATCGCGACCAACAAAAAGGCCATTCAGGAACAATTGGTCGATCATCCGCAATATACCCGATTAAATAGTGAACTGGCATTATGCTGGCCGTGCTATAAAGCGTGGAAAGAGATGCTGGCTGACGCCGGGCAACTTGATTTTGATGGAATGATTTCGAAAGCAACCAGCCTGGTAAAACAGAACAAATTTAAATCCCGCTGGCGCTTCATTATGGTGGATGAGTACCAGGATATTTCTCCTGCACGGCTCGACTTGATCAAAGCGTTATGTGAACAGAAGCAGGTCAACCCCCGTTTGTTCGCGGTGGGAGATGACTGGCAGTCGATTTATCAGTTTGCCGGTTCTAATGTTTCACTCACCACCGGATTTGCGCAGCGTTTTCCATATTCCACTATCGGCAGTTTAGATACCACTTACCGTTTTAATAATAAATTGGGTCAGGTGGCAAATCAGTTTGTTCAGCAAAACCCAAATCAATTGGAAAAATCACTAAATAGTGTGGTGGAAAGGAAACGTAATACGGTATTTATTGCCGAACACTCCAGTATTGAAAAGATACTAGATCAACTCAATCGGGCAAATAATGAAGAGAACAGTGTATTGCTTCTGGCGCGGAAGAACAGCCATGAGCCTGAGTTGTTAAAAGAGTGGCAAAACAGTTTTCGACGCTTATCTATCAGCTTTATGACCTGCCATGCGAGCAAAGGAAAAGAAGCCGATTACGTGATCATATTGAATGTTGATGAGGGGCAATTTCCACTGCGTGTGCGTGCTCATCATCTGGATACTGCGTTATCGGATAATGGTGATGACTTTCCGGATGCGGAAGAGCGCCGACTTTTTTATGTGGCGTTAACCCGAGCCAGAGAAAAAGTGTGGGTTACTCACACCTCGGGTGGCTCGAGTTTTGTCAAAGAACTGCTTAATGGTGACTACGCGGTATCTAAATGGAAATAATGTACCGCTTGAGGATCACTTACGTCCGTTGAGATAGGCCTGGTAGTCAGGAATCTCAATGGAAACTTCTTTTGCCAGCAGTGGCGAGGCAAAGATGAAATCAGCGGTAGCTTCATTGGTCGCGACCGGAATATTCCATACGCTGGCAATACGTAGCAGCGCTTTTACATCCGGATCATGCGGTACGGCATTGAGTGGATCCCAGAAGAAAACCAACACATCGATTTTGCCTTCAGCAATCAGTGCGCCCAACTGCTGATCTCCGCCCATCGGGCCGCTGATCATACTTTTAATGGCCAGACCCGTTTGTTCACTTAGCATATGGCCAGTTGTACCAGTGGCATAAAGGAAATGATTTTGTAGGGATTGTTTGTTGGTTGTAACCCAACGGAGTAAATCCTTTTTACAGTTATCGTGAGCAACCAAAGCGATATGTTTATGTGCCGGCAGTGCTCGAGTGGTTTTTTGCATTAAGTTAATTCCCTTGCTCATTAATCAGATTGTGTGCTAGTGAGATCTTTTATAAACGATAGGGTCAGGAATAATCAATCGATTTTCAGGAATTATGAGACACCGTTTTATAAGTTGTCAAAAAGGGGAAGGGAATCCGGCAAAGTTTACTCTTTTTTCAGCAGTGAGCATTTCGCACAATGGTGTTATCCGAGAAAATATGATGACTTGGATAACCCCCTCATTTGACAAGCAGTGATGCTGTTCTTGATTAAGTGGCCGTATTGTTATGCTGAATACGGCCTTTTTCTTGTCCGTTGGTTCAGAACTTATAGCTTTCGGGAACGACGACAATCCCTTTTTCTGATATATGGAAGCGCTTCGCATCCTCCTTGGCATCCAGGCCAATTTGAGTATTAGCCGGAATACGCACATGTTTATCAATAATGCAGTTAACTAACTGGCAGCCTTCACCGACTTCTACATCATCAAAAATAATACAGTCCATGACGGTGGCACTATCTTTAATCACTACATTGGAAGAGATAACCGAATGCTGCACTGAACCTCCGGAGTTGACCACGCCGTTGGCTATGATTGAGTTAATAAAGATACCTTCATTACCCGTAGCTGAAGAGACGGTTCTTGCTGGTGGATACTGAGGCTCATAAGTGCGAATCGCCCAGTCTTTTTGATAAAGGTTCATCGGTGGAATGGGTTCAAGCAGATCCATATTGGCTTCGTAGAAAGAATCAATAGTACCCACATCACGCCAGTAGCAATCTTTGGCTACACGCCCTTTGTCGCCACAGAAGTTATAAGCAAAGACATTTTTAGTCTGAATCAGCTTAGGAATAATATCTTTACCAAAGTCATGATTGGAATCGGCAATTAGAGCGTCCTCATTTAGGGCTTGCTGAAGTACTTCAATATTAAAAATATAGATACCCATCGAAGCGAGGCTTTTATCCGGATTTCCCGGAATTGAGGGAGGATCGATTGGCTTCTCAACAAAGGTAGTAATCCGGTAATCGTGATCAATGCCCATTACACCAAAGGCTGACGCTTCACTGCGTGGTACATCCATACAAGCGATGGTCAGTGTTGCGCCTTTGGCTTTGTGCTCTTCCAGCATTGCCGCATAGTCCATCTTGTAAATGTGATCGCCAGAAAGTACTACTACGTATTTTGATTCACTACGATCCAACAGCCACTGGTTATGGTGAATTGCGTCTGCCGTCCCTTCGTACCAAGCTCCACCTTTCCTCATTTGCGGTGGTACTACAGTGATATATTCACCTAACTCCGGATTGAAAATCGACCAGCCATCGCGCAGATGCTTATGCAGAGAGTGTGATTTGTATTGAGTCAGCACCAGAATTTTGCGTAGTCCCGAATGAAGGCAGTTGGTCAGTGTAAAGTCAATAATCCGATATTTCCCGCCAAAAGGAACCGCTGGTTTAGCCCGGTCATCCGTTAATGGTGCAAGGCGAGATCCCATTCCGCCTGCGAGAACAATCGTCAACGTGTCTTGCATCTTATTTTCTCCCTAAATATGTGCAATTCATGTAAGGTGACTAAGTCGTTACAAGTTTCAAGCCAACTATTTATTCTTAGTGATGACGAGCTAAAACAAGCAATAACATGAATCTGGTTGGATAAATTCCCGGATTATTGCACCAAATTGGTGGTGTGTTATTGGTGGTGCTTGTTATTGGTGCATCGCTGAATGTTTCCCTTGATGAAAAGTCATTCAAGCTCAATCTGTTTTTGCCGTTATACTTAAAGCAGATTTAAAAACTGAGAATACTATGAAAAAAATATTGATGTTGCTATTGCTACTGCTGGGGTTGGCGGCCGCAGGGGTTGGTTATTATATTTTTGTTATGAAACCCGCAGAAGATGCGCTTGCCGCGGAAGAGTTGGCCAAAAAAAAATTGGCTGGCCAGAAATCCGACCTAAAAGGGCAGATGAGCGATCGTGGTGAGCCCCAAGCCTCAACTCGGACAAATACTCAATATTTTGTTAATGAGCGCCGTTTAGCTGTACGTAATCAACCCGATGAGTCTATCTATCCGGATCGCTATCTGTATAAAAGCGATCCGATTAAAGTATTGGAAGTCAAAGAGGGTTGGGGGCGCATATCCAACTATTTTGTATTGGAAAAAAATGGTCCGGAATACGCCGAGTGGGTAAAAATGGATGGCCTGGTTGACTGGGTGCCGATTGTGACCAAAGAAGAGCGCGAGGAAATGTTGACTAGCTATGTCGGGAAATCAGATGATTTTTTTCTCTACAAGGATAAGTTTTTTGCCATTACCGATCGGCTGATTAAAGAAAAAATCTGCACACCAGAAGATTTTTCTGAGGTTCAAGGCTGGATGCGCTCGATTAAATACAGCGATCGCCATGTTTACTTTGTTTACTGTGGCGGCTTAAGAGTCAGTGACAAAATTTACTTCGATGTCGACAGTGAAGAGATGTTCTACTGAGATGAGCTTGATGACTGCTGAAAATTATCTGTCATTTATATTAAAAAATAGTTTAAAGATTAAAAACTTGTTTGGCATATAGACTTTAGTATAATAAAACTAAATTTTTGTGTGAAATACAGCATATGCTTTGTAATTTTGAACAAAAATCTTTTCAGCATGGGTAAAAGATTTGGAAATATCACCGATGTTTTATCCATAGCGATCCTTTAGCTTAGATAGCAATTAATCATTCTTAGTAGGAAACGATGATGCTATCAAGTGAGCCGAGAATTATTCTGGTACATGACTCAGATAATGTGGCGATAGTGGTCAATGAAGGTGGTCTGAAAGTCGGCACTCAATTACCCAACGGGATTGTGCTGACTGATGATGTACCGGAAGGGCATAAACTCGCACTATGCAATTTAGAACAGGGTGCAGCTGTTGTTCGTTATGGTGAAATCATTGGTTATACCAAACGCCCGATTGTACAGGGTGGTTGGATTAATGAACATGATGTAGAACTACCTAGCCCACCGGCACTGGCCGATATTCAGCTGGCGACTAAGCTTGTTGAACCTCAGGCTCCTATCGAAGGCATTACATTCAAAGGCTACCGCAATCCAGATGGCAGCGTTGGCACCAAAAACTTATTAGGTATTACCACCAGTGTGCATTGTGTCGCAGGGGTGGTTGATCACTTAGTTAAAATCATCGAAGACAAACTCCTTCCTAACTATCCTAATGTGGATGGTGTGATCGGTCTTAATCATTTATACGGCTGTGGCGTCGCGATTAATGCGCCTGCTTCGGTTGTGCCGATTCGTTCTATTCATAACTTAGCGCTTAACCCTAACTTCGGTGGTGAAGTAATGGTCGTCAGCCTTGGCTGCGAAAAACTGACTCCGGAAAAATTGCTGCAGGGTACCAGTGATACTCAGGTTATCAATATTGCTGAAGAAAATATTATTCAGATGCAGAATGAAGGTTTCAACGGCTTCCAGGCAATGGTTGACCAAATGTTGGTGATTGCAGAAAAACATCTGCAAAAGCTCAATCAGCGCGTTCGTGAAGATTGCCCGATTTCTGAGTTGGTGCTTGGCCTGCAATGTGGCGGTAGTGATGCATTCTCCGGTGTAACTGCTAACCCAGCAGTGGGTGTTGCCGCTGATATGTTTGTACGCGCAGGTGCTACGGTTATGTTCTCGGAAGTGACTGAAGTGCGTGATGCAGTTCATCTGCTTGGTCCTCGTTGTGAAACAAAAGAAGTGGGTGAGCGCCTGAAAGAAGAGATGGCCTGGTACGACAACTATCTGAGTATGGGACAAACTGACCGCCGTGAGAATCCATCTCCAGGTAACAAAAAAGGCGGCTTGGCCAACGTAGTTGAAAAAGCACTCGGCTCAATCGCGAAATCCGGCTCAAGTAATATTGTTGAAGTGCTTTCTCCTGGTCAGCGACCAACCAAAAAAGGGCTGATTTACGCGGCAACACCAGCCAGTGACTTTGTTTGCGGAACGCAGCAGGTTTGTTCCGGCATTAACGTTCAGCTGTTTACTACTGGCCGCGGTACTCCTTACGGTCTGAAAGCTGTGCCAGTTATAAAAGTCGGTACCCGTACCTCTCTCGCGAAACGTTGGTTCGACCTTATCGATATCGATGCTGGTCAGGTGGCTACTGGCAAGAAAGATCTTCAGGAGATGGGCCTGGAAATTTTTGAATTTGTTATCCGTGTAGCCAGCGGTGAACATATAACTAATTCCGACCGTTGGGGCTTGTTTAATCAACTTGCAGTATTTAACCCTGCTCCAATTACTTAAGTGGCGATAGCCACAACCCTATAACTACAAACATTCCAATACGTATACGAGGTTTTTTATGAATAAGTTGTTTAAAAAAGCGCTAATCTGCTCTGCAATGGCTCTGCCTATGTCGGTAATGGCGGCGGATTTTGGTAATATCCGTGTTGTTATCGGTTCAAAGTCCACCGGTGGCGATACTTACCAAGCTTCAGCAATTATTTCTGAAGCGTTGGCCAAGAAACTGGATACCAATGTAAAAGTGGATGCAGTAGGTTCAAGCGCAGCGTTTGCTAACCTGAAACGTATCAGCAACGGTAGCACTATCATGATCTTCCACGATCAGGCATACCTTGGTTATCTGTACGGCACTAAAGGTTACTACAATATTTTTGAAGATTTTATTGTAGGCCCTACTTTTGCTATTAACCCATCTAATGCTTACCTGGTTCCAAAAAAATCACCATACAATACCTTGGATGACGTGATGGCTGCCGCAGGCCAGGGCAAAACCATTCGTGTTGCAATTCAGCCTGGTGGTGTATCTGAAATCGGCTTCAGTGCGATTAAGAACGCAGTTAAGATCAAATATCCAGGTAAAGAGTCTAACGTTGTAGCGGTAAATACCGGTTCCCAAGCAGATAAAAACCAACAATTGTTTGATGGTTTAGCTGATGTTATCCAGGGTAGCTTACCAGCAAACGAACAGTTTGCCCGCCTGCCAGCAGATGACCAGAAGGCAATGAAGTTCGTATGGCTGACTTCTCGTAAAGCAACTATTGATAAAGTGAATACCAATGGCTTCGGTAAACTGAGCAAAGATGAAATTAACTCTTATGCTGAGCCAACCGTAACTGTTCCAATGGATGCAGAAAGCAGCTTTACTTTCGATAAAGAGTTCTTCTTCCTGTACAACAAGAAAATGGACCCAGCGAAAATTGCTGCAATTGACGAAGCGCTACAGGAAGTCTTCGATGAGGGGGCCATTGACCAAACATTGGAAAAAGCGTTCTTTGTTCCTAACTTCAAACCTTCACAAGAAGCACAGCAGTATCTTGAGAAGAAGAGCAACAAATACGCAGAAGTTTTGCGTAACATTCAATAATTATAGTATCGGGGTGGCCTGAAAGGGCCATCCAATTTACGTTATCAATTACTACAAGTAATCTATATTTTAGGTACATTTATGTTTGATGTAGCAATAGATTTTGATCAGTCACACTGGTTTTTCCCAAAAATTATCATCGTTAGCTTAATTATTGTTGGCTGCGTTGTGGTTTTTCTTAATCGGGTTAGAATCGCTAAAAGCGTTAAAAGTTTTAGTTTAAA
>QGCX01000218.1_pt1 | contig 12571 bp, 9 predicted proteins | sample 4708031 | NCBI WGS metagenome assembly QGCX01 (sample SAMN08941163, study PRJNA450518) | Sediment metagenome, whole genome shotgun sequencing project. | reverse complement strand
GGTATTGTTCATGTGGATGAAATAGAATTTGCCATTGAGGTAGATAGGCCCATTCACGAACATAATCCGACCGAAATATCAGAAGTGGAACATGAAATAGGTAGGCATGTGGCATCGTTGATTGAAGATGGTGCTACCCTCCAAATGGGAATTGGAAACATACCCAATGCGGTACTATCCAATTTGGGAAACCATAAAAACCTGGGAATTCATACCGAAATGTTTTCTGATGGGGTGTTGCCTTTGTTGGAAAGTGGCGTCATCAACGGAAAGGAAAAAGCGGTAAAACGTGGTAAAATTGTAAGCTGCTTTGCAGTGGGTTCCCGAAAGCTATATGATTTTATTGATGATAATCCGATATGTGATTTTAGGGACTCCGGTTATACCAACGATACGGCCAGAATCCGAAGAAACCCGAAAGCGACCGCTATTAATAGTGCTATAGAAATTGACCTTACGGGTCAAGTTTGTGCGGATACCATTGGAGGATATCAATTCTCCGGAGTGGGTGGGCAAATGGATTTTATGAGAGGGGCATCCCTTTCAAAAGGAGGAAAGCCCATAATAGCCATGTCATCTACTACAAAAAAAGGTGTTTCCAAAATAACACCATTTTTAAAACAGGGTGCAGGGGTGACAACAACTCGTGCCCACATGCACTACGTAGCAACGGAATATGGCGTGGTGAATCTTTTTGGGAAAAACCTGCATCAACGGGCCGAAGCTTTAATTTCCATTGCGCACCCCGATCATCGGGAAGCACTGGAAAAAGCAGCCTATGAAAGATTTCATGGTTAGGATTTATAAAAATTAATCACAATAAAAAAGGGGGCAATTTTAAAATTGCCCCCCTTTTTTTGAATCGCATGAAACCAATCAAAAATGCAATCCATCAAATTTTAAAGGTTATCACAGGTGCTTCGGAATGGTTGGCAATGTCTTCACCAATACTTCCCATAAAGAAGTGTGATAAGCCTCTTCTACCATGTGTTGGAATACCGATAAGGTCGGCGGATACTCGCTCACTATAGTTAAGAACACCTTTTTCAACAGTGTAGTCGTTATATATTTTTACTTCCATGCCTACGTTGGCAGCTTTTAAAAATTTAGAGATCTTTTCATTTGCATCATTATTGCTCAGGAATTCATCCCCAGGAGTGTTTATGTACACCAAATGAAGCTTGGATTTTAATAAATCGGCCATTGCTTTGGCTTTTTTTAAGGCAGGAACACTTTCTTCTTCAAAATCGGAAGCGAACACAAAATTAGTTGGTTTGAAATCTTCGATATCTCCTTTGATTACCAATACGGGGACATCAGAAGTTCTAACAACACGTTCGGTGTTTGATCCTATAAAGATCTCTTGTAGTCCATCTGCACCATGCGAGCCCATTACAATAAGGTCTGCATTGTGTTTTGCGGCCACTTCGGCCACTTCGCTGAACACTTTATAGTGTTTTATTACCGGAACTACTTTGATATCCTTTAAATAAGGTTTGTCCAAAAAGTCCGTAAATCGTTGTTCGCCAAGTTTTATGAGGTGAACCACCTGTTCTTGGGATATATATCCTGATTCTCCCATAATGGCGGGAGAAAGCTCCAGCATATGGAGAACCAATAGCTCTGCCTTGTGTTGCTTCGCAAGGGAAGCAGCTACTTTAAGGGCTTTTTCAGATTGATCTGAGAAATCAACCGGTACGATTATACTTTTCATTTTTTTGCTTTTTTAGGTTAAACGGTCATGGAAAATATTCGGGTATTTGGTTTTTTTCGATGCATTTTTAAGTCAAATGCCATACTTATGTTTCTTACAAAAGGTCTTCCTTTGTCGGTCACTTTAATATTTGTGCCGTTAATTTCGACCAATCCATCCGTTTCCAATTCCGATAGGTTGGCCAAAATATTTTCAAAATCAACTATTTGTTCTTCCTCTATGTCCCATGTGGTCTCGAATTGACACATGATGTTGAGGATGTGCCTTCTTAAGATTTCGTCTTCAGCATTAAGAATGTGCCCCCTAAAAATAGGGATAACTCCATGTGAAACCAAATTTTCGTATTCTTCCACGTTTTTTACGTTCTGGGCAAAACCATACCAACTATCGCTAATGCTCGATACTCCTAAACCAACCATTAGTTTGGTTTTGGAAGGTGTATAGCCCATAAAGTTCCTATGTAGCGTTCCTGTTTCCAAAGCTTTGTACAAACTATCGGTGGGTAAGGCAAAATGATCCATCCCAACATCTTTGTAACCAAACTCGCTAAGCATCCTTTTTCCCATTTCGTATTGTGACTTTTTCTCTTCGGATGAGGGAAGGTCGGATTCTTTATAACCTCTTTGTCCGTTTCCTTTTAGCCAAGGCACATGTGCATAGCTGTAAAAAGCAATTCTATCCGGTTTTATTGCATTGGTCTTCATAATAGTTTTCTCCACGTCGGTACTTTTCTGAAATGGCAGACCATAAATAATATCGTGTCCTACCGATGTGTAGCCAATCTCCCTGGCCCAATCAGTAACGTTTTTCACATTTTCAAAGGGCTGTATTCTATTTATCGCACGTTGAACAGTGAGGTTATAATCCTGGACACCAAAACACACTCTTCTAAACCCTACATCGTAAAGTGCTTGTAAATGTTCTTTGGTAGTGTTGTTGGGATGACCTTCAAAACTGAATTCAATTTCATCCGTTTTTTTACTCAGGCGAACAATGCCCTCAATCAGTATTTTTAAGTTTTCTGGAGAAAAAAAGGTGGGCGTGCCACCACCTAAATGTAGTTCCTTTATAACAGGTTTGGAACCCATTAAGTCAACGTATAATTCCCATTCTTTTAACACCGCATTTATATACGGCCGTTCTACTTCGTGTCGTTTTGTTATGCGTTTATGGCATCCACAAAAGGTGCACATACTTTCACAAAAGGGTAAGTGTATATAAACACTGATTCCTTCTTCGGGACTTTCCCCAAAAGCTTTTAGTACACTGGATTTCCATTTTTTTCCTGAAAAAGTTTCCAAATCCCAATACGGTACAGTCGGGTAACTCGTATATCGAGGGCCAGGAACATTATATTTTTGAACTAATTCGCACATAAACTACATACCATTTCATTATAGTTCAAAATTACCTTTGTTGGCTAGCAAAAAACATGATAATTGTCAGTGTTGCGATGTAAAAAGAATCGGACTCTAATTATGTGCCTGATGAGTATCATGTTTTTCGTGTTGCCGACATCGTATCTTTAAATGATTTTGACTTGCTCTTAAATTTAATTCTATGGGAGAACATATCAAGAAAAGCTCATTTGGAGAAGAGGAACGGAAAGTTTTTGTACAACATCTTATCGATGATATCCAAGCCTTGGAGTACATGATCAAAGAGGGATTGGTAGAGGACGATATTGTCCGTATTGGTGCCGAACAAGAAATGTGTTTGATAAGGGATGATTACAGACCATCACCAAACTCATTGGACATATTAAAGGATGTTGACGATTCCCATTTTACCACCGAGTTTGCCACGTATAATATTGAAGCCAACCTTGACCCTTATACTTTGGAAAAAGATTGCTTTACAACCATGGAGCAACAATTAAGAGGATTGTTGGGCAAGGTGAAAAAGTCCGCCGATAAATACAATTCCAAGGTTATATTGACAGGGATACTTCCCACGATCAGTAAGGATGAGCTTGGTATGGATTTTATGACACCAATCCCCAGATATTATAGAATCAATGAAGTTTTAACAGCATGGAGAGGTGATGATTTTACAGTGAGAATCAAAGGTGCCGATGAACTATCACTTCACCATGATTCTGTACTGTTTGAAGCTTGTAATACCAGTTTTCAACTCCATTTACAAATACCCCCAAAAGATTTTATCAAAAGCTATAATTGGGCCCAGGCTATTTCCGGACCAGTATTGGGGGTGTGTTGTAACTCTCCGCTCCTTTTGGGAAAAGAATTATGGAGAGAAACCCGGATAGCTTTGTTCCAACAAAGCTTGGATACGCGGATATGGACCAAGGCACTTCGGGAAGAAGTGGCCAGAGTGGGCTTTGGCGAACGATGGCAAAAGGATTCTGTGGCGGAGATTTTTAAACAAGATATTTCCACGCATCGTATTTTATTGACCAAACCTATCCAAAATAGTTCTTTGGAATTGTTGGAAGCGGGGAAAACGCCAAAACTGGAAGCATTAAGTTTGTTCAATAGCACAGTTTATCGGTGGAACCGACCCTGCTATGGCGTGGGCAATGGAAAACCACATTTGCGGATTGAGAATAGGTATATCCCGGCAGGACCTACTATTATAGATGAAATAGCCAATTTCGCTTTTTGGGTGGGACTCATGGCCGGAAGACCAAAAAAATATGATGACATGCCCAATCTAATGGATTTTAGATCGGCCAAGCTGAATTTCCTTAGAGCGGCCACGAGCGGTAGACATGCAATGTTTTCTTGGATGGGAAAAGCCTTGACCATGAAGAAAATAATCAGGCAAGAACTATTGCCGATTGCATACAATGGCCTTAAAAAGTTTAATATTGATGAAAAAGATATAAATAGGCTTTTGGGAGTTATCGAAAAAAGGACAAATGGAGGAACCGGGGCTGATTGGCAAATCAAAAACTTTAGGGAACTGCGCAAGCAAATGAAGTTGGACAGTGCCATTGTGCAACTGACCAAGGCAATGTATAAAAATCAACAGGAAGATATACCGGTTCATCAATGGAAACCTATTGAGGATATGGTGGAGACAAAGGATTCATTCCGATGGGTAAGCCAAATAATGTCCACAAAGTTGATGAAATTGTATGAGGACGATTATGCCAATTTGGCCTTGGCCATTATGCAATGGAACAATATTCACCATCTTCCGGTGGAGAACGGAAAAGGAGAGTTGGTAGGGTTGCTAACATGGAGTCATATAGAGAAATTTGAAAAGCTCGATAAAAATGAAGCTAGGGTTTCCGATATCATGGTTAAAGAAGTTATAAGTGTAGAGCCCAAAACAGAGATAAAAACTGCTGAAAAAATAATGAAAAAGCACCATATAGGTTGTTTACCGGTTTGTGCGGGTACCCACATTGTGGGAATCATCAGTAAAGTTGATTTGTAATAATATGACATTAGTTCACAGCAAAGCACTGGACGAAACTGTAAAAGTTGATCGCGTTATAGATTATATCCAAGGTAAGAAAGGAGGCCCTACAGTGGTTTTTTTTGGAGGCGTTCATGGAAATGAGACAGCTGGTGTTTTTGCTTTAAAAGATGTATTTGAGGAGATTAGGTCCAAGAGAATACCGGTAAATGGTGAAGTATATGCTATTTCTGGAAATTTGGGAGCTTTAGAAAGCAAGCAGCGATTTCAACATGAGGATTTGAATAGAATTTGGTTTCAGGAAAGGATTGAGCGCATTGTCCATAACAGGGAAATTAAGCATAATGAAGAGGAGGAACTGAGCCAATTATTCCGCATGCTTCATAATATCCTGGATACAGGGACTCCTCCGTTCTATTTCATGGATCTTCATACTACATCGAGCGATACGTCTCCTTTTATGGTTCTTAACGACAGTTTATTGAACCGAAAATATGCGTCTAACTACCCTTTGCCCATTATCTTGGGAATAGAAGAATATTTAAAGGGCGCCTTGTTGAGCTATATCAACGAGTTGGGTTATGTTTCCCTAGGTTTTGAAAGCGGACAGCACGATGATGACGAGGCGGTGGAAAATTGTATTGAATTTATTCGCTATACTTTGGCGTTGACTCAATCTGTGAATGTTTCGGAAGAAAAACAGCGACAGCTAAAGGATGCAATTTCCAACTCCAGTTCTGCTCCCCATAAATTTTATGAAATATACCATCAGCATGATATTGGTCCAAAAAGCAATTTTAAAATGTTCCCGGGATTTATAAATTTTCAAATAGTTCCAAAAGGTGGGAGCTTGGCTCTTGTTGATGGTGTTCAGTTAAAAACAACAAAGAAGCGACAAATTTTTATGCCACTCTACCAGGATCAAGGAAATGAGGGCTTTTACTTTATACGTCCAATACCTAAACTGTCATTATGGTTGTCAAAGGAATTAAGAAGGTTTAAAGTAGATCATCTTTTAGTCAAACTGCCCGGGGTTGAATGGGGAGATGATGAGAAGGATACTTTGGTGGTGAACCAACGGGTCGCCCGCTTTTTTGCCAAGTCCTTTCTGCACTTATTGGGTTACAGGGCAAGAAGATTTGACAGATCCCACTTAATAGCCAAGAACAGGGAGAGTGCTTCTAAGTTCGAGGAGTATAAGGATACAATTTGGATCAATAAATAAAAAAGGCCCAAGTTAATTCTTGGACCTTTTCTTAAATTGGATAATGTTAATTGTTTGCCATTACAAAATTAATTGGAATACTGTATTTAACACTTACGGGTTTTCCGCGTTGTTCCCCTGGTTTTACCTTTGGTAAAGAAGCTATAATACGCACGGCTTCTTTTTCCAATAGTTTATCGGGGCCTCTTTTTTGTATATTGCTTACATGCCCTTTGGAATCTATTACAAACTGCAAGTAAACTCTGCCTGTTATACCCATTTCTAAAGCAGATGCGGGGTATTTAAAGTTCTTCTTAATATGTTCCTGCACTTTTTCGTTAAAACATTCCTTGCGCTCTGCTTGGGTTTGTAAGTCTTCACATCCAGGGAAAACAGGTACATATTCAATCACCGCAAAAGGAACTACTACATCTTCTTCGACCTCTGCCACATTAACATCTTCAATACTTACAACGGCATCTTCAATGAAGGTTTCCTGGCTGCTCTCGGTACTTTCGATTACAGTTTCTTCCACATCGTCCACATCTTCCACAATTTCAATTACATCGGGAGCCGATGGGGGTGGAGGTGGTGGGGCAGTTCGTATCATTTCCGTGATGGGTACATCTTCCTTAAGCTCATCGGTTACTTGTACGACTTCTGAAACTTTGGATTCCTCTTCATAGAACTTTACTTCGAATGATTGCCATGTCATGAACAATACCGAAGTTAGTCCTATCATGAAATAAAGACTGCTATTGCGTCCAATTTCGGCGTTTGGGTTCTTTTTTGGTTTCATGACTTTTACTATTTAACTAGGTTAAAGGTAACTTTGTTGAAAATCAAAAAATATGATAATAATCAGGTTTGTATATAGATGGAAACATATTAGTTATGAATGACTTATGTTTTTAATCAGAGTTTTGGGCCAAATCATTTTTGGTGAGATCAATATTGAAAGAAAGACTCAATCGGATCATATCTTCACTGGAATTTCCAAACTTTCGATTAAAGTATCCGATGTCTGCTTTTAAACTTGGTGTGATTTGGCGTCCCACCCCTACAAAGATTCTATTTTGATTAAAAACATTGCCCTCTACATTAACAAAGACCTCGTCAAAGGCCTTAAAATAAACATCTTTATATATAGGTCTTGTAAATTGAAGGCGATACCTAATTCTATTGTTAACCTTTGGGTCTTCTGTATTGATCAGTCTTCGGTTTTCCAATCGTAACCGATGTGCTATGGAATTATCATTAAACTTGGATTTTAAAGTGTATTCTCCATAAATCCAAAATTGGTTGGTATTGATTACATCGTTTGGTTCCAGATAAGAGTTCGAGTTGAGCAAGGCAAAACCACCTGTAAAGGAAGAGGCTTTGCTAATGCGATAGGAAGCCCCTGTCCTGAAAAAGAAAAAACCATATCTGTCCAACATATGGTGATGTCGAATGATTCCTACCGTAGGTATGCTCCAATCTTCATGAAGTTTCGTAGTGCCGCACAGCGCCAACCAAGAACCGTATTCGTTTTCATCAGAATTTTGGGTATGAAGAGGTTGGACAAAAAGGACTGAAAATACTATGGAACAAAGCAATCCAGTAAAATACTTTGCATACCCCATAATCTATGGTTTTGGATTGTTGGAGTACAAAGTTTTTCATTAAAATGAGTGGTAGAGTATGATACTTGTCATAGGCTAACCTTTTTTTTGTGAAAACAAGGTATTTTACACCTATTTTTTCTTTTGGTTTTCCCAGATAAGCGCAGCTGCACCGCAAATAGCAGCCGTTTTGCCGTGCATACTTGAGTGTATAAGCTTTACTTTTCCTTTGTATACATCCAAAAGAAAGCCATTAAAATACTTTTCTAAAGGTGTCATGATCCATTTGCCGCTATTGGTAAGTCCGCCCATTAAAATAAAAGCTTCGGGTTGCGTAAAAGCTGTGAAGTTGGCTAGCGCCTGTGCCATTATACGGGCGGTATAATCAAAGGCCTTTAAGGCGATTTCGTCACCTTCTTCTGCGGCTTGGGTAATGTCCTCGCCATGGAGGTCGTTATAAGCAATGTCTCTGAACCTACTCTCCACCAAATATTTGCTCTGCATGTACATAACGGTCCGTTTTAACCCGGTGGCAGATACATAGGCCTCTAATCCTCCTTTTACCCCGAGTCCTGTTAATCGACCGTCTCCAATGGTCATATCTACATGGCCCAATTCCCCCGCAAAACCATCAAATCCATCTATGAGTTGTCCATTGGCCACAATTCCTGCCCCAAAACCGGTACCTAAGGTCACTACAATAAAATCGGTCATATCCTTTGCTCCTCCAAAGAGCATTTCACCCAATGCAGCTGCACTCGCATCGTTCATAATGCGAATGGGCATGTCCATCCGTTGTTTTAAAAGCTTAACCAAGGGTACACTTCCTTTCCAAGCTAAATTGCTTGCACTTTCAATAGTGCCATTTTTGCTAGAGGCATTGGGTGCCCCGATGCCACACCCAATAATGTTGGCGCCTTCTCCAAACTGTGCTATAAGCTCATCACAAGTAGATTTTACTTTATCCAGATAAGCATCCAAGTTTGGATATTCTTTGGTTCTAAAAAATGTTTTTTCATAGCATTCACCATGTTCATCAACCAACCCAATTTTGGTTTTGGTTCCTCCGATATCTATGCCAATTACTAAATCCATATTTGATGTTGCATTATTTTACTGATTTTAAATATAGCCATTATGATATCAAAAAAATAACTTGTTAGACTTTTATAAGGGCGGATTTTTTGCTAATATCATAGAAAAGTTGGGAAATCTGACTTCTGTCATGTTTTACGTCAAGGGTCGATTCTACTTTTGGATAGATAATTAAAACCAATAATTAAAATAGGTATGAGCAGTTTAAATAAAATATTAATTCCTTTTGATTTTTCAGAGGCATCCATCAATGCCTTGGAATATGTGGTCAATTTCGTGGGAACAGAACGTTCCATAGGTATTTTGGGCCTTTATGTGGGTACTATGCCCATAAGTGAAACGGATAATGAAAAGTTGGAAAAGGATTTTTCCAAAGTGATGAATTCTTTTGATGTGAAATTGAAAGTTGCTCCAGAATTTACTACGGATACAGGTGAAGTGATTAGTACCATTCTGTCGGCCCAAGAAAAGAGCAATGCAGATTTGATCATGATGGGGACCATGGGCGATAAAATTACGGATGAAGCGATTACCAACACTTCACAATTGGTTTTGAAAGCCAATTGCCCTGTAATATCAGTTCCTTATGGAACAAGTATTAAGGAACCCAAAAATATTGCTTTGGTAATGGGTGGCGAAAAAATCGATGATAAAGAGGTTTTGGAAACTCTATTGGATATCGCACGTACTTTTGATGCGCGCGTCCATGCCCTGACCATTTACAAAGATTCCATTTATGATGAGGAGGCCATTAAGGAGTCGAATGAAAATCTGTTGGAATACTATTTGGAACATTTTTATGAAGACCACTCTTTTAGTAAAAATGATGATGTGGAACAGGGAATATTGAATTATATCACTGAGAAAAACATTGACATGTTAACCATATTGCCACGAAACCATACGGAAAAGAGTGAGCCATCTGAAGGTCGATTGACCAAACTTTTGACCTTGCACTCGGAGATTCCAGTATTGGCCCTGGACTAAACTTTTACCTCTAAGCATGCTGCCACTGCTGATTATTTTAGGTATTACCATTATTTTATTTGTTTGGGGGAAGTTTCCTCCCGATGTAGTAGCCCTTATAGCTATGCTCTCTCTTTTTCTAACTGGGATATTGAATCTCAGTGAGACTTTAGCTGGGTTTAGCAATCCGACGGTTATCATGATAGCCGCTTTATTTATTATTGGTGAAGGGCTTTCCAGGACAGGATGGACTGCCATGGCTGGACAATTTTTTGTAAAATGGGCACGAAGAAATGTGTCACGTTTATTGGTCATTGTAACATTAGGATCCAGTTTGCTTTCCGGTTTTGTGAGTAATACAGGTACCGTGGCCGCATTGCTTCCCGTTACGGTCACTGCTGCCTGGAATGCGGGCACACTGCCGTCTAAATTATTGATTCCCGTGGCTTTTGGCTCAAATACGGGAGGTTTGCTAACATTAACTGGTACGCCACCCAATATTATTGTGAGCAACGCTTTGGTCGAGAATGGGCTTGCAGGTTTTTCGTTCTTTGAATTTGGATTGATTGGAGTGCCACTTCTTATCATTTCCGTTCTTTATTTTAGGTATGTTGGCTACAAGTTATTGCCTACACATAGGACAAACAATAAGCCGATGGCCATTGATCAAGAAATGCATAAATGGATTGAGAATTACAGTATAGGAGATAATCTGTATCGATTGCGTATTAGGTCCATGTCGCAATTGATCAATACCAAAATAGGAGACTGGAATTTTGAGGGGGAACATAGAGTTTCCGTTATGCGTTTAAAACGTAGACATCCTAACAAACTTCACAGAATTCCACAATTTGTAGAAATGCCTGGGTTGGATACCGAAATGCGCTATCACGACATTATTACAGTGAAAGGCGAGCCAGAAGATGTGGATAAACTTGTACTAAAGTTTCACTTGGGGGTTATACCGCTAAAACCTGAAAAGGACATGCTCAAAAAAGAGCTTATCAACCAAGAGGTGGGTATGGCAGAGATGCTCATTACCCCTAAATCCGTTTTTGTGGGTAAGACCATTAATTTGGGACATTATCTGAGACAGGCGGGAGTACAACTTTTAGCAGTATCAAGAGACAACGCCCCGCTGACAGGTAAGATAAAGATTAAAGCAGGTGATGCCTTCGTGATTCGCGGACAATGGGAAAATATTATAGCACTGAAATCCATGTACGAAAACTTGGTTATTTCAGGTAGTCCAGAAGCATTGGCCAAAAATGTGGACCAATTGACCACTAGAAGTTATATTGCTTTGGGAACTTTGGTGTTGATGATTCTGCTTTTGGTATTCAATATTTTGCCAGGTGCAATTGCAGCACTTGTTTGTGCCGGAATTATGATGTTGACGGGCTGTGTGCCCATTTCCAAAGCCTACAAAGGAATCAGTTGGACAAGCGTTGTTATGATTGCAGCCATGATTCCAATGGGACTGGCATTGCAAAAAACGGGTGTGGCACAATTGGCGGCCAATAGTTTGGTGAATACATTGGGAAGTATACATCCGGTAGCATTGTTGGCAGGTATATTTTTATTGACAGCAGCCTTTAGTCAAACCATTAACAACTCGGCAACAGCAGTATTAATGGCTCCAATTGCGGTAATGGCATCGATGACCTTAGGGGTCTCGCCAAAACCATTTATGATTGCAGTGGCCGTAAGCGCCTCTACGGCATTTTTAACTCCTGTAGGAACCACAACCAATGCCATGGTAATGGCAGCAGGAGGGTATAAATTTATTGATTATGTAAAAGTAGGTGGGCCTTTGCTCCTGCTTTTCTTTATAGCAACATTAGTATTGGTTCCATGGATATGGAGCTTTTAACCATCAAAAACCACTGATATGACCACAATCAAAGACTTAAGCAAGTACGGATTAAAAAATGTCCAAGCACAATGGAATCTCGATGCCGAGACTTTACAAAAACTAACACTGGAAAAAGACATGGGGGTCGAAACCGAAAACGGGACCCTTTGTGTAAATACAGGAAAGTTCACAGGAAGATCTCCAAAGGACCGATTTTTAGTAAAGGATGATTATACCAAAGATAAAATTTGGTGGGGTAGGATCAACAAACCTGTTTCGCCGGAGAATTTCGATAAACTTTATGATGAAGTGACGAATTACCTAGACGGTAAGGAAGTTTTCGTAAGGGATGCCTACGTATGTGCCGACCCAAAATATAGAATGAACGTGAGGACTATTACAGAATATCCATGGTCCAATTACTTCATTAAAAACATGTTTTTAAGGTTGGACGAGAGTGAATTGGAAAATTTTGAAGAAGAGTGGCTGGTATTGTGTGCTCCAGGTTATGAAGCCCAAAATCCATCTGAATATGGCATATTGAGCGGAAATTTTTCTATTCTCAATTTCACCAAAAAAATTGCGTTGGTAGCTGGTTCTGCCTATACCGGAGAAATGAAAAAAGGTATTTTCTCTGCTCTTAACCTTATTCTTCCAACCGAAAAAGAAGTTCTTCCAATGCACTGCTCCGCGAATGTTGGTGAGGATGGAGATACTGCTATTTTCTTTGGACTATCAGGAACGGG
>QGCX01000216.1_pt1 | contig 12639 bp, 12 predicted proteins | sample 4708031 | NCBI WGS metagenome assembly QGCX01 (sample SAMN08941163, study PRJNA450518) | Sediment metagenome, whole genome shotgun sequencing project. | reverse complement strand
CGGGCCATTGTCGCAAACCTCGACCGTTACAAGCGATTCCGGGCCATTCCTGGCGGTTACGCGCATCTGTGGCGCTGGTACTTTGGTGAGCGCCTCAGCCGCATTGCGCAGGAGGTTGATGGCAACCTGCTGAACCTGGATCGGATCAGCCAAGACCGCCCCTAGGTCCGGAGCGATATCCTTTTCGATTGGAATGTCCGCCATATCTCCGGAAATCCGGGCGAGCGCGATCGAATCAATCAGGATCGGCGCTAGCTGCACCGACCGTGCATCGATCTCCCCGCGTGATACATAGCCGCGCAATTTCCGGACAATTTCACCAGCTCGCACTGCCTGCCGCGAGGCTTCATCCAATGCTTCGTGAAGGATTTCCTTCGCGTCCTCCGAATCGGAACCCAGCAAGTCCCGTGCGGCTTCAAGGTAGTTGGCAACGGCCGTCAGTGGCTGGTTCAGTTCATGGGCCAGTGCTGATGCCATCGTGCCGACCGCGCTCATGCGGGAGAAATGGACCAGTTCAGCCTGCATTTCCTGCATGCGTAATTCGTTGCGTCGTTGTTCCGATAGGTCGCGTACAAACGCGGTGAATAGATAATGGTCGCCGACCTTGGCTTCACCGATTTTGAGGTCAATCGGGAAGGTCGTCCCGTCAGATCGCTTGGCAGATACGATGCGCCCGACGCCAATAATCTGGCGCTTCCCGGTTTCCAGGTAGTTGTTGACGTAAGTCTGGTGATTGGCCTCATCATGCCCCGCCATCAACAGGCTGACATCTCCGCCAATGACCTCTTCTGCTTTGTAAGAAAACAGTTTTTCTGCGGCGCTGGAGAACGCCAGGATCTTCCCGTTTTCATTGATCACGATCATGCCATCCGGCACGGACGCCAGGATGGATCTCAGATGAAGCTGGAGCGCCTCCAGGTCGGTTGATACTGCGTCGCCGGTGAGATCGGTCAAATTTCCACGTCCTGAAAACCGCTGCAGAACACGCCTGACACGACGCTCGTCTTGTTTACCGACGAACCGGCATAGCAGCACGGCGAGACGATACCATGACCATAGCAGCAGCATAAACGATCATGGTCGCACCAGCCGCTGCCACCGGACAGCCCCAGCAATGACCAGCGAAGGTCAGAAACGAATCGCCGTGGGTCTCTGTCGCTGAGCCGCACCGGAATGCGAGATAATTCTGCAATGTGAGTGGAGCACTGGTGTGTTGCCAGATCTTCAACAAGCCGGCCACGAGAAGGGCTGTTCCCGCCATTAGCCATTTTGTCATCAGTTTGCTCCTTCAAGTATGTTTCAATACGGTCTGTGAACTAGGCGGATGCGACAGCGAAGCCCATCCGTATTTTACCGTATACCGGTTCTAAGTCGACACCGGCATCAAGGCGCCAGAATTCCAACGACTCGCAGGGGGTCAATGACGTGAGCACGTTAACAACAAGACGGTCTTCGGCATTCGCCAGTATTGGCAGTGTCGCGGCTTTTACCAGCATATTCGCCATTCTGGCGTTGCTGATCGCCAGCCAAGCTGCCGATCCGCTTATGGGGGCGCATGCCTGGCTATTCCTCGGCCTTGCCGTGGTCGGCCTTCTGGCGCTTGCTCTCTGGGCAGGCAGTTTAGGTGATCGTGATCCATTCGATCAGACGGTCTATGAAGACACGATCGTCAAATTCGGGGTTACGGCCTCCATGTTCTGGGGCATCGCCGGATTTCTGGTCGGGCTGATTATCGCCCTCCAGCTGGCCTTCCCCAACGTCTTCTATTTCGAACAACTCGGCTGGACGAATTTCGGGCGCCTTAGACCGCTCCATACTTCAGCGGTTATTTTTGCGTTCGGCGGAAACGTTCTGATCGCGACCAGTTTCTACGTCGTCCAGCGTACCTGCCGGACACGCCTGGCCGGGGGAATGTGGCCCTGGTTCGTATTCTGGGGGTACAACCTCTTCATCGCCATCGCCGGTACCGGCTATCTGATGGGGGTAACCCAGTCCAAGGAATACGCTGAACCGGAATGGTATGCCGACCTCTGGCTGACCATTGTCTGGGTCGCCTACCTACTGGTTTTCCTGGGTACGATCTGGAAACGGAAAGAACCCCACATTTACGTGGCCAACTGGTTCTACCTCTCCTTCATCGTCACTATCGCCATGTTGCACATCGTGAACAACCTCACGCTGCCCGTGACGCTGACCGGCTCGAAAAGCTACCAGCTGTTCGGCGGAGTTCAGGACGCTCTGACGCAATGGTGGTACGGCCACAACGCTGTGGGCTTCTTCCTGACGACCGGTTTCCTGGCCATCATGTACTACTTCATTCCGAAGCGGGTTCAGCGGCCGGTTTATTCCTACCGTCTGTCGATCGTCCACTTCTGGTCACTGATCTTCATCTACATCTGGGCTGGTCCGCACCACCTGCACTACACGGCTCTGCCGCAGTGGGCGCAAACACTGGGCATGACCTTCTCGGTGATGCTGTGGATGCCTAGCTGGGGCGGCATGATCAATGGCGTGATGACCTTGTCTGGGGCTTGGGATCGCCTTCGGACCGATCCGGTTGTCCGCATGATGGTCGTCGCACTCGCCTTCTACGGCATGTCGACCTTCGAAGGCCCGCTGATGAGTGTCCGCGCCGTCAACGCGCTGTCGCACTACACCGAATGGGGTATCGCCCACGTTCACTCAGGCTCGATGGGCTGGGTGGGATTCATCTCCTTCGGTGCGCTTTACTGTGCAACCCAGTGGCTCTGGAAGCGACCGTCGCTCTACTCGCTGAAGCTTGTTGAGTGGCACTTCTGGCTCGCGACCATCGGCATTCTTTTCTACATCGTTGCGATGTACTTTGCCGGCATCCTGGAAGGTCTCATGTGGCGCGCCTACAATGAGTATGGCTTCCTTGAGTACAGCTTCGTGGAAACTGTCGAAGCCAAGCATGTCAGCTATATCATCCGTGCCCTGGGCGGCAGCCTGTACCTCACAGGTGCGCTGATCATGGCCTACAACCTCGTTCGCACGGCTCTCGGCCACGGCGCTGCCGCTGAAGGCACACGCCCGGTCGACGCACCAGCCGCCGCAACGCTTCAGCCCGCTGAATAGGAGACTTACTCATGGGCTTGATGAAAAAGCACGAAACGCTTGAGCGTCACTCTCTGGCTCTCACGCTCGGTATCCTGGTCACCGTCGCGATTGGCGGTATCGTGGAGATCGCACCCCTCTTCTATCTCGAGAACACCATCGAGAAGGTTGAAGGGATGCGACCCTACACGCCGCTCGAACTGGCCGGCCGCAACGTTTACATCCGTGAGGGCTGCTATGTCTGCCACTCTCAAATGGTTCGTCCTCTACGGGACGAAGTGGAACGCTACGGCCACTACTCGCTGGCTGCGGAGAGCATGTACGATCACCCGTTTCAATGGGGCTCCAAACGGACTGGGCCTGACCTTGCCCGCGTCGGAGGCAAGTACTCGGACACATGGCACGTGGATCACCTGAAAGATCCCCAGTCCATGGTTCCGGAATCGGTGATGCCGCCTTACGCCTTCCTGGCGGACAACACGCTCCACTACGAAACGATTGATGACCACCTGAAAGCGCTTCGTTTCGAAGGGGTTCCGTATACCGACGAGATGATCGAAAACGCTCAGGCCGACCTGATTGCTCAGGCAGACCCCGACGCGGACTATGATGCGCAGGACGCACTCGTTGCCCGCTATGAGGAAGCTGCTGGACGCGAAGGCTCTATCCGGATCGCCGACTATGACGGCAACCCGGAGAAAGTGACCGAACTCGACGCGCTCGTCGCCTATCTCCAGATGGTCGGTACGCTGGTGGACTTCTCCACCTATGAAGCCGACGACCTGGATAACCGCAGGTAAGGGGCAGGGCCATGTATGAGATTCTGTCAAAATTCGCCCAGACATGGGGCCTGGGCTTTTTCGTTCTGATGTTCGCTGTCGCAGTCGCGTATGCGCTGTGGCCCTCGAACAAAGAGAAATTCCAAGCAGCGGCCCGCTGGCCGCTCGATGAAGGGGAACCTGGAGATGAGTGAGACCGACAAGGAAGTTGATGCCCTGTCCGGCGTGGAAACAACCGGGCATTCCTGGGACGGCATCAAAGAGCTGAACAACCCCCTTCCCCGCTGGTGGCTGTATATCTGGTATGGCACGATCTTCTGGGCGATCCTGTACATGATCGCCATGCCAGCCTGGCCATCGCTTCCGGGCATGGGCAGCCGAAACACCCCAGGTGTTCTCGGCATGTCAGACCGGGATGCCGTGGCAGAAAGCGTTGCCTCGCTTCATGCGGAACGCAGCGCTGCTTCGGCCCAGTTGCTGGATGCATCGCTACAGGACATTCAGAACAATCTGGACCTGCAGCAATTCGCAATGGCGATGGGAGAAAGTGCCTTTGGTGACAATTGCGCCACTTGCCACGGTTCAGGCGGCCGAGGCGCCAAAGGCTATCCAATGCTCGCCGACGATGTCTGGCTTTGGGACGGAACGCTTGATGGTATCGAGCAGACCCTGCGCCACGGCATTCGCCATGAAGAAGACCCGGACACCCGGTTCTCCGCCATGCCGGCCTTTGGCCGTGACGGCCTGCTAACATCGACCCAGATTGATGACCTGGTTCAATATGTACTCAGTGTCAGCGGTCACGAAGCAGACGCAGGTGCGGTCACACGTGGTGATGAGTTGTTCCTGACGAACTGTGCCAGCTGCCATGGCATGGATGCCAAAGGTTCGCGTGATGTTGGGGCGCCCAATCTCACAGACGCTGAATGGCTATACGGCTCGAACGAGAACGACATCCGCGCCACCATCGCAAATGCGCGGAATTCCCACATGCCGGCATGGCAGGATCGTCTCGACGATGCGACCATCAAGGCTCTGGCTGTTTACGTGCACTCTCTTGGTGGCGGTGAATAAACGCAGCCCAAATAATCAATTGGTGCCCAGGTAATGACGACTGTCATCGATCACACGAAGTCCAATCCGACTCCGCCGTCCCTCTATGAAGGCCGGAAGCAGATCTACCCGAAACTTGCCCACGGCAAGTTCCGGATGATCAAATGGATCGTGATGGCCGTCACCCTGGGCATCTATTATGCCTTGCCCTGGATTCGCTGGCCGCGTGGGGAAGGTATTCCCGACCAGGCTGTTCTGGCGGATTTCGAAGGCGAAAAATTCTACTTTTTCTGGTTCGAAATCTGGCCGCAGGAACTCTACTACCTTGCCGGGCTACTCATTCTGGCGACGCTCGGTCTGTTCCTGGTTACTTCCCTCTTCGGCCGGGCCTGGTGTGGTTACACATGCCCGCAAACCGTTTGGACCGATCTCTACATCTGGGTGGAGCGCGGCTTTGAAGGCGATCGTGCGGCGCGCATGCGTCTCGACGCTCAGCCCTGGTCATTCAACAAGGCCTGGCGGAAGCTTGGCAAACATCTGATCTGGCTTGTGATCGCATTCTGGACCGGTGGTGCCTTCGTCCTTTATTGGCACGATGCGCCAACCGTCGCGAAAGGGTGGTTCACGGGGGAAGCTCCGCTGACGGCTTACTTCTTTGCGGGTATCCTGACATTCACGACATACTTCCTGGCAGGCTGGATGCGTGAACAGGTCTGCACCTATATGTGCCCATGGCCTCGTATTCAGGGCGCGCTCACCGACGAGAATGCGCTCAACGTGACCTACCGGTTCGACCGCGGTGAGCCTCGCGGCCCACACCGCAAAGGTGAAAGCTGGGAAGGCCGCGGTGATTGTATCGATTGCAAACAGTGTGTTCAGGTCTGTCCTATGGGAATCGACATCCGCGATGGTGCGCAACTCGAATGCATCCACTGCGCGCTGTGCATCGATGCATGTGACGACATCATGAAAAAGATCGGCCGCCCGACCGGGTTGATCGCCTACGACACAGATGTCGCTCTTGCGGACCGGGTGGCTGGCCGCAAACCGAGCTATAAAATCCTGCGTCCGCGCACCATGCTCTATGCCGTGCTGATACTGGTAATCGGGTCCATGGTTACGTTCGGTTACTTCAACAAATCGACGTTTGAAGTGAACGTGCTGAAAGACCGGTCCCCACCGTTTGTGCGTTTGTCGAGTGGCGATATCCGAAACGGTTACACATTGAAACTGGTCAACAAGGCCGCCTCAAAGCGCCATGTCGAAATCGAAATCGAAGGCCTCGACGGTGCAACGCTCCAAATGATCGGTCTGCCAACAGAAGAAGATGGTTCCGTAGAATTGGACCTGAGCGGTCATGGCGTCTCCCGGTTCCGCATGCTGGTCACACGGCATTCTGACGACACGTCCCCACGCGCCAACTATACTGTCCTCGTCAAGGATACCGCGACTGGTGAAGTGGAAGATGCGGCCGCCGTTTTTGTTCAGGGAGGCAATTAATGCCTGCGACAGCTACGAGAAAATCATTCCGCCTTACCGGTTGGCATGTATTCCTGCTTTTGTGCGCCTTTTTCGGGTTCATGTTTATCGTGAACGGCATTTTCCTCTGGGCGGCCTTGAGCTCTTTCCCCGGTGAGGACCAACATAAATCCTACCTGCAGGGCCTTCACTACAACGAAGCAATCTCGGCACGCCGGATTCAGGAACAACAGGGCTGGTCCGCACAGATCGGCCTGACGCCAACGGAAACCGGAGACCGCCTTGTTGTCAGGCTTTTGGACCGTGAGGGTGCACCGCTGGCAGCTCAGGACATCCAGGCACAGTTGCGCCGGACGGTGACGGGCGCGGAAGATGTTCCCATTGTCCTGCAACGCGGCGCTGACGGTGACTATTTCGCCGATATTTCGCTGCTCGACAAAGGTGTCTGGGAAGCGCGGGTGCAAGCGACCGTGCCCTACGCTACGGATGAAGTCGAGTTTGTCGCGAGCAAGAAACTAATCATTCCATGAGCACGTCGGACGTCCTGGCACACACGCGTGACTGGTCCCTTGGCGACGCACAAGAGCACGAGTCGCCTTTTGCCGGACTCTCTGCGTTTGTTCAAAAAAGTGGCAAGTCCCAGCATCTGGAGCTGCATGTTTCGGGTGCAAAATGCGCCGGTTGCCTTGCCAAGATCGAGAAGTCGGTCGGTGCACTGGAGGGCATCTCCGAAGCGCGCTTGAACCTATCCACCGGTAAGTTCGTCGTCACCTGGCAAGGCCCCCTGCCCGCCTCAGAGATCGCAGAAACGGTTTCAGGTCTCGGTTACGGTGTCAGCGCTGCCGCGGAAACAGACGCTGACGAAGTCCAGCGCAAGGAGGAGCGGGACCTCCTGCTCGCAATGGGGGTCGCTGCGTTTGCCGCTGCCAACATCATGCTGCTGTCGGTTTCCGTCTGGTCTGGCGCCGGCGAAATGGGCGAGAATACCAAACAGATCATGCACGCCATTTCCGGCGTCATTGCCCTTCCGGCTATCGCCTTCTCGGGCCGGCCGTTCTTCCGGTCCGCATGGTCAGTTTTGAAACGTGGCCGCGCCAATATGGACGTGCCGATATCCCTGGCCATCGTTCTGGCATTCTCCGTCAGCGTCGTTGAAACGATCCGTGGTGGAGAGCACGCCTATTTCGATGCTGCCGCCATGCTGATCTTTTTCCTGCTGATCGGTCGCTTCCTCGATGCACGTGTGAGACGCCGGGCCTGTTCTGCGGCAAATGACCTTGCAGGCATGTCGAACCGAGCCGTGACAAGGATCGACTGCGATGGAAATGCCATCAAGGTGAACCCCGGGGTTGTTGCGCCAGGTGACAACATCCTGCTGGCCCAAGGCGAGCGGGCCGTCGTCGACATGGCGCTCTCTGACGAGTTTTGCGAACTCGATGAGAGCCTGGTTACCGGAGAAAGCGCGCCCCACGTTTTGTCTAGAGGCATGCGGATTTATGCGGGAGCGGTAAACCTATCCGGCCCCATACAGGCAAAAGCGCTCTCGCGCGCATCTGACTCTCTTCTTGCAGACATTGGACGCATGCTGGAGGCGGGCGAACAACGGCGATCTGCTTATCGCAGGATCGCGGACAAAGCCGTCGCCCTATACGTTCCCTTCGTTCACTCAGCCGCGGCGCTCACCTTCATCGGCTGGATGCTGGCCGGCGCCAGCTTCCGCGAAGCGATTCTGATCGCGGTTTCAACGCTGATCATCACTTGCCCCTGTGCCCTCGCTTTGGCCGCACCGGTCGCGCATGTGGTTGCTGCAGGCAAATTGTTCCGAATGGGCATTTTCCTGAAATCCGGAGACGCGCTTGAACGCCTTGCTTCGGTTGACCGGATCGTTCTGGACAAGACGGGAACCCTGTCTCTTGGAATCCCGCAACTCAGTGCCGCGACAGACAAGGCAGTTATCGCCGATGCCGCACTTCTGGCGCGGGCGAGCCGCCATCCGCTTTCGCGCGCCATATCCGATTCTGCCGGTCCCGGCCCGGTTTTGCCGAATGTGAAGGAATTGGCTGGCCGCGGACTGGAAGCGACAGTCGACGGCCAACTCTGGCGCCTCGGGTCCGGCCGCTGGATCGGGACAGGCGATGGCGCCTCCCATACTCGCAATCTCTATCTGCAGCGCGGAGATGAAGCGCCTATCGCACTGGAATTCGCAGACCGGCTAATCCCCGGTACCGAAAATGCGATCAACGCCCTAGAGAACGCCGGATACCAAACTGAAATCCTGTCCGGTGATACCGAAGACCGTGTCTCGGAAGTCGCGCACGAACTTGGGGTTTCCAACTACACATCTGCAGCTTCTCCACGCGATAAGGCTGCCCATCTGGAAGCGCTGCGCGATCAGGGTCACAAAGTCCTGATGGTCGGCGATGGCCTGAACGATGCTGGCGCTCTTTCGCTGGCCCACGCTTCGGTAACGCCCGGGACAGCGATCGATATCAGCCAGGCTGCAAGTGATGCGGTCTATTCAGGCGGTATTTCTTCTTTGCCCGTGCTGTTGAAGGTTTCCAAACGCACACGGAGTGTCATGCTGGAGAACTTCACATTTGCGGCGCTCTACAACCTCGTTGCGATCCCCATCGCCGTGACGGGCCATGCCACGCCGCTGGTTGCTGCGCTTGCAATGTCCTTTTCATCTGTGGCTGTATCACTCAACGCAATCCGTCTGGCGGCATTTACGGAAGGAAAGTGACATGAGCGGCATCCTCTTCCTGATCCCGATAGCGTTGTTCATGGGCCTGCTCGGCCTTGGTGCGTTTATCTGGTCCGTGCGCTCCGGGCAATTCGATGACCCTGCGGGATCAGCGAACCGTATTCTCATAGACGAAGACAAGCCGCTTTAGAGCGACAAGTCAGGCAACCAGTCCCTGAAGAATTCGATTTTTTCCCGCAGTTCTTCTGCTGCGTCTTCCGGATATCTACGCAGGAAAAGGATGTGATCTCCCGGACGGATCTGGCCCAGGAGATGCCGGTCTACACTGGCCACCTGCAACACGTGAGGGTAACCGCCAGTCGTCTGCGCATCCGGCAACAAGACAAACGCGGTCCCGGAAGGCGTGAGTTGGACGGCGCCCGGAAAAACGGGAGCACTTTGCTTGAGTGCAGCTTCGTCCGGGCGGGGCCACGACCCTGAAATTTCGATGCCCGTCCTGTCAGCTCTGCGTGTCGCAACGAAATCCTGACCTTCCTCCCACCCGGCGATCATGTCTTCATCCGGCCCCGGCACACACCTCAGGGCATAACTGTCCATGAAAGTCTGCTGCATGTTTTCCGGCGTATTCAGCAAACACAGATCAGAGGAAGACGCGTGCGTTTCCAGCTTATCGTCCGCTCTCAATGCGCGTCCGGCGAGCCCACCAAACCCGGCGGGCAAACACGTGGAAGCGCTACCTAAAAACTCGCTCGCCACGAAACCACCGGCAACCGACAAATAGACCCGCGCGCCTGTTTGAGGCGCACCGATGGATATCATCTCCCCTGCCTTCATCACGACGGTCTGGTGCAAGGGGACAACCCGGCCTTCGATTTCTACGGGCGCCGGAGCCCCTGCAAGGGCGATGGTACAATCCGCGCCTGCCCTCAGAGAGACCATTCCGAATGGACACTCCAACGAACATTCACCAGCTTCGTTGCCGACAAGTCTGTTGGCGAGCGCCATGGAGAGAGGGTCCGCTGCACCAGAAGCCGGCACACCCAAGTGGCGCGTCGAGCGCCTGGGCTCAGCCTGCAGGGTTGCCTGGACACCTGGCTTCAAGACAACAAAGCCCATCTCAACGGCCTGCCAGGGTCAAACGAAGTTGAGTGCCTTCCGCCAATAGAAACGGACGGTCTCTCGCAGGGTCGAAGAGTGTGTCTGTAAGCCGCCCAATGATCGGCCAGCCTCCCGGACCGGAAAGCGCGTATAGGCCTAACTGCCCGCGGAGCAGACCGACCGATCCGGCTGATACACGCTGTCTTGGCACGGCGAGGCGCTCGGCATGCAGCGCGGGATCAACGCCGTCCACATACGCGAAGCCTGGCGTGAACCCCATCATGTCCACGACGAGCTCACTTTGAATAACTTTCTCAAGAAAAGCTTCGGGAGTTAATCCATTCTGAATCGCCAGTTCCTCAAGGTCTGGTGCGTTCGCGCCTGATATGTCCAGGCGAAGATCGACAGGCGCCCCCGCCCCCTGTGTCCCGGGCCTGAAATCACCCAGCCAGGATTCCAATCGACGTACAGCATCCCCGGGACTGAGGCCCGCCGGATCGAATTGCGCTGCGACAAATTCCTTTCCGGGAACAACCGCAACCCAATCCCCCGCCTTCCGAAGAGACTGGGCGAGCGCATGCCTCAGGCGTCTGTCTGCCGGCTGGACGGCGACAGCATCATCACCGAGCAGGAATATCTGATAGTTGGTCATGGGCTACGCCTCGATCGTTAATCCACGTTCGAGCAATGCCTGTTTGAGCAAGAAGGCGGAACGGGCCGCACCCGGCGTATCACCGTGCAAACAAATGGTTCGTGCAGACACTTGTACCTGCTCTCCTGTTCGGGCTGTCACCATTCCGGATTCAATCAGGCCTACGATTTGATCGAGCTGGCGTGCTTCATCTGTGATGACCGCACCTTCCAGAGAGCGCGGCGTAAGGCTTCCATCCGGTTCATAAGAGCGGTCTGCAAACGCCTCTGCAACAAATGCAAGTCCAGCGTCTCGGGCCATGTCTTCCAACACAGATCCCGGCGGCCCGACAAGCTCCAATATCTCTGTCGTCTGACAGACGGAAACCACGATTTCTGCCAAATGCCGGTCTTTTGCAGCATCGTTGTAAAGCGACCCATGCGGCTTCAAATGCCCAATCGCTGAATTGCGGTCCCTCGCAATCGCCTTCAAGATCCTGACCTGTGAGACAAGAGACCGTTTAAGTTCCTCGTTATCGACATTGGGTCGGGATCGGCCAAAGCCTTCGCGATCCGGATAAGAAGGATGGGCACCCACCTGTACGCCCCGCGCCCTGGCAGCATGAAGGGTTGCGGTCATCGATTCATCGTCCCCGGCATGACCGCCACATGCAATATTGCAGCGTGTGACCACATCAAGAATAGTCCGGTCCAGGGCGCGCCCTTCGGGGCCGGGTAATTCGCCGACATCAGCGTTGAGGCAAATACTGGTTCTCATGGCAGGCTTCACCTTATAGCGCTTCCCGCGCATCTGGCCATTCGCCCGCAGGACAGAATCGAACGTGGTGCTGCCTAGACGTGCAGAACGCGGCCCTCTGCATCTAGAACTGACTCGTGCATCATTTCAGACAGGGTTGGGTGCGGGAAAACCGTGTGAGCAATATCTTGCTCTGTCAGTTCGCCTTGCCGCGCAATAACGTAGCCCTGGATAAGCTCCGTCACCTCGGCACCAATCATGTGGGCCCCGAGCAATTCACCGGTCTTCTTGTCAAAAATCGTCTTCACCAGACCGTCCGGCGCGCCGAGGGCGATAGCCTTGCCGTTGCCGATAAACGGGAAGCGGCCGACCTTGATGTCATACCCCTGCTCTTTGGCGGCCTTCTCTGTGAGGCCGACGCTGGCCACCTGCGGATGGGAATAGGTGCAGCCGGGAATATTCCACGGGTCGAACTTTTCACTGCGGCCTTTGCCTGCGATGGCTTCGACGCACATGACCCCTTCGTGGCTGGCCTTGTGAGCGAGCCAAGGCGGGCCGGTAAGATCGCCAATGGCATAGAGGCCCGGCACGCCTGTCTTGCTGAAGCCGTCGACAACGACATGTGTCTTTTCAATTTTCGCGCCGAGTGCTTCGAGTCCCAGATTTTCGACATTTCCGACAATGCCAACCGCCAGGATCGCGCGATCGAATTCCTGTTTCTCTTTTTTGCCGGCCTTGTCTGTTATGTCAGCTGTAACAGTGGATTTTCCGGCCTTCAGGTTTTCGACCTTTGCGCCGGTAACAATCTTCAGGCCTTGTTTCTTGAATTCCTTTTCGGCGTGTTTCGAAATCTCTTCGTCTTCCACCGGGAGGATGCGGTCCATCATTTCCACAACGGTCACGTCCGCGCCGAGTTCGTTGTAGAAGCTCGCAAATTCGATCCCGATCGCGCCGGAACCGATCACCAGAAGGCGCTTGGGCTTCACATCGGGCGTCATCGCCTCACGATAGGTCCAGATCAGCTTGCCATCTGCGACGAGCCCGGCTTGCGGAATATCGCGCGC
>QGCX01000215.1_pt1 | contig 12677 bp, 14 predicted proteins | sample 4708031 | NCBI WGS metagenome assembly QGCX01 (sample SAMN08941163, study PRJNA450518) | Sediment metagenome, whole genome shotgun sequencing project. | reverse complement strand
TCTTGTCCAGCCTACCAGATGTAGGTTTCGTCAAAAATGTATATTCCAAACTCAATAATTATTTCCAAATATCGTATGGGGAGTTAATTTCGGAACCGTTAGCATTTAAATTCAATGAATTTTGTAGACGCTATGTGTTTAATCCGAACATGACCTTTAATGCCATCCGTATTCTGGATCAAAATTCTGTTTTATCACTTTCCGAGAACTTTAAGGAAAAAACCACACTTCAATTTGTGGCCTCTAAATCAGAAATATTTAACTATCTGGACAAAAACAGGAAAACGGCACCGATAATCCAAACCATTTTACGCACTTACGGAGGCATTACCGAGTATGAGACCAAAATCAACCTGTATATGCTATCCAAGAAAACAGGGACAAGTGAAGAGCACTTAAAACAAATACTTCAGCAACTCACGGACGATAATATTGCGGAGTACCAAAACAACACAAGTGACCTGGAAATTACTTTTTTGGTTCCCCGTGAAGATGATCATACCATTAACTTGTTTGCCAAAAAAATCAAGGATTTCAACCAGATAAAGCAGAACAATATGACCTCTATGTTGGGCTATATTTCCAATAAAAAGGTATGTCGCAGCATTTACCTACTCAATTATTTTGGTGAAAAGACCGCAAAAAAGTGCGGTACATGCGATATTTGCACCAAGAAAGAGAAAGTGGCATCCCCATATGATTTGGAGAAAAGAATCATGGAACTCTTGGAAATCCGCCCCCATACGTCCCGACAGTTGGAAAAAGAAATGGGGATCAATGAAAAGGAGCTTTTAAAAACACTGGAAAGACTGCTGGAAGATGAGTTGGTCTCCCTAAACTTTAAAAATGAGTACATCAAAAAATAATTCCCTTCGTATAGTATTTATGGGAACCCCCGATTTTGCCGTAGGAACCCTAAAAAATATTTTGGAAGCTGGTTTCGAAGTGGTCGGCGTCATCACTGCACCCGATAGACCTGCCGGTCGTGGGCGTAAGGTTCAGGAATCGGCCGTAAAACAGTTTGCGGTGCAACATGGCCTAAAAGTATTACAACCTACCAATTTAAAGGATGAAGCTTTTCTGGAAGAATTGAAAAGCCTTGATGCTAACTTGCAAGTAGTTGTAGCATTTAGAATGTTGCCCAAAGTGGTTTGGCAAATGCCAAAGTATGGTACTTTTAATCTTCACGCTTCCCTCCTACCACAATATCGTGGAGCGGCTCCTATCAATTGGGCTATCATCAATGGGGAAACAAAAACGGGTGTCACTACCTTTTTTATTGATGAAAAAATTGACACGGGAAGTATTGTGCTCCAAAAAACAGAAAAAATACTGCCTGATGACAGTGCAGGTACTTTGCACGATAGATTGATGGAGCTAGGTGCCAATTTAGTGGTGGAAACCTGCAAACAGATTGAAGCTGGAACCGTTACGCGATTACCTCAGGATGAAAGTTTAGAACTTAAGCCCGCTCCAAAAATCCACAAGGATACTTGTCAAATCGATTGGAAAGCTTCCATGGAAGACATTCATAATCATATTCGCGGACTTAGTCCTTATCCTGGTGCTTGGACCCAATTGATGAATGATGGAAAGGCAGACCAAATGAAGATTTTTAAAACTGAAACGGAAAATGTCGAACATCACTACAACGTTGGAAGACTGGTGGTGGAGAAAAAATCACTTAAAGTTGCGGTAAAAGATGGCTATATTTCACTGTTGGAATTGCAACTTCCAGGGAAAAGGAGAATGCAGGTCAACGAGGTTTTAAATGGGTTAAATCTAGATAAAGAAGCCCATCTTCGCTAAAGCCTTGCTATGATTGGGCTGGGAAAATTTGTCGTTTTTTTCCGACTTTATCAACAAACGTTTCAAGTTATCAACAAAAACCCCTATTTCCCTTTGTTTTACTTGCGTGAGTGGCAAATCCATATAAATTTGTTTAGCATTAAAATTATATTAACAACAATTAATTTAATTCCATTATGAACAAAACAGAATTAATCGATGCTATGGCAGCTGATGCTGGCATCACGAAAGCAGCAGCAAAAAAAGCATTGGAATCTTTCTTGGGAAATGTAGAAGGAACGCTTAAAAAAGGAGACAGAGTTTCCTTGGTAGGTTTTGGTTCTTGGTCAGTTTCTAAAAGAAGCGCTAGAGAAGGTAGAAATCCACAAACTGGAGCTACTATTAAGATTGCCGCTAAGAACGTTGTAAAGTTCAAAGCAGGCGCTGAATTGAGCGGTGCAGTAAACTAATCAATTATTTATTTAATATATGAAAGCACTCCTTTTAGGAGTGCTTTTTTAGTTGATATAGTTTCTGTTTTTTGTATATGTTAAATAATATGTTAAATTTAAATACAAGAAACTCATGTAAATGGTAACTCAAAAGCCAAAAAAAGGAAATTTGCTCGTTGCAGAACCTTCACTGACCGGTGACGTTTCTTTCAATAGGTCGGTGGTGCTTATTGCTGAACATAATGATGAAGGTTCGGTAGGTTTTATTTTAAATAAACCATTGGACTATACCATTTGCGACCTTGTTTCAGATATTTCCATCCCTTTTCAAGTATTTAATGGAGGGCCGGTAGAGCAAGACAATCTTTACTTTATCCATAAAGTACCCGACCTTATTGAAAACAGTGTCGAAATTTCGGATGGTATTTTTTGGGGAGGAAATTTTGATAAAACCATTGAACTCATCAACAATGGCACCATTACCGAACAGGATATTCGCTTCTTTTTAGGCTATTCTGGATGGGGCACGAGCCAGTTAGATCAAGAACTTTCTTCCAAGTCTTGGGTAGTTCTCCCCAATGAATATGAAAGTAATATTCTAGAAAAAGCCGCTAATGCTTTCTGGAAAGAAAAGATGGTGGAATTGGGTGGAGATTACCTTTTATGGTCGAATGCGCCCGAAAACCCTTCGTTGAACTAAACTACCCTATTCTAGCCTTAGCATTTAATTTTCCTACCAAGCTCTTGGATACTTTGGTATCAAATTCTTTTTTCCTGTATTTACTAATGGGTTGTATGCCTACTATGGAATTGGTAATGAACAATTCGTCAGCTTTTTGAAGTTCAAAAGGCGATATGGATTCTTCTACTAAATCAAGTTCTTCAGAGCCTGCAATAATTTTCATAAGGTTTTTTCGGATAATGCCGTCCAAACAGCCATCACTCAAAGGCGGCGTTTTTACCTCATTGCCCTTCACTAAAAACAGGTTTCCGTTGATGGCCTCGACTACCTTTTTATCCGTGTTTACCAGCAGGCAATTGGCATAGCCGTTTTCTTCGGCATAAACTCCTGCAACAACATTCAGTATTTTGTTCGTGGATTTAAGATTGGAGAGCATGTCCTTGTTCACATAAAAATCTTTGAACAATTCCACTTCGTATTTCCCTTCATTCAGAATAAAAAAAGGAGATTCCATGGCGCTAGTCTCAATAACATAGGAAACATCGTTATTGATTGGCGTGTAAAATCCTCCCTCATTTCTAAAAACCGTTATACGAACCCGAACGGCACCATTTTCCAGTCCGTTAGATTTTATTGTGTTTTTGATTTCCTCCTCTAAAAACTCCAAGGTAAAATCCATGGGGATTTCCATACGTAGTATTCGCATGGAGGCCATCAACCTAAAATAATGGTCTTCCCAAAAAAATAGAGTGCCATTCACATAGCGAACTGTCTCAAAAAGAGCATCTCCATACTTAAATGCCCTATTGCTATGGGTGAAAATCGATTTATCCTCCGCTAAAATTTCTCCGTTATAATTGACCATAAAAAAGTCCCGATTTTTATCGGGACCAAAGATACGGTTTAGTTGAGAATTGGTCTAGGTAGATCCAAGAACCTGTTTAAGGTCCGAGACTTGGTTTTCCCAAAGCATTTTAGCTTCGTCCACCTCATCCTCCTCGGCAAAATCTGTTATAAATAGAGACACATCTTTGGTTATCTCGTCAACAATAATACGCATTTCAAAAAAGGAATCATCCTCATTTTCTTCCCATGCCAACTTTACAAACTCATCACTCTTGCGCTTAAGCATTTTAGCCTGTTCTTCTGCACCATCCCATATAAATGTAAACATTTCTCCACGTGAATTAACATTGTCTGCATACCATTCAGATAGTCCGGAAGGTGTGGAAATATATTGGTAAAGCAACTGAGGTGAAGCGTGGATCACAAACTCCAGTTCAAATTTAACCTTATCACTCATTGTCGTGTTCTTTAAATCGTTTTTCAACTTTAGTATAGTTTGGGAAGATATAAAAATAAATGTCAAATAATAAATTAATAATGAATTTTGATTCAGCGAAAATTTAAACATATATTTGCACCCGCTTAGCAAAATCATGGCGAGGTAGCTCAGCTGGTTAGAGCGTCGGATTCATAACCCGGAGGCCGAGGGTTCAAGTCCCTCTCTCGCTACTAAAAACAAAGTCATTTAGCTGTATTTCAGTTGAATGACTTTTTTTATGCTTGATATTTTAAAGTAGCCTATAGTATTTACAAATTATAATCAAACATTGTTTGTCCAAGTTGACATTTTAAAGCAGTGTAATTAGACGTAAGATGGGGTACTCAAAAAACTAAAAACATTGATCAATTTTCATGGTGGGGGCTACCTTGAGAGTTGTTTACTTTTTCCGTATAAATAATTGGTTTACGATTTAGACGTTTATCACCCTTCTATTAAAAAAACCTTCTGACCATTTTCATTTCTCTTTTCACCGAAAAGGAAATTCTTGGTTATTGGAAATTTCCTACATTTGACTAAAGTTCAAACAACGATTATTATAAAAAACATAAAAAGATGATCCAACTTGGAATGATCGGACCTTGGCAAATAATGCTAATATTATGTGGGTTTTTAATCCCAATTATAGCACTGATAGATGTTATTAGAAATGATTTTAAAAAGAATAATAAAATAGTATGGATTTTGGTGATACTATTCACAAATCTATTGGGTGCAATTCTCTACTTCATATTTGGAACCTCACAAAAAATCAAAACCAGTTGACTAATCCAATTTCCGTTTCACCATAAACCAACATTTGATTTATCACAAATTTCATGTTTACAGAAAAGTTCAAATAAACAATTACCAACACAATGAGCTCATAAAATAAGCGAGTGGCGCATCCTTCCATTCGCACCAATACTGCCAGACAAGACCATAGGGTTATGTCAATCTCATTTGTTAAAATCAGGCACCTCTTCCACCCTCACATAGGGGTGTTGGGCTACTTTCACTAATTTGTAGTAGCTATTGAGTCCGGAAATACCAGTACTTTGTAGTTGCTCCAAGTTGATATCGTCGCTCTCATAGGCAAAATCTGGCAAAAGCAGATGGGCTATTTCGCCAATCACCAATGTTGTTCCGTTCAAAGGAATGGGAATCATTTCTTTCAAACGCAGTCCCATTTTAACCGAACTTTCCTTTACAAAAGGTGCTTCGAAGTCACCAATATATTCTTCCGAGAACCCACATCGGTCAAACTCTGATATGTTTTTGTCAAATTTTGCCGAGGTGTAATGGGCCTGGGCAATGAATTCTGGATGGATATGGTTTATGGTGTACTCGCCTTTTTGCTCGATATTGCGAAGTGTATGACCCGAATCTTCCGTCTTTGGCCTTGCAATAAAGCCCAATAAAGGAGGTTGGCTGCCCAAATGAACCACAGAGCTGAAAACCGCCAAATTGGTCAGCTTATCATTGTCTATGGTTCCAATCAGATTGGCAGGCTTAATCCCAGTTATGGAATTGATTATTTTAAGCCGGGCAACCTTGTCCATTTCCCTAATATCCTTATTCGAATAATACATAGTGTTTGGTTTGAGTATCGATAATATGTGTAAAATTTATTTCTTAGAATATCAATATATTCGATTGGTAAAAGATAAGCATCATACGCCAACAATACATAATGTCATGCCACATTATCAACCCTTAACCTCAATTGGTCAATGGGACCCAACTATTCATAGTTTTTATCACAAAGACTTTTGCGATGTAGTCCAGTGAACATAAATCCAAAGATCAAATAACGATGAAGAAAAATCGAGGAAATGCTGAACATTATAAATGGGGAGCCAATTGTGATGGCTGGCATTTATTGAAAGATGATAGACTAAGTATTATTGAAGAAATGATGCCTCCCAATACTAGTGAGGCAAAGCATTATCATACCATCGCCCAACAATTTTTTTACATTTTGAAAGGTGAAGCGGTATTTGAATTAAAAAATGGGACAGTAAGGGTTTTGGAACGGGAAGGGATTCATATTGAACCCCAAACGGTGCACCAAATACGAAATGAGGGAAAAGTGAATTTGGAGTTTCTTATAATTTCAGAGCCAACTTCTAGAGCGGATAGAATAGAGATGGAATAAGTTCAAAAAAACAATAAGTGGTTTATTTAGCTGTATTTCAGTTGAATGGATTTTTTAGTTTTAAGGGTATAGTTTTTTTCCTAACTTAAGGCTTTAAACCAACCTTCGAATGAATTACTTCAAAAAATTAGGACCCGCCAATTTGTTGATGTTGACTTTGTGTGCGCTGATCATTCTTGTAGCAGAATATCTATTTCTTAATGGCGACCCTGAACATGGCATATTTATAGGCCTTTGGGCACCTACCCTTTTAGGTGTTATGATTTACTTAAAACTTGTGGACAATGACAGCAAATGATATCGTTTTATGGTTTTCGGTAGTTGTTATTATACTCGTTGCTATTTGGGCGATACTCATGATACGGGCTTATAATAAAGCAAGTAATGGGAAGTAAGTAAAAGTGTTTTGCATCAATTGTTTTTGTCGCCTGATTACTTAAACAATTCTATGTCTTTAATAAGTACGTTACATAGATGGTCTATTTCTTCAATCAGTAATCAAAACTGGCTTTAATAAGCGGTCTTTTTTTATTTTATGCAATGTATTCATGGGATTTACCCTTAAATTTAGGTTGCCATGAAGAATACCATTTCCGAACGCATTGCCGACTTTTTAAAAAACTATCCTCCATTTAGCACTATGGAGGAGAAACAGCTGGAACAATTGTCTATCGAAGTGGTGATCATCCACAAGGAGACCAATACCATTGTTTTTTCCGAAAACGAGAACCCGCATGAGCATTTCTATGTGGTTAATAAAGGAGCCATAGCCTTATCAAAAGAAGGTTCAACCCAAATACTGGATATCTGTGATGAAGGTGATGTGTTTGGCCTTAGGCCTTTATTGGCGCACGAAAACTATAAATTAGAGGCCAAGGCGTATGAGGAGACCATACTTTACGCCATTCCCATCAAAGATTTTAAGCCTTTGGCTTTAGAGAACAAACGCATCGGAAATTTTCTAATCGAAAGTTTCGCTTCCAATACCGGGAACCCCTACTCCATTAAGCACAGAGGAAAATTATACGGCACCAATAAAGAGGAAAATCAATATTCCACCAACAAAATATTGGATCTTCAGCCCATTAAATATTCCACGGACCTCATTACGTGTAAAGAAGGTTCGAAAATCAAGACCATCGCCAATAAAATGACAAAACACAATGTGAGTTGCATATTGGTAGAGAAAGATGGTATGCCCGTAGGCATTATAACCGATAAAGATCTCAGAAAAAAAGTTGCGACAGGACTATTTCCTATCACAGGCTTAGCTAAGACCATAATGTCATCTCCCATTATCACTTATCCCAAAGAACTGACTTTGGCACAGTCGCAAATGGCCATGATGAAAAGTAATATCAGTCACTTGGTTCTTACGGAAGATGGAACAACGGATACGCGGGCTGTCGGAATCCTTTCTAAGCATGATATCATGGTGGCAGTTGGAAACAATCCTGCAGTTCTTCTAAGGGCAATTAAAAGAGCTACAGACGCGAAGAGACTACGAGGCATTCGACATGGTACCATGAAACTGTTACGAGATTATTTGGATCAAAACATTCCCCTGGGACTTGTATCCAAAATTATTTCGGAACTCAATGATGCTTCTACCAAACAGGTTATACAAATTGCATTATCCAAAATGGAGGAAGAACCTCCTGTAAAATTTACCTGGCTCAGCATGGGAAGTCAAGGTCGTGGGGAACAATTGCTAAATACCGATCAGGACAATGCAATCATTTTTGAAGATGTTTCCGAGGAGCAATTGGAAGCGACCAAAAGCTACTTTTTAAAACTGGGTGAACGAATTTCCAAAATGCTGAACACCATCGGTTTTGAGTATTGTCCTGCGGATATGATGGCTTCCAACCGCTCTTGGTGCCATAGTTTAAGCGAATGGAAAAACGTTACAGCACATTGGATTCACAATCCCGGACCCGAAGAAATTCTTTTATCATCCATCTTTTTTGATTACAATGTAACCTATGGAGAGAAAGCTCTGGCAGATGAGCTTTCCCATAGCATTTTCGATCATGCCAACCACTACCCGCAATTTTTCACCCATTTAGCGAGCGGGGCCTTACAAAACCCCTCACCATCAGGATTCTTTAGAGACTTTTTAGTAGAGCAAGATGGAGAGCACAAGGACTTTTTTGACTTAAAACTCCGTGCCTTAATGCCTATTATCGATGCGGCTAGGGTGCTTATACTTTCGCATTCCATCAAATCCATAAACAATACTGCGGAGCGCTACGAAAAACTGGCGGAGCTGGAACCCAATAATAAAGAACTATATCTTGCTTGTTCCTACGCTAGCAAGGCATTGCTCAAATTTAGGACTAGACAGGGTTTACTGCACAACGATTCGGGTAGGTATATTGCCTTGGATCAATTGAACAAGGAGGAGAAAATTAAACTTAAACGAACCTTTAAGACGGTGAAGGATATACAATCTTTGATTGAAGTAAGGTTCCAAGTAAAAAATCTGTTGCGCTAATGTGGCCGTTCTCTAGCAAGATAAAATTGGAGCTTCCCGATTTTTGGCGGGAGTATGAGGCCTATTTCAAGGAAAAGCTTCCGGATGATATTCACGAGAATACCTTTGTTGTATTGGATACAGAAACCACGGGGTTTAGCATCACCAAAGATCGGATGTTGTGTATTGGCGCACTCAAACTAATGGACAACAATATTGTGGTTAAAGATAACTTTGAAGTCTATATTAAACAGGAACATTACAATAAAGATAGTGCAGAAATCCATGGAATTCTGAAGAAAAGTAAAAGGGACAGCATCTCCGAGCTCAAAGCTTTGAAAAAGTTTCTGGCTTATGCGAAAAACCACATCCTTGTTGGGCACCATGTGATGTTCGATGTGAACATGATCAATGCCGCTTTAAAAAGAAATGGATTGCCCAAATTGAAGAATAAAACGTTGGACACCGAATCCCTTTATGTTAGAACCTTGTTGATTTCTACTGTAGTGCAAAGAAAAGAAAGATACTCTTTGGATGATTTGGCTAAAAAGTTTAGTATCTCTTGCAAGGACAGACACACGGCATTGGGCGATGCTTTTATTACCGCCATTGCTTTCTTGAGAATAGTAGAAAAATTAAAACCCAATAAATTAAAGGACCTCCTTAGATAAAGAGGTCCTAGTATATTTATTCACCAAAAGCTACTAAAGGCTTTCTTTCATAATGGATTCTACAATTTCTGGGTTCAACAAAGTTGACGTATCCCCTAGGTTGCTGGTATCCTTAGAGGCAATTTTTCTGAGAATTCTTCTCATGATCTTACCACTTCGTGTTTTTGGCAATCCTTCGGTAAACTGAATCTTATCCAATTTGGCAATGGGTCCAATATGGTCTGTAATTAATTGATTGATTTCCTTTTTGAGATTATCACGATTACGGTCCTCACCCGTTTCCTTCAAGATAATATACCCGTACAATGCATTTCCTTTGATATCGTGAGGGAAACCAACAATTGCCGATTCAGCTACTGCTGGGTGTTCGTTAATAGCATCTTCTATAGGTGCTGTTCCCAAATTATGCCCGGAAACGATAATCACATCATCTACCCTACCCGTAATTCGGTAATAACCTACCTCATCCCTAAGGGCTCCATCTCCTGTAAAATATTTTCCTTCAAAAGCAGAGAAATAGGTATCCTTATATCGTTGGTGATTTCCCCAAATAGTTCTGGCAATGGATGGCCATGGATATTTGATGCACAATCTTCCATCAACTTGATTACCCTTAATTTCCTTACCATTTTCATCCATAAGGGCAGGTTGAATCCCTGGCATGGGCAAAGTAGCATAGGTCGGTTTTGTTGGGGTAGAAAACGGAATTGGTGAAATTAAGATTCCCCCTGTTTCCGTTTGCCACCAAGTATCTACAATAGGACATTTTTTTTCTCCTACATGGTCGTTGTACCAGTGCCATGCCTCCTCATTGATAGGCTCTCCTACTGTTCCCAAAACTTTTAAACTTGAAAGATCGTACTCCGCAACAAAATCCAAATTTTCCTTGGCCAAAGCTCTAATTGCAGTTGGGGCAGTATAAAACTGGTTCACTTTATGTTTTTGCACCACATCCCAAAACCTCCCAAAGTCAGGATATGAAGGAACACCCTCGAACATTACTGTGGTAGCACCATTGGCCAAGGGGCCGTATACAATGTAAGAGTGTCCTGTAATCCAGCCGATATCGGCCGTACACCAATATACATCCTCTTCTTTGTACTGGAATACATTTTTAAATGTATATGCGGTATAAACCATGTATCCTCCTGTTGTATGCACCATTCCTTTGGGGCGTCCGGTAGAACCAGAAGTATAAAGGATGAACAAAGGGTCTTCGGCATCCATAATCTCAGGTGCACAGTCCAAGTATGCTTTGTCCAACAGCGGTTGTACCCAAACATCTCGTCCTTTTTTCATGGTAACATCACCTCCTGTACGTTTGGTGACCAAAACGGTTTCCACATCCGAACAGCTTTCCAAGGCCTCATCCACAATAGCTTTTAGGTCGATGACCTTAGTGCCTCTATATGATCCATCTGAAGTAAGTACCATTTTTGCTCCACAATCATTGATTCTAGTTGCCAAAGCAGTTGATGAAAACCCAGCAAACACAACAGAATGAATAGCACCGATACGGGCACAAGCCAGCAATGCAATGGCCAAATCTGGAATCATAGGTAAATAAATTACTACCCTGTCCCCTTTTTTAACACCTTTATCCTTTAAAACATTGGCATACCTACAAACACGCTCATGAAGTTGATTATATGTAATATGCTCTGCCTCTTCCTTTGGGTCGTTCGGTTCAAAAAGAATAGCGGTTTTATCCCCTCTGATTCTTAAATGACGGTCGATACAGTTTTCAGTAATGTTCAACTTGGCGCCTTTGAACCAACTTATCTCAGGTTTGCTAAAATCCCATTCCAAGACGGAATCCCATTTTTTACGCCAGTGGAAGTGCTCTTCGGCAACTTCTTCCCAAAATCCCTCGGGGTTTCTCACAGATTTTCGATACACCTGAAAATACTCCTCCAAGTGTTTTATGTGGTAGTTACTCATTATGTGTAATTAAATTTTAAGCTGCTTTAAAAATAAGGAAAAAGAAAGCCATTTCACAGTCATTTTAATGTTCAGATGCTTTGCCAGCTTGGTTGGGGACACGAATATTTTCAACAATTTCCTGCACTTCTTCAGGTGGTTCAGCTGTAAATTGATTCACTACAATAGCCACAATAAAGTTGACAAGCATCGCTACGGTTCCAAAACCTTCTGGCGAAATACCAAACCACCAATTCTCCTTTAAACCATCAACAGCTTCTTTACCTCCATCAAATACTCCAAATTTAAATTTCAACATATAAAAAAGCATCAAGCAAAGACCTACAATCATTCCCGATATGGCTCCTTTGCTATTCATTTTCTTATAGAAAATCCCCAAAATAATGGCTGGAAAGAACGATGCTGCTGCAAGGCCAAAGGCCAAAGCAACTACCGCAGCCACAAAACCGGGCGGATTGATTCCAAAGTATCCGGCAACAACAACAGCTAACGCTGCAGAAATTCGGGCAGCCCAAAGTTCTTGCTTTTCTGAGAGGTCTGGTTTAAGTACGTTCTTGATTAAATCATGGGAAACCGAAGAAGAAATCACCAGTAATAATCCCGCGGCTGTCGACAAAGCTGCGGCCAATCCTCCGGCTGCAATCAAACCGATGACCCATGCTGGTAAATCGGCAATCTCCGGATTGGCCAGTACCATAATATCCCGGTCAACGGTCAACTCGTTTATTTCCGGTGCGGCCACATATTGAATTTTCCCATCACCGTTTTTATCTTCATGGGCAATGAGTCCTGTTTTTTCCCAACGGCTGAACCATTCGGGCATATTATCGTACTCTTTCCCACTAACCGTTTCAATAAGATTGGTTCTGGCAAATACGGCTACGGCTGGTGCCGTGGTATACAAGATGGCGATAAACAACAAGGCCAATCCTGCCGATTTTCTGGCATCACGCACACGTCTTACCGTAAAAAAACGTACAATTACGTGTGGTAAACCTGCGGTACCCACCATCAATGCCAAGGTAATGGCAAAGACATCAATCGTACTTTTTGAACCATCCGTATAGGCTGCAAAACCAAGTTCGGTAGAAAGTCCATCCAATTTATCCAAAAGATAAGTTCCTGAACCATCGGACAAGGTATCCCCAAATCCAAGTTGTGGAATTGGGTTGCCCGTCATCTGAA
>QGCX01000214.1_pt1 | contig 12678 bp, 13 predicted proteins | sample 4708031 | NCBI WGS metagenome assembly QGCX01 (sample SAMN08941163, study PRJNA450518) | Sediment metagenome, whole genome shotgun sequencing project. | reverse complement strand
AACCTAAATTGGGTGCTATCTTTGTTGATTTTGTCGGTGGTGCGGTGGCGCACCGGCGAAAATTTGGTGGTGGTAAAGGGCAGGCGATTGCCAAAGCGGCCGGATTAAATAAAGGTGTTTCTCCTTCGGTTCTCGATGCTACGGCCGGATTGGGGCGCGATGCCTTTGTCCTAGCTTCATTAGGCTGTAAAGTACAGATGATAGAACGTCATCCTGTAGTTGCCGCAATTCTTGATGATGGATTACAGCGTGCCTTTCTTGATCCGGAAATTGGACCTTGGGTGCATGAACGACTTTCATTAATTCATCGCTCAAGTCATGATGCGTTAGCTGTGTTGCTTGATGACCCCGATTATATCCAGCCGGATGTGGTCTATCTTGACCCAATGTATCCTCACCCGGCTAATAAGAAAAAGCAGGCGCTGGTTAAAAAGGAGATGCGGGTATTTCAATCTCTGGTGGGTGCCGATGATGATGCCGATGGGTTGTTAGAACCTGCGCTAAAACTGGCAGGTAAACGTGTTGTTGTGAAGCGCCCGGATTATGCACCCTGGTTAAATGAGCAAAAGCCAACCATGGTGATTGAGACCAAAAAGAATCGCTTTGATGTGTATGTTAATTCTGCGATGAGTTAGCAAGCACTTACATACACATCAAAATCTTAAATATAACTTGCGTAGGTCGATAAAATTTACTATATAAACGATAATTGTTATCGTTTATGGTGGGCTATGGCCAAGCGTTTATGTAAGTGGAATCGGCATGATATTTCAACCTCACTGGGAGAAATCCATCATTTGGTGCGTGAAGCAAAATTTGTCTGCCGTGCCTGTGCCCGTTCTGCGCATCACTCTTCCAGTTTGTGCAAGCCGTTAGCATTACCGACGATATCGGTGAAAAAACGTCACGCTGATTCTGTTGAACAACCGCTGCTTAAGCTGAGTAAAAAACAACTGAAGCAGCAGAAGAAAGCCAATAAGAAACTGAAAAAACTAGTTGCGAAACAGTCGAAACTGTTAAAAAAATCGCAACGATTAGCGCGAGAAATTGCGTTCAACGCGCGGCTTAACCCAGGCTTCGTTGAACCACAGCGAGAACAGGATAATAGCCCCACCGATAGACAGACTCATTAAGTCGACATCACGATTCCAGATAACAATATTGACAATCAATCCTGCCGGTACCAAAGCGTTATTCATAATCGCCAAAGCGCCGGAGTTCACCATACAGGCACCTTTGTTCCAGGCGAAATAGCCTAATCCAGAAGCAATTAAGCCCAGGTAGGTTAATACTCCCCACTGTAGAGAGGTAGTCGGGAGCTTGGCAGTATTACCGAACAGAATAAAGGCGATACTGGCAACAATTAATGCGCCAAAGTAGAAGTAAGCAAATACCGAATGCTGAGGTAAAGTGGATTTGCTGGTTTCCATTACGCGTTTATAAGCTACTTGACCGATCGCAAAGCAGAGGTTTGCTGCCTGCACGACCAGAAAGCCAACAATAAAATCCTGATTAATCTCGGTGCGCTTGATAAATACGGCGCCAAGTACTGCAATCGCGGCGGTGAGCAGGTACCAGGGTGAAAACTTACGTTGCAGCCAGTCGTAAATTAGCGTGACATAGACGGGTGTAAATACAGTAAACAGCAGTACTTCCGGAACCGAAAGCAGAACAAAAGATTTGTAATAGAAGCAGTACATCAGGCCTAACTGAATTCCACCAATTGCCATTAGTTTAGCAATAAGTGGTTTCGGTACGTTTTTATATTTAATAAACGGCAAAAAGACCAGACTGGCAAGCGCCACCCGCATTAATACCGAGAACCAGGAATCAACCTGACCGGCGAGATACACGCCGATCAGACTGAACGAAAATGCCCACAATAGGGTGATTGCAGAAAGGTAGGCCATACGAGAACGACTATCAGTTAACAGGAAAACATGGCGTGCAGTCTAACTAAAATCAACCCGTTCGTCAGTCTTTTAATGGAACGACTAACATGTCGACCGGCGAGCAGTTTATCAGCAGTTTGGTTGAAGAGAGTAGTTTGCTCCAGAAATCCTGATGATGGCCGCATACGATTAAATCAATTTTATGCTTGTCGATTGCATCGCAGATTTCGTTGCTCAAATCACCGCTGCCAACCAGAGTCAGATCTATCGGATAACCTGAACTATCGGCCAGCTCCTTCAGCTCTAGTTTGGAATTCACCATTGACTGATGTTGGGTTTCGACCAAATTGATATCAATCAGACCGGTGTAGAGTTCGGTATAATTAACATCAATATGAATAAATGAAACGCGAGCATCAAAGGCTTTCGCCAGACAAACTGCTTTATCGACTAGCATTTTACTCTCTTCTGAGAGATCGATTGCCACCAGAATATGTTGATAACCCATAGCACCACCTCCTGTTCGGGGAACTCATTTCACTTTAGCACCTTAGATCAACAAAAATTGCCGTGAAGATCAAAAATTATCTTAAGTTTCAGCCTTCATCACGTTTAGTAGTATATTGTTAGTAACAACCCGGATTCAGACACTTAGGAGAGAACCTATGCTTTCACAAGCGATGATTGATCAATTAAACGCACAAATTAACCTCGAATTCTTCTCATCCAATCTATACTTACAAATGAGTGCATGGTGTGAAGATAAAGGATTTGAGGGAGCGGCTGCATTTATGCGGGTGCATGCAAATGAAGAGATGGAGCATATGCAGCGTCTCTTTACTTACGTCAGTGAAACCGGTGCATTGCCCATTTTAGGCAGTATCGCCGCTCCTAAACACGATTTTACCAGCCTTGGCGAGGTATTTCGTGAAACCTACCAGCATGAGCAAATGATAACAGAACAAATAAATAAGCTGGCTCATGTTGCGTTCACATCACAGGATTACTCAACCTTTAATTTTCTTCAGTGGTACGTTGCCGAGCAACACGAGGAAGAGAAGCTGTTTAAGGGTATTTTAGATAAAATTGAGCTTGTTGGTGAAGATGGTAAAGCGTTGTTCTTCATCGATAAAGACTTAGCAGCGATGGCAACAAAAGGATCATCTTCGGTTATGGATGCTTCAGCTGAATAGAGCGTTGTGCAATAGATAACATTGATCGTCTCTTTCACTGAACTCTCACTGAAGATGTAGGGAGGAAGAGATGATCAGTGCAAGTGCGGATTTGATTCTATTTTCGTTGATGTTTGTTACTTTGGTGAATGTGGCCCGGTTATTAACTGCGCTTCGTTCCTTGATTTATATTATGCGTGAGGCGCACCCCTTGCTTTATCAGCAAGTGGATGGCCCCGGATTTTTTTCTGCGAACGGTAATATGCACAAGCAAGTGCGCCTTTTCCATTATCTGAAAACCAGAGAGTATCTGCATCATCATGATCCACTGTTCATCAACAAGTGTGAGCGGGTTCGGCAGTCGTTTGTTCTGTCCGCTTCACTATTTGGTGTCACCATGCTGGCTGGATTTTTATTGTGATCTGACTGGTTGAGCGGTTGATTGGCAAAGCTTAGCTTTGCCATTACAATACCCGGTATTACAAGGGATGTGCTTTGGCGCGTCCTTTTTTATTGGCTGAGAGAAGATAAACCATGAGTGAACAAGTCGATGTTGTCATTATCGGTGCTGGTGCTGCGGGGTTGATGTGTGCGGCTCAGGCCGGCAAACGTGGGCGGCGTGTTCTTGTGCTCGATCATGCGAAAAAGCCGGGACGTAAAATTCTGATCTCTGGTGGTGGTCGCTGTAATTTTACTAACTACGATGTTAGTGCTAACCACTACCTATGCTGTAATCCGCATTTCGTAAAATCGGCACTTTCTCAATATACTAACTGGGACTTTATTGGTTTAGTGGCTCAGTACGGTATTGAGTATGAAGAGCGTGAACACGGCCAGTTATTTTGTTTAGACAGCGCCAAACAGATTGTCAGTATGTTATTAGCTGAATGCGACCTACCTAATGTGGCTTTTCGTTATCAGGTTGATATTCAGCAGATAGATAAAACCGAAGCTGGTTTTGTGCTTAAAGCTAATGGCCTCGATATTGAGTGTACCTCGCTGGTGGTGGCAACTGGCGGGTTATCTATGCCTAAACTTGGCGCGACACCATTTGGTTACAAAATTGCTCAGCAGTTTGATATTCCCGTGATTTCTACTCGAGCCGGATTAGTTCCTTTCACTTTGCATGTGGAAGATAAAGAGCAACTGGCGGACTTGTCTGGTATTGCGATTCCATGTGAAATTACTTGCATAAGCGGTAAAACCTTTAAAGAAGCTTTGCTGTTTACTCATCGTGGACTTTCCGGTCCTGCTGTTTTGCAGATTTCCTCCTATTGGCAGGCGGGGGAAAGCCTGTCGATTAATTTAGTTGCGGATGCTGATATTGAGCGTTTGTTGAAACAGAATTTAGAGAAGCATCCGAATCAGTCGTTGAAGAATACTTTGTCCAAAGTAATGCCTAAGCGTCTTATTGAGGTATTGATTGAGCGTAAGCAGCTAACCGATAAGCCATTAAAGCAGTTTAACCACAAAGAACTTGAGGCGGTTATTACTACATTGGAACAATGGCAAATCACCCCAAATGGGACAGAAGGATATCGAACAGCCGAAGTAACACTGGGCGGTGTGGATACCGATTATATTTCATCAAAAACCATGGAATGCAAATCGGTTGCCGGACTCTATTTTGCAGGTGAAGTGATGGATGTAACGGGTTGGCTCGGGGGGTATAACTTCCAGTGGTGCTGGGCTAGCGGTTATGTGGCCGGGCAGTGGGTTTAATAAAAAATCCCCTGGGGTTCAGGCCGCCAGGGGAAAGGTCGCTAACAGTTAACTGCTTAAGCTTTGCGAGAAACCTGTTTGTAACGGTCAAAGATAACCGCTGCAAGTAGGATAGAGCCGCGTACAACGTACTGGGCAAACGGAGACATATTCAATAAGTTCATTGCGTTTTCAACGGTGCCCAGAATCAGTACACCGGCGATAACGTAAGAGACTTTACCGATACCGCCTTTCAGAGAAACCCCACCCAGAACACAGGCTGAGATAACCACCAGTTCAAAACCAACCGAAGTCATTGGCTGACCACTGGTCATACGCGCTGCGAGGATGACCCCAGCTAATGCTGAGATAAAACCGGAAACAGTGAAGATTATCATCTTGGTTTTGACGACATTCACACCCGCTAAGCGTGCCGCTTCTTCGTTACCGCCAATTGCCAGGGTATTCCGACCATACACGGTACGATTCAGCAGAAAAGCAAATACGGCGAAAGTGATAATGGTTAGCCAGATTGGCGTTGGCAGACCCAGAATCGATGAGTTACCCAGAGCGAAGAAGCTTTCTTCGGTAATACCGACCGCTTTACCATCAGAGATGATGTAGCCAAGACCGCGGGCAATCTGCATGGTTGCCAAAGTCGTGATCAGTGCGTTGACCTGCAGTTTGGCAATAACAAAGCCGTTAATCAGGCCGAAAACGACACCTGATAGAAGGCCAGCACCGATGCCTAGCACTACACTGCTGGTGGCGTTGATTGCGACAGCGGTAACCACACCAGAACAAGCGATAACGGAGGCGATAGACAGGTCTAAGTCACCACAGGCCAAGCAGAACAACATGGCACAGGCAACCATACCACTCATAGAAATTGCCAGCCCCAGGCCTTTCATATTAATGAAAGTGGCGAAGTAAGGGACAAAGAAGGTGCAGAGAAGGAACAGGCCGGCAAATACCATCAGCATGCCGAAGCGATCCCAGATTTGTGAAAAATCGAATGATTTTTTAGTTTCACTATTACTCATTTTAGTCGTACTCGTAGAAGCCATTGCTCATTCCTCATTTAAGCTGCGATCGATTTTTGATCAAGCATCGCAAGGCGCAATGCGGTTTGTTCATTGAATTGAGCTCGTCCCAGCTCACCGGTGATTTCGCCATCTTTCATCACTAACAGGCGATCAGAGATACCTAACACTTCCGGTAGGTCACTGGAGATAACCAGAACGGTTACGCCACTCTCTGCCAGTTTGAAGATCAGTTCATAGATTTCGGATTTAGCACCCACGTCGATACCACGAGTCGGTTCATCCAGCAGAATCACTTTCATATCGGTAGAGAGCCAGCGTGCCAGAATCACCTTCTGCTGGTTACCGCCAGAAAGTTCACCGATTAACTGATCAAGAGAGGCGGTTTTAACGTTAAGTGCCTGACATTGCAGTGTGGCGTTTTTATCTTCCCAGTAGTTGTTGATTACTCCGCCTGGCTTGAGGAAACTGGGGCGAGCACTGATGTTAGTATTTTCTCGTACAGATAGAATTGGTACGATGCCGTCGGCTTTTCGATCTTCCGGACACAGAGTGATACCTGCTTTGATTGCATCTTTAGGTGAACGAATATTTATCTGTTCACCTTCGACCCAGATCTCACCGGAGGTTGGCTTCTCTGCACCAAAAATCAGCCGGGTCAGTTCGGTACGACCTGCACCCACCAGACCAAACAGGCCAAGAATTTCGCCTTTTCTGATTTGCAGGGAAAGTGGTGAAGTTAAACCTGGACCCATAATATTGTTGAGTTTCAGGCCGATTTCACCATGTTTACGGCTGCGGTAGTTATAGATATCGTTGATTTCACGACCAACCATTAATTCAACGAGGCGGTCCTGAGTCAGATTGGCGATATCATCGAAGGTCTGTACGTGAGTACCATCTTTAAAAATAGTGATGGCATCGCACAGATTGAAAATCTCTTCCATTCGGTGTGAGACATAAAGAATGATTTTACCGTCATCGCGCAATTCGCGGATAACTTTAAACAGGTTTTCTATCTCACGTTGCGATAAGCTGCTGGTTGGTTCGTCGAAAGCAATGATTTGCGCATTTCGGCTTAGCGCCTTAGCAATTTCAACCATCTGCCATTGACCGATGGAAAATTCTTTTAATGGGCGGGAAGGATCAAATGTTTCGCCCAGGCGTTCCAATTGCACGCGTGCATTTTTGTTTAGAGTTTCGGTATCTACACGGCCGCCTTTGGTCGGCAATTGACCTAGATAAATATTTTCCGCTACGCTCAGTTCCGGAACCAGGTTAAGCTCTTGATAGATGATGGCTACACCGTGTTCCAGTGCATCTACAGTAGATTCAAAAGTGACTGCTTTTCCGTCAATACTAAGGTGACCTTCGGTTGGCTTATGCAGCCCACTTAGGGTTTTGAGCAGGGTTGATTTGCCGGCTCCATTCTCTCCCATTAGAGCGTGAATACTTCCTTTGTTAGCCCGGAAACTAATATTAGAAAGCGCCTTCACACCAGGGAAATGTTTGGAAATCTGGCAAAACTCTAAATAAGAGGGGGATGTTGCCATAATGGTTCTCCTACGTTGAGGGCGGCACAGTAAGGTGCCGCCAATCAAAGGTTATAGGCCTTTTTTCGCCAGTTCGTCTTTAAAGTTGTCGCGAGTGATTAACACTACGTCAGTAACTTCAACGAATTTTTTAGGCTCAACGTCGTCTTTAACCCATTTGTAAAGTGACTCGATACTCTTGAAGCCGTGTACATCCGGGCTTGGTAGCAGAGAACCGTAGAAGCCGGTTGCGCTTGATTTTGCCAGTTCGTTTACCGCATCAACACCGTTGATACCGATACCGATAATGTTTTCAGCGGCAAAGCCCTGACCTTCTGTTGCACGGATACCACCAAGAACAGTGTTATCGTTCATGCCAACAACCAGCCAGTTTTTCACATCTGGGTACTGAACTAACAGAGAGTTCGCCGCATCCAGTGCTCCTGGGATATCGTTAGTTTTAGTTGGAACGCGATAGATTTGATCAGCAGGGAAGCCAGCACCTTTTAGCGCTTTGATTGAACCGTCAACACGACGGCGAGCGGTATCCAGTTCGTCAGCTGTGATGGCCATTACCGCACTGGATTTTACATCCCAACCACGTTTAGTCATTTCAGCATACAGTTCCATACCCTGACGTTGGCCGATCTCACTCGCCGCCATCATCACTAGTGGTACATCTGTCATTGGCTCGCCTTTCGCGTTTAGGAACTGATCGTCAACGGTAATAACTTTCAGATCATAGCTGTTGGCTTTGGCCATAATCGCAGGACCTAATTTAGGGTCCGGAGTACAAATGACAAAACCTTTGGCGCCACTGGCTGCAAGAGTGTCGATTGCATTCAGAGTTTTTTCGCCATCAGGCACCGCCATTTTAATCACTTCAAAGTTGTATTGTTCACCGGCTTTTTCGGCAAAGCTCCATTCAGTCTGGAACCAAGGTTCTTCCGGTTGTTTTACTAAGTAGCCCAGTTTCAGACCGTCATCATTGCCGAAGAAAGCGTTAGCAGAGGCGCTAAGTAGGGTTGCTCCGGATAATGCAGCGATAGCGAGTGTTTTTTTAAACTTATTCATAATGCTATTCCATTCACTGTTATTGTTTTGCCTTTGTACTTCTGCTGAGAAAATACTCAGGCATAGGGGTTTGGGGTTGTTTCGCCATTAATACTTAACCAACTCAAATTTGAAATGAGTGACCTGAATCACAGCAAAAAATCCTAGCATTTTTGTCCATGCATATAGCGCTACTTACTATGATCAAAATCTCATTTTTTCCTGAATATATATTTCAGCGTCTATTTATTGCTCAATAATTCATCGGTTAAGTGGTTTTTAACCAGTTATGGTAATTCAAATTGCGCAAGGCAAGGTTTTAAAAGGCGATACACAAAAATACATAGGTAACGTAATTGTCCATGTTTATAGCTGAAGGATTCATGTTCACTCTTGTCACTCAGAGCTATAAATAGAACGTAAATCGGTTGATGGTGGCCCTTATGTTTGAACTACGCGTTTGAAATGAGCTGCGATGAGTCGTTATGAATCTGAATGGGAGCAAGATAGTGACAACAAGTGTAAGCGATAAACCAGCAGTCCAGACAGATGCTGCGTTGGCTGAGCGTTTAACCAGGCTGCGCCAACAAGTCTGGCTGGCAAATATGGATCTGGAGAAGCATCAGTTGGTGACTTTTACCTGGGGTAACGTTTCCGGTATCGACCGCCAGTCTGGTTTAGTCGTGATTAAACCGAGCGGTGTTGCTTATGAAAACTTATCGCCGGAGAACATGGTCGTGGTCGATTTTTCCGGTAACGTGGTGCAGGGCGATCTTAATCCATCTTCCGATACGGCTACTCATATTGAACTGTATAAAGCCTACCCAGCACTGGCTGGTGTTGTACACACTCACTCAATGTTTGCCACTTCATGGGCTCAGTCAGGTAAAGCGATTCCGGCGCTGGGTACCACTCATGCGGATTATTTCTACGGTAATGTTCCCTGCACTAGGGCATTAACCGATGCAGAGATCGCCAACGATTATGAACGTAATACCGGAACAGTGATTATCGAAACTATTGCCGATCAGGACCCGATGGCGATTCCTGGCATTATTGTCAAAGAACATGGGCCTTTTAGCTGGGGGACCTCTCCAGATAACGCAGTACACAACGCAGTGGTGTTGGAACGTGTTGCTCAGATGGCGCTCAACACACTAACCATCAACCCTCAAATTGAACGAATTAACCCAGCCCTGCTAGATAAGCATTATTTGCGTAAGCATGGTGCCAATGCCTACTACGGTCAAAAAACAGCGAAATAAAGAATAAGGGAACAAGTATGAAAGTCTTTAATGAGAAACAAGTCTGGTTTGTTACTGGTTCACAGAACCTTTATGGGCCGCAGGTATTGAAACAGGTAGCGCTTGATAGCCAGGAGATCGTCGCCGGTTTAAATCAGGCTAGTGGTATTTCTGTTCCGGTGGTCGATAAAGGGACGGTTAAAGATCCGAATGAAATTTTAGAAGTGTGCCGTCAGGCAAACAATGACCCGGCTTGTGTTGGTCTGATGTTGTGGATGCACACCTTCTCTCCGGCCAAAATGTGGATTGCTGGCCTGAGTCAGCTAAATAAACCATTTATTCACCTGCATACTCAATTTAATGCCGCGCTACCGTGGGATGATATTGATATGAACTACATGAACACTCACCAGAGTGCCCATGGTGACCGTGAATTCGGCTTTATCGGTACACGAATGGATATCGATCGTAAAGTGGTGGTTGGCCACTGGCAGGACAGTAAAGTGCATGCTCAGATTGATGATTGGTGTCGTGCGGCGGTGGGTATTGATGAAGGTAAAAACCTTAAGGTTGCCCGTTTTGGCGATAACATGCGTCAGGTTGCGGTAACTGAAGGCAACAAAGTCTCGGCGCAGATTGCGTTTGGCTACGAAGTCAATGCTTACGGTCTTGGTGAGCTGAGTGAAAGTGTCAATCAGGTGACGGATGGTGATGTATCAGCCTTGCTCGATGAATACGCATCCACTTACGAAATGAGCCCAACTCTGTTCAGTGACAGCCGTCTGCTTGGCATTATGCAACACGAAGCCCGCCTTGAACTGGGTATGGAGCGCTTCTTGACGGCGGTTGGCGCGAAAGCCTTTACCAACTGTTTTGAAAACCTGACAGGAATCGACACTTTGCCTGGTCTTGCCAGCCAACGTCTGATGGAAAAAGGTTACGGTTACGGCGGTGAAGGTGACTGGAAAACCTCAGCAATGACCCGGATTATGAAAGTCATGGGCCAGGGGCTGCCAGGTGGTACGTCATTTATGGAAGACTACACCTACAACTTCGGTGCTACCGGTCAGGTTCTGGGTGCACATATGTTAGAGGTTTGTCCTTCCATTGCGGTAGCGAAACCAAAAATCGAAATTCAACGTCACACCATCGGCTGTAATAGTGACATTCCACGAATGATTTTCAGTGGCAAGCCGGGTAATGCGCTCAATGTTACGATGATCGATATGGGTGAGCGTTTCCGTATGATAGTTAACATTGTTGATGCGGTTACTCCACCACAAGGGCTGCCTAACTTACCAGTAGCACATACCCTATGGGAACCGCAGCCAAGCCTGGAAATTGCAGCGGCAGCATGGATTCATGCCGGAGGTGCGCATCACACTGTGTACAGCCAGGCAGTAACGCTGGATATGTTGGCCGATTATGCGGAAATGGCCGGAATTGAGATGGTTGTGATCGATAACTCAACTCAGTTACGCCAATTCAAAACAGAACTTAAGCATAATAGCCTCTACTACCGTTTAGCGAAATAACGGGTACTGCCCTCTGAAGTTTACTGCAGAGGGCAATCTTAAGGATATCCAGTGACAGAAATAACCCCGGATCACCACTCCTGTGAAACCATGCAACTGAGTTACCAATCTTGGAAGTTAGTGATTACTCAGTTAGCCCCATTTCGTTTTGAGCTATTTAATCACGACAAATTAACCTTCCGTGGCGAGCTGCAGATCATCAATAACAGTGAAGCGATCGATATCAGTCCGTTTATCTGGCGATTCCGCCTTAAAGACGGGCAGATAGAGCAGTGGTGTAATGTTGAATTACTGCATAAGCTTTCGGTGGGAATCAGCTACTCGTTTCGCCACGGTGCGTTGGTGATTGAGTATCTGGCTCGGAACGGTGTTCCCACCCGGCTTGATATCCGCCATCAGATTACTCAAATTGATCCCAACCATCGGGTCAATATTGATGCCAATGAGTTTTTAGACAACTGTGCTGGTTGGCAACGGCAATATCATGATCAGCCAAGTCCCTATCTGATTGAACCGGGAGCAAAAGATTTTCGCGAATCATTTTCTGCTACCCAATGGGTAGTACTAGAAGAAAACTGTGAAGTGCCAAGTCACTTATAAGACGGTTTTTATCGTACACTGGCTGTAATGAAAATGTTGTAGTGAACCATGATGCAAAATGATCCATTAAAACCCGGATATAACTTTGATGCCCACCTGGTTGCTGGCCTAACCCCGATTATTGAAGGTGATGAGCTCGATTACATCATCGACCGACCGCATGGTATGAAAGGCTACATCATTAACCTGACCAGCAAAGGCGAAGGGACACTGTTTGCTGGTAAAGATGCGATAGATGTTCAAGCCGGTGATTTGCTAATGTTTCCACCGTCAGCCTCGCATTACTATCAGCGCAAATCAGACAGCGTCTGCTGGTTTCACCGTTGGGTCTATTTTCGTCCGCGTGCTTTCTGGCATGACTGGCTAAGCTGGCAACAACAGCATAACGGTGTTTATATAACACGTGGGTTGGATGCCAATACCGTGCAGCAGTTAGAGCGGCTGTTTATCGATATTGAATATACTTCTAAATCGGAAGGGGCTTATCGCAATGATTTGGCAATTAACCTGCTGGAGCAGTTACTGATTCGCTGCAAATCGCTGCAGCCAGACGTGGTGGCGAAACCGGTCGATCCGCGCATTATCGAAGCGATGAATTTTATGACGCAGAATCTCAATCAGGAGTTTTCGATTGATGATGTAGCGGCGCATATCTGTTTGTCTCCATCCCGCCTTGGCCACCTGTTCCGCGATGAAATGAATATGACCATTACGCAGTGGCGCGATGATCAGCGTATCAGCCGTGCCAAGCAGCTATTGGTTACCACTAACCACTCAGTTAACCAGATAGGCCGAATTATCGGTTACAGTGATCCGCTCTATTTTTCGCGGGTATTTAAACGCAAAGCCGGGGTTAGCCCTAAAATTTATCGTGAGCAGATTACCTGATGTTCAGTTCCATAGCAG
>QGCX01000213.1_pt1 | contig 12683 bp, 11 predicted proteins | sample 4708031 | NCBI WGS metagenome assembly QGCX01 (sample SAMN08941163, study PRJNA450518) | Sediment metagenome, whole genome shotgun sequencing project. | reverse complement strand
GGTCAACGGCATATCACTATGTTGGCGCACCCAGGAATTCGCCCCATCAGCCCCTACCACCAGCTTGCAGGTTAAGCTAGTGCCATTATTTAAAGTCAGCCAGACTTCACTTTCCCCAACCGCCATCGATTGACACTGAGCCGGCATAAAAAAGGTAACATTCGCCTGCTGTTGCACTTGTTCCAGCAAAGCCAATTGAATCACCCGATTCTCAACTATATGTCCCAGATTGGTCTGAGCAATGGATTGGGCATCAAATTCTATTGAGGCAAAACTGTCTTGTTCCCAAACTGACATCCCCTGATAAGGGGCTGCTCTGCGTTCGATAATTCCCGGCCATGCACCAACATTCCGCAATACCTGTTCACTGGATCGACTCAAAGCAGAAACTCGAATATCAGGGATATCATTTAATTGTGTTTGCGGCGCGTAACTTTCGATAATCGCTATGCGTAAATCTGTCTCTTTTAACGCAGCAGCCAGGGTTAAACCGACCATGCCACCACCAACTACCGCAATATCAAAACTCTGAATCATAATATTTTTTATGCCCTTAAAACCAATGTTCTTTAAACAGGAACTCTCTGGTAGAAAGCGTTTAGCGAGAAACTAGCCCTAGCGTTCGTTGTAAGAGAGGCTTATTTAAACAAGGAATAGTGTCGGAAATCATCAATCCCAGGTTACGCCCCACCATCGTTGGCAACCACTGATTCGAAAACAGGTGAACCAGTGAAGAGGTCATCATCATGGTTAGCTGACGGTCCGTCTGACGCCGATTCTGATAGTGATTCAAATAGGAATATTCGCCAACATCCAAGCTCTCTTCAGCAGCATTTTTTGCCATCAATAAGGATTCAACCAGACTTACCACATCCCGGATCCCTAGATTGAAACCTTGTCCGGCAATGGGATGTAGCGTTTGTGCTGCATTACCTACTACCGCAAAGCGATGCGAAATTGTCTGTGGGCGTGAACGCATAATCAATGGATAACTGACCCGCTCACCCACTTTCACCAGTTTGCCCAACCGCCAGCCAAACTGCTGCTGCAACTGCTCAAGGAAGTCGCTTTCATCCAGTTGCAGTAATTGCTCTGCACGTTCAGAGGCAACACACCACACCAGCGACATACGATTGTCGCTCATCGGCAGAAGCGCCAACGGGCCTGAAGCGGTAAAACGTTCAAATGCTCTGCCTTGATGAGGTTGATCCAGTCCGATATTAGCGATCACCGCCACCTGATGAAAATCATGTTCGTCTAATGCCAGACCAAGCTGCTGGCTGCATTCTGACAGAGCGCCGTCAGCCGCTACTAATAATTTCGTCGTTATTGTCTGCCCCTGTTGCAAACCAATGGTTACTTGGTCCTGGCTGCGATCAACCTGAGCTATTCGTTCGGGGCATAACCAACTAATCGAAGCAGACTGAGCAAGCAATTGCTGATACAGACGCCCGACATCAGCCAGTTCAACCACATAGCCCAATGCATAGAGATTCTCTCTGTCAGCATCAATATCGGTCATCCCCGCGTGCCCCTGGTCAGTGACACTAATATGAGTAATCGTGGTCGCCACTTTCTCTATTTCTGGCCACAACTGAAAATGTTGCAGAATCTGCACCGTGCCATAAGAAAGAGCGATTGAACGCGAATCAAAACCAGGATGTTGCTGATCAACCTGAAAAGGCTCTACCACTGCGATAGACAGCGCACCAGAAAACGCGCTATCTAACATCAGCGCCAGTGTGGCTCCGGTCATTGCCCCTCCGGCAATCACCACATCAAATTTGTCACAGGATAGATTAGTTGCCTGCTCAATCAAAGTAACGACTCCTTAACCATTAATGAACAGTAGGTTTAGCCGTGTCAGCGCCCTGCTTGGCGCCATGTTCTGCATGCAGAGTGAGAATACAGGCTTTGACATGCTCAACCACCTGCTCCAGCAGCAGCGCCTGTTCCTGAATATCATCATTTTCATCCAGACCTAGCTTGGCGATTTCTTCCAGATCAGTCAGTGCTTCTTTAGCTTCGCTAGACAACTTACGTACATCAAGAGCGATTAAGCCCAGGCCTGAGATAAAATGATTCACCAGTTCAGCCACGGCATCACCACGTTCAAACAACCCGTCAACACCTTCCTGTTCGGGTAATAGTAAAGACAGGCTCAGACTTGCTGATGTCATCTCTTGCTGAGAAAACGCGATTAACTGTTCCGTTTTACCGATTAAGCTCACCGGCCAGGCCATTCCATCGTTGGTGTAATCAAACAACAGTGGCTGCCAGCTTTTGTCCGCCGCATTCAGTCCACCCGCTAACATACCCAGAACCAGCCCCTGTACTTCTGCCGGGGTTACCGCCAACATGGCACTTTTAAGATCATTGGCAAATGAAACATATTGCGGAAGCTGTTTTTCGCTCATAGTTAACTCTATCGTTTTGTTCAGAAAATTGTCTCAATCCTACCACTGATGGATATGGGCGAAAACGATCTATCGATAAATATGCCGTTACAATCAGCGAATTGTCCAAGTTTTGAGTGATTGAGTTAGCATTTGAATTTGTATACTCTTCGCTACTTGAATCTTATCGGTGCTTTGTCTATAGTCTCAGACTAAATCGACCGGCAGCGTATTGCGGTCTTAGACATTATTACTACGGTTAGCTCATGAGTACTCAAGCAGTAGATGTTGAAATCTTAGGAAAAATCACCCGGGTCAATTGTCCAGCCGGACAAGAGGCTTCGTTGATCAATGCAGCAAAAGATTTAGACTCTCGCCTGAAAGAGATGGCAGAACGTACAAAAGTCAACAATGAGTCAAAACTGCTAACCATTATGGCCCTCAACCTGAGCTATGAATTACAGACGCTCAAAGGTGAGAAGGCCGATAATCAGTCTCAATTTGCTGATCGTTTAGAACAGTTAACCACATCGCTGGAAAAAGCGTTGGCTGATGTAAAATGCGATACAAGTAAAAAGTAAAATGATAAATTACTCTATACTTAAAGTATAAAATTTACCCTGGGGTGTTCGTCAGAGGATGTACGTCCCCGAGCCGATAAGCAACACCAAAGGGTTGGTAACCTGGCTGCTATTGTGCAAGCTCGGCATGTACCGAGAAGCCTACGGTGGCCATTGCTGACCCGCCTTGAACTCGCTGGTTCAAGGGTCTTCAATTCTCAACGGCACTCTGGGGTATTCCTTATGCAGACATTGCAAACTCGTCAAGACTTTCGCAACCACATTCGTCAGGCACGCCGCCAACTTTCTTCCGAACAACAAAATCAGGCCGGCATCGATCTGATTAACCAACTCGAGCAGTTACCGGAGCTAACGCAGGCACAGCATATCGCGCTCTATCTTTCCTCAGATGGGGAGCTGGATACCACCCCGTTAATTCAGCAACTCTGGCAGCAGGGTAAATCGGTGTATCTGCCGGTAATTCATCCGTTCTCGGAAGGTCATCTGCTGTTTCTGCACTACCAGGCCGATACGGCAATGACCTTAAACCAGTTCCGTATCCCAGAACCAAAACTCAACAAACAGTTGATCATCCCGACCGTACAGCTCGATGTTATTTTTACTCCGTTAGTCGCTTTCGACAACAGTGGCCAACGACTGGGCATGGGCGGCGGCTATTATGATCGTACTCTGGCTGGCTGGTTCAATACTGGCTTGGGCGCCAAACCGATCGGCTTAGCGCACGATTGCCAGCATGTCGATTCCCTCCCCAGCGAAGCCTGGGATATCCCGCTGCCTAAAATCGTTACCCCAAGCAAAATCTGGGCTTGGGATTAGGCAACAAATGGGGCTATAATCGCGGCGAAATTTAACCTGAGTACAAAATATAGTCGATTGTTGGAGATGGATATGACACAAGATGAAATGAAAAAAGAAGCTGGCTGGGCTGCACTTAAATACGTAATTAAAGGTGGTATTATTGGTGTTGGTACTGGCTCAACCGTTAATCATTTTATCGATGCTCTCGGTTCAGTTAAAGACGATATTAAAGGTGCCGTTTCCAGTTCAATCGCTTCAACAGAAAAACTGAAAGGTTTAGGCATCACCGTTTATGACTGCAATGATGTTGAAAAACTGGATGTGTATATTGACGGTGCAGATGAAATCAACCCGACTCGCGATATGATCAAAGGCGGCGGCGCCGCGCTGACTCGTGAAAAAATCGTTGCTGCTATCTCTGAAAAGTTTGTCTGTATCGTTGATGGCACCAAAGCAGTTGATGTACTGGGTAAATTCCCTCTGCCGGTAGAAGTGATCCCAATGGCGCGCGAACAGGTTTCTCGTAAACTAACAGCTCTTGGCGGTCAGCCAGTTTACCGTGAAGGCGTGATCACCGATAACGGTAATATTATTATTGATGTCCATGGTATGCAGATTACCGATCCTAAAGCGATGGAAGCGGAACTGAACAATATCCCAGGTGTAGTAACCAACGGTTTGTTTGCTCATCGTGGTGCGGATGTAGTGATTACCGGTACACCTGAAGGTGCGAAAATAGAAGAGTAATCACCCGTTATCCGGCACAACAACGGTGTAACCTCAAATACGTTGCATTAGCAATTGATGTATTTTCTTAACAAACGGCACCTTAGAGTGCCGTTTGATGTTTTTTCAACAAAAAAATTATTCCTTATTACGTAATTTTCTTACCCAAACGGATTTTTTTTTGTTAATTTATTGCGCAGAAGACGCATGAGGAAAACGTTTGCGTGTTGCAAAAATGCTAATTTTTTTCAATTTACGCACCGTGCGCTTTATTTGCCCCCCTTTGCATAGTTAAGGACGAGAAAATGGCCAAAATTTCACTGGAAAAAGATAAGATCAAGATTCTACTACTAGAAGGCCTTCACAGCTCTGCGGTTGACACCCTAAAAGCAGCTGGCTATACCAATATCGAATACCACAAAGGTTCGTTAGACGAAGAGCAATTGCTTGAAGCTATCTCCGATGCGCACTTTGTCGGTATCCGTTCCCGCACGAACCTGACAGAAGAAGTGATTAACGCAGCGAGCAAGCTGGTTGGTATCGGCTGTTTCTGTATCGGGACTAACCAGGTAGATCTTGCTGCTGCGGCAAAACGCGGTATTCCAGTGTTTAATGCTCCTTTCTCCAACACCCGTAGTGTTGCCGAGCTGGTGCTGGGCGAGATCCTGCTACTGCTTCGTGGTATTCCTGAGCGTAGTGCGCTTGCCCACCGTGGTATCTGGAAGAAAAGCGCCGACAACAGCTTTGAAGCGCGTGGTAAAAAACTGGGTATCATCGGTTACGGCCACATCGGTACTCAGTTGGGTATTATTGCTGAAAACCTGGGTATGCAGGTTTCTTACTACGATATCGAAAACAAACTGTCTTTGGGCAACGCAACTCAAATTGCATCAATGAACGATCTGCTAAGCCAGTCAGATGTAATTTCTCTGCACGTTCCGGAAACGCCAGATACCAAGAATATGATGGCTAAAGCTCAGTTCGATAAGATGAAGCCTGGTGCAATTTTTATCAACGCAGCACGTGGTACTGTCGTTGACATCGATGATTTATGTGCAGCATTAGAATCTGGTAAGATTTCAGGTGCAGCTATCGACGTATTCCCAACTGAACCAAAAACCAATGCTGACCCGTTTGAGTCACCATTAACTAAATTCGATAACGTGATTCTGACTCCACACGTAGGTGGTTCAACTCAGGAAGCGCAAGAAAATATCGGTATTGAAGTAGCGGGTAAACTGGCAAAATACTCAGATAACGGTTCAACCCTGTCTAGTGTGAATTTCCCTGAAGTTTCCCTACCAGAACTACGCGAATGTTCTCGTCTACTGCACATTCACGAAAACCGTCCTGGTATTCTGAATAAAATCAACACGATTTTTGCTGAAGATGGGATTAACATCGCAGCGCAATATCTGCAAACCAGCAATGAAATCGGTTATGTAGTTATTGATGTAGAAACCGCTCGTTCAGAAGAAGCTCTGGAAAAACTGAAAGGTATAGAAGGCACACTACGCGCTCGTATCCTGCACTAATTCTGCTGATTATCCTCACTAATACTGAAGCCACTCCCTCGAGTGGCTTTTTTCATGTCCTCTTATCCTTACCTACCAACTTCAATCTCCTAATTCTGACAATCTGTAAACCTGGCTTTCCACCACGCCAGATAGAATAAATAAACTTATTTGTATCTACGTACTAGTACAAAAAGAAAAAACAGAGTAAATTACCACCCTTAAAATAACATCCAGATAATCTAACTACAGAGTTACAGTATGACAAAACAACCTTCGATCTTTGGCGGAGCTGCAATCATTGCCAGCGTTTGTGTCGGAGCCGGAATGCTCGGTTTACCCAGTGCCGGAGCGGGAGCCTGGACCATTTGGTCAATTGCCTCATTAATCCTGACCATGATCATGATGACCTTCTCTGGCTGGATGCTACTTGAAGCGTTAAGAAATTATGATCGGCGCGCATCATTCAGTACCGCAACCAAAGAACTACTCGGTCAAAAATTCAACTGGTTTAATAACTTAACCGTCTACTTTGTTGGCGGAATTTTACTCTATGCCTATATCACCTCTTCCGGCCTGATCATTGACAATCTGTTGCACTTAGGCAGCCAGGTTGCATCGGTACTGTTTGTCGCGATCTTTTCCGCTTTTGTCTGGCATTCAACCCGTGCCGTGGATCGTATCTCTGTTGTCCTGATCCTGTTTATGGTGCTGAGTTTTATTTTCGGTATTTCCGGGCTGGCAAGCCATGTCAGTGTCGCTACCCTTTTTGATCAACTTAATGAGCAGGGTCACTACGCCCCTTATGCGATGGCGATGCTGCCTGTCGCTTTAACCTCATTTGGCTATCACCATTCGGTCGCTTCACTGCGTGCCTACTACGGTAATGAAACCCGGGCTAAATGGGCGATCCTCGGCGGAACTGTTATTGCGCTGGCTCTGTATACTTTATGGATGGTGAGTATTTTCGGTAACCTGCCCCGCGACCAGTTCGCTGGTGTGATTGAACAGGGAGGTAATGTCGATGTATTGCTTAACGCCCTGGGTAATGTGATTGAATCAGAATCGGTAGCCAGTGCGATTAACGCTTTTTCGATGGCAGCGATCCTCTCTTCTTTTATCGGTGTCGGCTTAGGCGTATTTGATTATCTTGCTGATTTACTGGGTTTTGATAACAGCCGTAAAGGACGCAGTAAAACCTGGCTGGTAACGTTTATTCCACCGCTGGTATTATCGCTGTTGTTCCCCTTTGGCTTTGTGATTGCGATTGGCTATGCCGGTGCTGCAGCAACCGTGTGGGCCTGTATTACTCCGGCTTTATTGGTAAGAAAAAGCCGCAAACTTAGTCAGGGTTCAGAACCTCACCTAGCTCCTGGTGGAAATATTGCGATTGCTGCAGTTATTCTTTTTGGTATCGCAACGGCCGTTTTCCATTTTCTCTCATTGGCCGAGCTACTCCCTCTATTTAAGGGCTAATCTCTCTTTCCTCTATAGATAAAACAAAGCCCGAACTACCAAAGATCGGGCTTTAATTTAACGACTGGAAAAGTATTCCGTACTACCCCATCACTTTGTTTGGCAACCAGGTAACCAAATCAGGGAATATCATCACAATAATCAGTACCAATAGCTGAACAGTAATAAACGGCATCACTGATTTATACAGATCCATCATGGTCACCCCTTTCGGTGCAATCCCTTTCAGGTAAAACAAGGCAAAGCCGTATGGAGGCGTCTGTACCGCAATCACGATATTGAGGATCATCAGCACCCCAAACCAGATCGGATCATAACCCAGTGCAACTGCAACCGGTGTGAAGATCGGCGCACACATCAGCACAATAATAAATTCATCGATAATAAAGCCGAGCAGCAGCATGATTACCTGGAACATCATAATGATCATGATCGGAGGCAGATCCAAACCACGGGTAAAACTGGAGACCATGCCCTGAATGCCCATTAGCAGATGGAAATTACTGAATACCGACGCACCAAGAATGATCCACATCGCCACACTGACCAGCATCGCTGTCTGCATACCTGATTTCATGATCATCGCTGGTTTAAAACGTTTAAACAAAATTGAAAGAATGATCGCGCCAACAACGCCCAGAGCTCCAGATTCGGTCGGCGTTGCTATCCCGGCAATAATACTGCCAAGCACCACCACAATCAGCGCCAGCGAAGAAGCACCATCACGAATGGTCTTAAACAGTTCATAACCTTTGGGGATCTCAATGTCATTATCAGAATCAAGTGGTGCACGATGGGGATTTAGCTTGCAGGAAACAATCACATAGGTGATTAGCATAATGATGGTAATCAGCGCTGGTACCATAGCCCCCAAGAACATTTTACCAACTGAGTTCTGGGTTGAAGAGGCGAACATGATCATCGGAATACTTGGTGGGATCAGAATACCCAATGATCCACCCGCCATAATCACGCCTAATGCCAGCTTTTTATCATAACCACGATCCATCATAGGTTTAAGCGCAATACTACTGGAGGTCATGATCCCGGCACCAATAATGCCCACCATAGCACCAATCATCGAACAGACGCCAATTACACTGATTGCCAGTGATCCACGTAAGCGACCAATGACCAACTGACTGGCATTAAACATCGCATCACCGATCCCAGAACGAGTCAGGATCTGCCCCATATAGATGTAAAGAGGTATCGCTAAAAGGATAAAGTTAAAAAATGTGCTCTCAACAGTGGTTGGAATAATGTTAAACAGTGCTTCCCCCCAAACTAGGTAGCCGACACCCATTGCGATCCCGCCTAATGCCAAACCAACTTGCGCCCCAAGAACAAAGGCAACAAGAATACAGGCCAATAATACGAGAGTTAGCATCTCAATTCCCATTTGGACTCTCCTTGTCAAAAACTGGTTTGTTTAGCTGATGGCTATCTACTTTGAACGGTTGATCATTCAGATCACTTTCCGCATCCGGATCGGCAAACAGATCGCGCCGCGCGATTAGATGAAATAGATTACAAATAAACTCGGTTGAGTATTGCAGGATAAAAATCGAAGCAGCGACAGTAATCATCAACCAAAAATGATGCATTGAAGGTGCCCATTCACTCTGAGTTTTATAGTGAAATTCCAGGCTCTCGAAAAACATGCCGAAACAGGTTTTAGCCATTACCCCTAAAAAACCCATAGCTAAGAGTGCACTGATCAGATCAAAGATGCGCCGCACATTGTCCGACACTTTGCCATGGACGATATCCACATTGATATGCGCATCTTTATGTTGTGCCTTAGCACCGCCTAATGCTGCGATATAACCAAATAAAAATAGCGAAGTATCGTAAGTCCAGATTGTAGGTTTACCTAATACATAGCGGGCGAAAACTTCAAACGCCACAATGGCTGCCAGTAAAGGCATCAGATAAGCGACAGAACGACCTATAAAATCCACCACATATCTGACACTCTGACAGTAACCGCGTAAAATCGCTTCCATCATATTGACTCCAAACGAAATAGGGTGAACTGATGTTCACCCTATTTATTCCATGTTATTGCTGCTCTAAGATCTCGACCAGTTCCTTAGAGAATTTATCTTCACTTGCGTATTCTTTCGCCAGAGAAAGGCCAGCTTCTTTCCATGCTTTTTTATCTGCATCGTTTGGCTCTGGGCTCCATAGCAGTCCTTTAGCTTCCATATCAGCCACGGCCTGAGATTCCCACATGCGGGACTTGGTCAACTGCTCCTGCGCATGAATAGAGGTTGCACCACGGACGATAGCCTGCAGATCTTTCGGTAATTTATTCCACGCTTTCTGATTAACGATGATCGGCAGCACCTGAGCACCAGCTAAAGGAAGCGGGTACATATATTTTGCTACTTCGACGTGGTTACCATCACGGTGGTCAATCATATTCGAACCAATTGAGCCATCGATTACACCAGTCGCCAGTGAGGTATAAATTTCGCTCCACGCCAAAGATACCGGAGCTGCACCTAAGTTACGTAAAAACTTACCATACGCACCTGGCGCACGAATTTTTTTACCTTGGAAATCGGCAATGGAAGTAATCGGCTCTTTAGTAATGATATAAACCGGTGGCTGAATATAAGGTTCTAACCAAACCAGACCTTGAGATGCGTAAGCTTTTTCCAGAACCTCCGCCCAACCTTTTTCGTGGAATAGTGTTGATAGTTCTGTAGCATCCGATGTACCACCAGGCAGACCGACTTCGACCACACCCGCCGGAAACTCACCAGCATGCATCGGTTGGAAAGGAGCCCCCATAGTAATGAGTCCAGATTTAACGGCGCTCAAGATACCACTGGTACCAACTCCCTCACCAGAATAGAGCACTTGCACCGAAATGCGGCCACTAGACATGGTTTCAATATTTTTAGCTAGGTCTTCATAAACTTCGCCAAACGCGGTTCCGCGGCCATATAAATTCGCAAAACGCCAGTTATATTCAGCTGCGTAACTTGCAGCCGAGCTTGCTAATGCACTGATACCTAAGGTTGCAGCGAGTAAAGTTTTAGCAAATTTGTTTCCCTTTAAACTGAACATAGAAATTCCTCTTCCTGTGTCGTTATTTGTTTGTTACCAATTTGTTTCGCAACCTAATATGAAGAAAGCGTAATAATTCTGATAGAACCAGTACTAATGTTCGTATGGTACCAGAATGAAAAATCCAGCTGGTACCACGGATTTAAACCATCTGGTACTTAATTACGCGCAAAGTTTGGATCTACCATTCGCTTAACAGCTAACAAAAGAGACACAATGATGGACCATATTGTTAACAAATCATTATTAAATGCGACCTGCAAAGCGAGTGATGATGCTATTGCGGTATTAAACCCAGCAACGGACGAAGTGGTTGCCTATATCCCGTCAACGTCCACTCAAGAAATTCTTTCTCTCATCGCACAATCTAAGGTCGCTCAACAAGCTTGGCAGGAAAAATCTGCGGCTGAACGCTGTGCGATTTTGCGTCGCTGGTACGACTTGGTCATCGAAAACAGTGATGACTTAGCAAGAATCATGACACTTGAACAAGGTAAGCCATTAGCGGAAGCCAAAGGTGAAGTTTTGTACGGAGCTTCGTTTATTCAGTGGTTTGCCGAAGAAGGCAAACGCACCTATGGCGATACCATTCCGGCACCCACCAGCAATAAACGCTTGGTTACGATTAAACAACCCGTTGGCGTTGCGGCCGCAATCACACCATGGAACTTCCCGATTGCGATGATCACCCGGAAAGCGGCTCCTGCCTTGGCGGCTGGCTGTAGCTTCATTGTAAAACCAGCCAACCAGACACCGCTGTCTGCCTATGCCATGGCGGAACTGGCTTATCAGGCCGGTCTGCCTAAAGCACTACTTGTCGTGGTCAATAATCACTCTTCTGTTGCTGTCGGCGATATTTTCTGTAGCCACGATGACATCAAAAAGCTGTCATTTACTGGCTCAACTCAAGTGGGCAGCCAATTAATCAAGCAGTGTGCGGAAACCATTAAACGTACCTCAATGGAGCTCGGAGGCAACGCACCGTTTATCGTCTTTGATGATGCCGATATCGATGAAGCGGTGAAAGGGGCAATCGCCTCTAAATTTCGCAATGCAGGACAAACCTGTGTCTGCGCTAACCGCTTCTATGTTCAGGATGGCGTTTATGATCAGTTCGTCAAAAAATTCACCAAAGCTGTCAGTGAGTTAAAAGTCGGCAATGGCCTTGAAGCCGGGGTGAATATTGGCCCGCTGATCGATATCAAGGCTAAAGAAAGTGTGCTGGGCTACATCAACCGGGCAGTTGAACAGGGTGCGAATATCGCCTTTGGCGGCCGTTCGCTGGATGGGTTATTTGTTGAACCAACGATACTGACCGAAGTAACTCAGCAAATGGACATTGTTCAGACCGAACTGTTCGGCCCTATCGCACCAGTGGTTCGTTTTAAAGATGATCAGGAACTGGTCAGTAAAGCGAATGATACCATTTATGGTCTCGCTAGTTACTTCTATACCAGCTCACTACACCGGGCATTCAATATTGCCGAAAAACTTGAATTCGGTATGGTCGGTATTAATGAAGGCATTATCTCCAACGAAGTTGCTCCGTTCGGTGGGGTGAAACAGTCTGGTTTTGGACGCGAGGGTGCCAAAGAAGGCATCGAAGAATATCTCAATGTTAAATACCTCTGCTTTGGTGGATTTTAACCCATTGAAATCAGTATGTTAACAATAAAATATAGCAAAGGAATATATGGTGAAAACCATAGGAGAAAACGGAATGTTAAAAGATCAATTACCTCAGGTAAACGTTGCCCTTCCCGGCCCAAAAACACAAGCGCTTCAGGAAAGAAGAAGCAAAGCTAACCCTAGTGCGATTCGTTGTATTTATCCTATTGCAATGAAAAGAGCTGAAGGTGCAATCATTGAAGATCTGGATGGTAACTATCTTCTTGACTGGATTGGTGGTGTCGGTGTGCTGAACATTGGTCACTGTCATCCTGAAGTCGTTGAAGCAGTTAAAGAACAATCTGAAAAATATTTCCACGGTATGTTCAACATTGTCACTCATGATGGCTATGTTGCCCTGGCAGAGAAACTGAACGAAATTGTTCCTGTCAGAGGTGATGACAAGAAAACTTTCTTTGCCAACAGTGGCGCCGAAGCTGATG
>QGCX01000212.1_pt1 | contig 12726 bp, 8 predicted proteins | sample 4708031 | NCBI WGS metagenome assembly QGCX01 (sample SAMN08941163, study PRJNA450518) | Sediment metagenome, whole genome shotgun sequencing project. | reverse complement strand
ACCGTCTTGTTCAAAAATCTCGCTTTGCTGATACATTTTTCTGGCAATGGCTCTTTGAATCAAATTTTCAATGGCCAAGGGATGGAACAATATCCCAAAGGGATTTTGGAATTGCTGAAACTTGAAGTAATCTAGTTTCCTGCCTATATTTTCCACAAAACAAGAACCCAAAAGCACCAACTTACTTTGATAATCGATAGGATTATCGCTGGGCGTTAAGGGTATCCTTGTTTGTAATTCCATTAGGACAGGTATTCCTTGACCTTGTCCAACGCCTCTGGAATTCCAGCAGGATTCTTGCCACCAGCGGTTGCGAAGAACGGTTGTCCACCGCCACCACCTTGGATATATTTGCCCAGTTCGCGGACAATGGTTCCGGCATTCAGGTTTTTTTCGGCTGCCAAACCTTTAGAAATATAGCAAGACAATATCGCTTTTCCATCTTTTTCAGAAGCCAGCAACAAGAACAGATTATCCACTTGACCGCCCATTTCAAAAGCAAGGTCTTTAATGCCACCGGCATCCAAATCTACCTTTTTGGACAAAAATTTAGTTCCGTTCACATCTTCCAGTTCAGCAATCAACTCATTTTTAAGTCCTTTGGCCTTATCCTTCAACAATTGCTCCACTTGCTTTTTCAGAGCAAGGTTTTCTTCTTGCAAACTCGCAACCGATTTTACGGGATCTTGGGAATTTTTCAACATATCCTTGATCTCAAAAAGCATTCGGTTATTGTTGAAATAAAATTCTTTCACGGCATCTGAAGTAATTGCCTCTATTCTACGGATTCCCGCAGCAACTGCTCCTTCAGAAACGATTTTAAAATGCCAGATGTCGGCCGTATTCTTTACATGGGTTCCTCCACAAAGCTCAATGGATTGCCCAAAGCGAATGGTTCGGACGGTATCGCCGTATTTTTCTCCAAAGAGTGCCATTGCACCTTGCTCCATGGCCTCTTTCATGGGAATATTGCGGTTTTCTTCCAAAGGAAGGTGCCCATCGATACGTGCGTTGACAAAATTCTCTACTTCCCTCAATTCTTCAGTAGTCATTTTTGAAAAGTGAGAGAAATCAAATCGTAAATATTTGGAGTGTACCGCGGAACCTTTTTGTTCCACATGAGTTCCCAAGACCTCACGTAAGGCTTGGTGCAATAAATGGGTGGCGGTATGGTTACAAGCCGTCCTCCTGCGCTGCTTTTGGTCCACAACGGCTTTAAAAGCTCCTGATACATCTTTTGGCAACGACTTGGCAAAATGTACGATCTCATTGTTCTCCCGTTTGGTGTCTACAATATAAGTGACATCGCCATTGGGTGCTTCCAAATAACCTTTATCCCCAACTTGTCCGCCACCTTCGGCATAAAACGGGGTAAGATTGAACACCAATTGGTATTGGTCGCCTTCTTTTTTACTGGTCACTTTTCGGTATTTCACCAATTTTACATTGGCTTCGAGAGCATCATAACCGACAAATTCTTGCTCCGTGTCGGTCATCAATACATTCCAGTCGTCTTTGGAAATTTCTGAAGCTGCTCTGGAGCGGTCTTTTTGTGCTTTTAATGCTTTTTCAAACCCTGCTGTATCTAATTGATAACCCTTCTCCTCCAGAATCAGGGAAGTCAAATCTATCGGAAAACCGAAAGTATCATACAGTTCAAAGGCCTTTTCACCTTCAATGGTTTTATCCTTGGATGATTTTATAACCGAATCCAACAACACCAACCCCTGCTCCAAGGTACTCAAGAAAGAACTTTCTTCTTCTTTGATTACATTTTCTATCAATTGGTACTGCTCCTTCAACTCAGGAAAAGCTTTACCCATTTGTTCGCTCAACACCTTCACCAATCTGTAAATAAAGGGTTTGTTGGTATCCAAAAAGGTGAATCCGTAGCGGATGGCCCGGCGCAGGATTCTTCTGATTACATAGCCTGCCCCCGTATTGCTCGGTAATTGTCCATCTGCAATGGAAAAGGCGACTGCCCGTACATGATCAGAAATAACACGGATAGCAATATCGGTTTCTTCGTTGGTGCCGTATTTTTTTCCGGTGATGATTTCCACTTCGCGAATCAGCGGAGTAAAAACATCTGTATCGTAATTGGATTGCACCCCTTGAAGTACCATACATAGGCGTTCAAAGCCCATTCCAGTATCTATATGCTTTTCTGGAAGTGGTTCCAGGCTACCGTTCGCCTTTCGGTTGAACTGCATAAAAACCAAGTTCCAGATTTCCACGACTTGTGGATGATCTTGGTTCACAAGTGAAGCTCCGTCCACTTTTTCTTTATCCTCTTTTGAGCGAATATCCACGTGGATTTCGGAACAGGGGCCACAGGGACCTTGATCGCCCATCTCCCAAAAATTGTCCTTTTTGTTCCCTTTGATGATTCGATCTTCGGGCACAATCGCCTTCCACAAATCGTAGGCTTCTTGGTCTAGTAGCAATCCGTCATCTTCGCTGCCTTCAAAAACAGAAACGTAAAGACTGTCTTTATCAATTTTATATACCTCGGTGAGCAATTCCCAAGCCCACAGAATGGCTTCCTTTTTAAAGTAATCCCCAATACTCCAGTTCCCCAACATTTCGAACATGGTGTGGTGGTAGGTGTCTTTCCCCACTTCTTCCAAATCGTTGTGCTTACCACTTACCCGAAGACATTTTTGGGTATCGGTCAATCGTTTGCTCTTTGGAACAGAATTCCCCAAAAAGTACTCCTTAAATTGGTTCATACCGGCATTGGTGAACATCAACGTGGGGTCGTCCTTCATCACCATGGGTGCGGATGGAACAATCTTATGATTCTTTTCTTTAAAAAAGTTTAAAAACTGGTTTCTAACTTCTTGGGATGTCATTGAATTCCTAGGGTTTTCTTAAATTTAACACTTTAAGCAAAACAATTTTTATATTTGTTTGTTCTGTTTAAAATGAGAGAGCAAAAATAGGATAAAATCCATTCATGTCTAAAGTAAAGTACTATTACGATCCGGATACACTTTCTTACAGAAAGATTGAGCCGAAAAAATCCAAAAAATACAGGAATGTTTTCTTGTTCTTGTCGGGCTCTGCACTGTTTGGCTTTCTTGGACTCATCATTCTTTTGAATACACGCTGGGTAAACACGCCCAAGGAACTCTCCCTTGAACGTGAGGTTCGTAATTATGAACTTCAATTTGATATCCTGAGCAGGAAGATGGACCAAATGGAACAAGTTTTAGGTAACATTGAAGATCGGGACAACAATATTTACAGATTATATTTTGAAGCAAATCCGATACCCGAAGAACAGCGAAGAGCTGGTTTTGGTGGTATCAACCGATACAAAGACCTTGAAGGTTTCAATAATTCGGAAATTATTATCGATGCCACCAAGCGATTGGACATCATCCAAAAAGAGATGGTGATACAATCCAAATCATTGGATGAAATTGCCAAATTGGCGGAAGAAAAGGAAAAACTTTTGGCTTCCATTCCCGCTATTCAACCAGTAAGCAATGAAGACCTTACCCGAATGGCCTCTGGTTATGGTTGGCGGTCCGACCCTTTTACCAAAGCTCGTAAAATGCACTGGGGCATGGACTTTACTGCTCCGCGTGGCACTCCTATTTATGCCTCAGGTGATGGAAAAATAGTTCGTGCCGATAACAGGTCCTCCGGATATGGAAAACACGTGCGCATAGATCATGGATATGGCTACATTTCCTTGTACGGGCACATGAGCAAATACAATGTGACCGTTGGCCAAAAAGTAAAAAGGGGCGATCTTATCGGCTTTGTGGGAAGTACGGGACGTTCCGAAGCACCCCATGTACATTATGAAGTGTTCAAGGACGGGGAACGTATCAATCCCATTAACTTCTACTACGGAAGTTTGTCGGCTGAAGAATTTGAGAATATGCTCAGATTGGCCAACCAAGAAAACCAATCACTGGATTAATGCACATAGATCTTCCAGAAAAACGATATTATGGCATTGGCGAAGTAGCCAAGGCCTTTGGAGTGAATACCTCCCTGATTCGTTTTTGGGAAAAAGAGTTTGATGTACTACAGCCCAAAAAAAATGCGAAGGGCAACCGTAAATTTACTCCGCAGGATATCCAAAACCTACAATTGATATATCATTTGGTAAAAGAACGTGGATTTACTTTAGATGGGGCCAAAACGCATTTAAAAGAAGAGAAACAAAAAGCCCTTTCCAATTTTGAAGTGATTCAAAAACTACAAAAAGTGAAGGCCGAGCTCCTGAAAATAAAAGAACAACTATAAACACTAATACCATAGGAAAATGAAAAAATGGTTAATCCCCTTAATTATTGTTGTGGTCATTGTCTTTGGTCTCTACCGATGGGCAGTTGGTTTCAACAACACAGCCGTACAGTATGAAGCTGATGCCAAAACAGCATGGTCCAATGTGGAAAGCTCCTATCAAAGAAGAAACGACCTCATAGGAAATTTGGTTAAAACCGTTCAAGGTGCTGCCGATTTTGAAAGAGGCACTTTGACCGATGTTATCGAGGCGCGCGCCAAGGCAACCTCTACCAATATTGACGCAAACAACATTACTCCGGAACAATTGGCCGAATTTCAACAGGCGCAAACCGGCTTGTCCTCTGCTCTTTCCAGATTATTGGTTACGGTAGAACGATATCCCGAATTAAAGGCCAATCAAAACTTTTTGGAATTGCAATCCCAGTTAGAGGGTACAGAGAACAGAATCAATGTAGCAAGGGACAGGTACAATGAAAAAGTGAATATTTATGATGTTCACACCTCAAAATTCCCTGGAAAAATACTTGCTGGATGGTTTGGTTTTGAGGAAATGCCCAGATATCAAGCAGATCCAGGTTCCGAAAACGCTCCTGATGTGAACTTCGAATTCAACTAGATTATGTCGCACGTAGAGGAGTTTTTAACTGCTGAGGAAGAAAGTGATATTGTTGAGGCCATTGTTGAAGCTGAGAAAAATACTTCTGGCGAAATAAGGGTACACATTGAGGCATCTGCCAAAATTGACCATTTTAGTCGGGCACAGCAGATTTTCCACTTTCTTAAAATGGATAACACCAAAGAAGGCAACGGTGTACTCATCTATGTAGCTGTGGACGACCGAAAATTTGTGATTTACGGGGGGCAAGGTATAGACCGGGTTGTCCCCAAAGGGTTTTGGGACACTACCAAAGACGTAATTGCTTCTCACTTTAAAAAAGGAAATTTTAAACAAGGTATCACCGAAGGCATCCTAATGGCCGGCAATGAACTTGAAGCTCATTTTCCTTGGGACCATGATGACACCAATGAACTGAACGATGCGATATCCAAAGGGTAGTTTTTTACTGGTTTTTTTATGGGCTTCCCTAGCATGGGGACAGTTTACCATACCCGAAAAACCGCAAAAACAGACCAGTGTTTATGACTATGTGAACCTATTATCTCCTTCACAGAGCAGTGCACTGGAACAAAAACTCATTCGATATTCGGACAGTACCTCTACCCAAATTGTTATTGCAATAATAAGTTCAACCGAAGGTGAGAACATCAATTATTTAGGTGCACAATGGGGGCAAAAATGGGGTATTGGACAAGCCGATGAAGACAATGGCGTTCTTGTGCTCCTTGCCAAGGACGATCGAAGAATTGCAATCAACACGGGCTATGGTGTAGAGGGAAGTCTAACCGATTTGATGTCCAAGCGCATTATAGAATCCATAATTATCCCAGAATTTAAAAGAGGCGATTATTATAGTGGATTAGACAAGGGATCGGATGCCATTTTTAAAGTACTTACCGGGGAATTTACCGAAGACCGAACTTTTGGAAATGGGAAACCATTTCCGATTGATGCCATTTTCCCATTAATCATTTTTATCGTTATCATCATCATTTTATGGAGCCGCAAAAATAAAGGAGGCGGACGTAATGGCGGGCGAAGAGGACGTGGACTCGATATTTGGGATATGATCATTCTGAGCAATATGGGTCGTAGCTCTGGCTCTTCCGGTGGTTTTGGAAGCGGAGGCTTCGGCGGAGGCGGAGGTTTTGGTGGAGGCTTCGGTGGAGGCGGTTTTGGAGGCGGTGGTGCCTCTGGTGGATGGTAAATCAGTTACAAAGCAACCTAAACATCGTGTTGTCATCTTTTTGGTAAAGACGTTATGCCAAAAAATTTCCTTGTATTGTTTATTACGGTTTTGTTTATCTCATGTAAATCGGATGATGATTCCATAGATTTGAATTGTGCTGCAGTACTTTGTGCAGCGGTTGATGACACAATCTATCTTCAATTTCTAAATCCCGAAAATGATGCCGATTTATTGAGCGATGAAAGCATCGATGCCAATCTTATAGAGATTGTCAATCAAAAAAACCAAGAAATAGCATTTACAGTTGAAGAATATCCTAATATGGGAACATTTTTGGCCATTCCTGTTTCAACGGAATCATTCGGACAAAAATCCTTTACAATAGATTTTGATGAAAGTGATTCATTTACAGTGGATTTTGAAACAAGTTTCTCTGAGGGTGGGGAATGTTGCGGTCCCTATACTATTGTAGAACGTTTTGATATAGACAACCACTCTTATGACTTGATGGAACCTTCCCAGCTTCCAGTATTTAGCAAAGTCTATATTACAAACCTCTATTAAAACCTTATAAGCCTAGGGACAATCAATATCTGACCCTTAAAATTACATTCGGGCAAATACAAAAAGAAAACAGCCTTGGGTTTCCATTGATAAACTCAAACCGACCATCCATCAACTTTAAGCTTACCACTGGCTAATTTTAATTATCTTGCTATAGTTCCTTTTTGATAAATTTAAACACTCTCTTCCGCATGTCTCGGTCTTACAAAACACTTCTAATTTCCTTGTTGATAGTTATAGTTTCCTGTAAAAAAAAGAATGGTCCATCTGAAACCGATAATCTTTTTAAGTTCAAGGACTACATCAGTTATCACACAAACGGGAACCAAAGTATTTCCAAACCCATTACCATTGCCTTGGCCCAACAACTGGAGCAGTTTGAATTGACTCAAGAATTACCATCAGAGTATTTGGACATTTCACCAAAGGTGGACGGTGATTTAATAATCGAAAATGGCAGAGAGCTTATATTTCAACCTACGGAGTATTTAAAATCCAACACGGAATATACCATCAATTTGAAACTCAACAAACTCTTTGATGATATTGATAGCGAATTTAAAACCTACACCTTCAGCTTTAAGACCATTGCCCCCAACTTTAGAATCAATCTGGGGGATTTACAATCCTACAGCAAAGATTGGCAATACCTCACGGGAACTTTAGATGCTTCGGATATTCTTGATGCATCAAAAATAAATACCGTCCTTTCCGTTCAACAAGGAGACAAAAACATTCCCGTAAAATGGGGTAATACAACTGAAAACGCACAATACTTCAGTTTTAAAATTGACAGTATCTCCAGAAAAACAGATGATAGTGAACTCACGATAAATTGGACAGGAGACCCCTATAATATCGACAACGAAGGCTCGGAGACCTACCCAATTCCGGGTAAAAACAAATTTGTGATTGTTGACGCCAAAACAACATCCGCTCCCAATGCCGTACTTACTTTAAACTTTTCAGAACCCTTAAAACAAGATCAAAACCTAAACGGTCTGGTAACCATTGAAAATGCTGAAAGTGTACGATACGAAATCAATGGAAACGTGCTGAGTGTTTATCCTTCCAACCGAATTTTGGGAGAGGTTCGTGTAAATGCATTTCAAGGTATTAAAAGTGAATATGGTTTTACTCTGAAGAACAACTTTTCCGAACTAGTTTCCTTTGAGCAGATAAAACCTGCGGTGCGACTTATTACCAAGGGAACCATTTTGCCCAACGCAGCGTCCACACCCATTTATTTTGAAACGGTCAATCTTTCAGCAGTCGAAGTTCGGGTCATCCAAGTGTATGAAAACAACATGTTGCAATACCTACAAAACTACGACCTAACGGAAAATTACAATCCTGATTTCAGGCCTGTGGGTCGAAGAGTGGCTTACAAAGTTATTCCATTGACCGAAGATGGAAAGGAAAATACCAGCTACTGGCAGGCACATGGTTTGGATTTGTCAGAATTAATCAAAATACATCCTGGCTCGTTGTATCGGGTCGAATTCAGTTTTAAGAAGGAACACACCTCTTACGATTGTGGTGATGGTGCAGAAACTGAAGAAGCAAAAACCGAATATGCATTGGAACAAAGTTCTGATGAAGCCTCAGAAGAAGAACGCTATTGGGATAATGAAATCTACAATTACAGAAACTATGATTATAATTGGGAAGAGCGCGACAACCCCTGTCATTCCGCTTACTACAATTACGATAGAATAGCCGCCACCAATCTATTGGGAAGCGATTTGGGACTTATCGTCAAAAAAGGAAGTAACCGTTCCCATCATTTTGCCGTGACCAACTTGCTCACAACCCAACCCGTAGCCGGTGCCAAAATAAAGCTTTACAATTACCAGCAGCAACTAATCGGCGAGACCACTACCGATGCTAAAGGTCTATCCGTTTACGATAGCGACAAGGGCATTGCCTTTGCCGTCGCGGAAAACAACAACAATTTTGCCTACGCCAAACTTGCGGATGGAAACGCATTGTCCCTAAGTAAATTTGATGTTTCCGGGGAGCAGCTGCAAAAAGGTTTACAAGGCTATTTGTATACCGAAAGAGGAGTGCACCGACCAGGCGATGTTATCCATTTAACCTTTGTTTTGGATGATAATGCAAATCCTTTGCCCAAAGGGCACCCTGTAGCATTGGAGGTCAGTGATGCCCGTGGCAAATTGGTGCAACGTAATGTACTCAAAGAAGGAAGCATTCCCGTTTCGGATGGATTATATGCCAAAAAAGAAAAGAATTTCTACTATTTCCCCATTCCAACGCAAGCTGCGGCCCCAACAGGAAATTGGACGGCCAAAGTGATTGTGGGCGGTGCACAATTCAGTAAAACCTTAAAAGTGGCCACGGTAAAGCCCAACCGACTAAAAGTTGACTTCGCTTTTGATAACGAAGTATTGGAAGCAAATTCCTTTATTAGGGGAAAAGCCGAAGTGAAATGGCTGCACGGAGCTCCCGCCCGAAACCTGAAAATTGATATCAATGCCACTTTGAGCCAGACTTCGACCGCCTTTCCAAACTATAAAAATTATATTTTCCAAGACCCTGCTCGCACTTTCAATGAGACCGAGCTGCAATGGATTTCATCAAATTTGGATGGCAATGGTGTGCTCGACATCAACAAAAAAATAGATGTGAACGGTAACGCGCCAGGAATGTTGAAGGCGACATTTACCACCAAGGTTTTTGAAGGTGGTGGAGATTTTTCCATTGATGTGTTCTCCAAAAATTTGGCGCCATTTTCAAATTTTGTGGGACTACGATCTCCAAAGGCAAAACAATACGGCTCTTTCCTAACGGACGACAACAATACATTTGATGTGGTAACCGTCGATGCCCAAGGAAATCCATCAGGCAACCGAAAACTAAAAGTGCAGGTGTTTAAAATTGAATGGCGCTGGTGGTGGAACCGGGGCTACGACAATTTATCTCGCTATGAAAATGCTACCGTCCACCGACCTTATAAAGAAATGAATATAACTACGGGAAGTAATGGCAAGGCTAATTTCAATATCAATGTTCCCGATGAGCAAGGAGGTCGTTACCTGATTCGTGTTATCGATGAAGTTTCTGGTCACGCCACGGGACGAACGGCCTATTTTTATCGCAATTGGTGGCGAAGACCAGCATCTGCTGATGCCGAGAGTTCCAAAATTCTGATTTTCTCCACCGACAAGGAAAAATACATACTTGGTGAAGAAGCAATTGTCACTTTCCCATCAGATAAGGGTGGACGTGCTTTAGTGAGCATCGAAAATGGAACCGAAGTATTGTCGCAACAATGGATTGAAACCTCTGCCAAAGAAACCAAGGCAACCATTCCCATCACATCGGAAATGGCTCCGAATGCTTATGTGAATATTTCCTTGTTGCAACCACACAGTCAGATTAAAAATGACCTGCCCATCCGATTGTACGGTGTGGTTCCGCTGTTGGTAGAAAACCCAGCGACCTTTTTGGAACCAGAAATCAGTATGCCCGATGTTTTGGAACCAGAAGAATCTTATAAGGTCACTGTATCCGAAGCCAGCAAAAAACCAATGACCTATTCATTGGCCGTGGTCGACGAAGGGCTTTTGGACCTTACCCGATTTAGCACACCGGATATTCACAGTTCGTTCTATTCCAGACAAGCATTGGGCGTCAAGACTTTTGATATTTTTGATGATGTAATGGGCGCTTATTCTGTAAGTGTCGATAATATTTACGCTATTGGCGGCGGTGGCATTGGCGCGGGCGCCAAAAACCGAAAAGCACAACGATTTAAACCTGTGGTCACTTATTTGGGCCCATTTACCCTGAAGGCTGGAGAAAAAGCATCACACACCATCAATATGCCCAATTATGTAGGTTCGGTGCGGACAATGGTAGTCGCCGGAAATCAAACTAGTGCCTACGGAAATGCAGAAAAAACAACTCCTGTTCGTAAACCTTTGATGGTTTTGACCTCTATTCCAAGAAAATTATCCCCTGGTGAGACCGTGACCATCCCTGTAACTGTTTTTGCGATGGAACCTAAAGTAAAAAACGTAAAGGTTAGTATTGATGCTGGAAATGCATTGGAACCTACCAACGGTACTTCCAAAAACATCACCTTCAATACGGTTGGGGAACAAATCGTGAATTTTGACTTTAAAGTCAATCCAACAACATCTTTCCAAACTATAAAAGTTACCGCTTCAGGTGCAGGTGAAAGTGCCAGTAACGAAACGGAAATTGATGTGGAAAACCCTAACCCTATCACTACCAAAAGTGAATTGTACACGCTCGACCCCAACGGGTCGCAGAACATTTCGATGGAAACTTTTGGAACATCAGGTACGAACGAGGCATTTATTGAGTTTTCCACACTACCCCCGATGGACTTCTCCAAACGGATGGATTATTTGTTGCGCTATCCTCACGGATGTGTAGAACAAACAACTTCGGCTGCATTCCCTCAATTGTTTTTGGCCAATGTGCTTGACATCACCTTTGACAAAAAGAAAGACATCGAGAAAAACATAAAGGCCGCCATCGACAGACTTGGTGATTTTCAAATTCCCAATGGTGGATTGAGCTACTGGCCAGGTTATGGCAATGCCGATGATTGGGGCACTTCCTACGCAGGACATTTTATGTTGGAAGCAAAAAAAGAAGGCTATCAACTACCGTTGACCTTTCTAAGCAATTGGCTCAGATATCAAAAGAATGCCGCACGTCAATGGAGCAATCAGAGCACCTATTACAATAACGATATTTCACAGGCTTATAGATTGTACACGCTGGCATTGGCACAGCAACCCGAACTGGCCGCAATGAACCGTTTACGGGAAACCGCAAACCTTAGCAATGAGGCCAAATGGAGATTGGCAGCCGCTTATGCCTTAGTTGGTAAAAAAGAGGTGGCCCAGGCCATAGCACAAAAGGCCAATATCAACTTTAAGCCCAATAATTACAATTATAGAACCTATGGTTCCGTTTTCAGAAACCGAGCTATGGCATTGGAAACAATGGTGATACTGGGTGATTCCCAACAAAGGGAATTGGCCGTTTCCTTGGCCAAAAACTTGTCGTCCCAAAGATGGTACAGCACCCAAGAAACTGCTTTTGCCCTCTTGGCAATGTCTAAAATGGTAATGAAAAATGGTGGTAGGTCCATCGACCTCACCTTTACCAACAATGGAAAAGAAGTTGCTGTAAAAACGGATAGGGCCATTGCACAGCGAGAACTCTCCGTCACTTCCTTTAAAGAAGAAATTGAGTTGAAAAACAACCAAGTCAACATCATTTATGCTACCCTTACCCAAAATGGAAAATTACCTATTGGTGAGGAATTGGCACAACAACAAAACCTAAGGTTATCGGTAAATTATGTGGATCCATTGGGGAATTCCCTTAATGTAGGTGAACTAAGGCAAGGAACAGAACTTCAGGCACAGGTCACTATTTTTAATAGTTCGGATGATTATATCGACAATATTGCGCTTACCCATATTGTACCTAGCGGATGGGAAATTGTGGATACTTCTTTTGCTGGCGGAAGCGATACGAATACTTCCGAAGCGGATTATGTGGACACCAGAGACGACCGCACCCACTTGTATTTTGATTTGGACGCTAAAAGTTCCAAGGTATTCACCATCAAATTGAATGCATCTTTCTTGGGGGATTATTATTTACCTGGAGCCCAAGCCGAAGCGATGTACGATAACAACTATCAAGCCCGAAACAAAGGACAATGGGTAAGAATAGTTCAGTAAGGTTGAATGAATAAATTTTTATCGCCAGTAAAAAGAATCCTAGTCAACCATAAGATCAAGGTCGGTGTATTTTTCATCATATTGATTTTATGGTTGTTTTGCCTGCCCCAAAATCTCTTCGAAGACCCTACCTCCACAGTTGTGGACAGTTCCGAGGGTGTGCTCATAGGTGCACGTATTGCAGATGATGGTCAATGGCGGTTCCCTCAGATTGATTCCGTTCCCGAACGCTTCAAACAGAGTATTCTACATTTTGAGGATGAGTATTTTTACCAACACCCTGGCTTCAACCCTATTTCCATCATTAAAGCCATTGGGCACAATCTTAATAA
>QGCX01000211.1_pt1 | contig 12738 bp, 11 predicted proteins | sample 4708031 | NCBI WGS metagenome assembly QGCX01 (sample SAMN08941163, study PRJNA450518) | Sediment metagenome, whole genome shotgun sequencing project. | reverse complement strand
CATGAGCTCTTTATCAATATAGGTAGCGTGCTACATAATCGTCATTAAGCGTTCAATGTCAACTAATATTTGGTATTCACTACTAATGGAAAGGATTGGAATTAATGGGTTACCACACTGGATTTTCTATATTCTGCGTTGGGAAATATACGATATGCTTTCAATTTCAATCTCTGAAAATATTAGTTTATCGTCACCAACCGATTCCGCATTCTTTGTGACATATACCCTAATCAAGACTTTGCCCCTTAATAGATAACCCCCACACTAGCCCTCCCGGCAAGCTTTTTATATCTGGTACATATAAACTCAACAAGAGAACTCCAGTTGGCTAAGCGAACGGTGACTTACATTCAACTTAAAAATCGCGCAATTTTATCCAAGTTTTCTATTCTTCGCTCAAGTAAACTTTGCTTAAAATGATCCAATGCACTAGGGGTGATAAACTCAGGTGAGCAAGACGAATAAATTTCAGTACTTCAATGATACTCAGCGCGGCAACGTGACTGTGCTTGATGCGACGATGAGCGATTTTTCGTATATTCGACATGCGCATGAGGAATATTCTCTTGGTGTCACACTTAAAGGTCGCCAGGATTTTTTCTGTCGAAATGGCTTTCATAAAAGCCCAGCTGGCGGCGTGCTGGTGTTTAACCCTGAAGACGTTCACGACGGTCACTCTGGTATATCCGAAAGCCTTGAATACGTCATGATCTATGTTCATCCAGATGAATTAATGCCTTTATTTCAAGCTTTAGGCTGCACACAACAAAGCATCGTTCGAGTTAACACGCCCTTGATGAATGATGCTTTACTGCGCCATCAAATCCTGTCTTTCCGAAATATTTTAGATAACCCCACACATACCAAAATTGACTATGAGTTCAGCCTATTCCAGCTTGCCCAGTCTTTAGCAAAGCATGCCGGACGCGCAGATGATTGCTCTCGATCGGTTACATCAAGAGATCGCCTGCTTACCCAAGCCAAAGACTTTATTTTAGCCAATACCACACAAGACATTTCAATAGATGACATTGCCGCAGTTGCAAATATGTCTAAGTACCACTTTATCCGCTCGTTTCGTCGCCAATTTGGAATTACGCCACACAAATATGTCTTAAACAGCCGAATCATTGCGGCACGAAAAGCCATCGAAGCCGGTGCGCCTGCGAGTGAAACGGCTCAAGTTTATGGTTTTGCTGACAATAGCCACTTCAACCGTTGCTTTAAACCGATTTTTGGTATGACACCAAAACAGTACCAACGACAACTTAACTAGTTCACACATCTTCATTCGGAGCAAAGAAATGATTGCAATATTGGCCTATGCGATTGGGGTAATGTACACCCCAGGCCCAATTAACCTACTTGGACTCAATAGCGGTGTTACTGGCAAGGCGCGCGAACATATTGGGTTCTTTGCAGGTGTAGGCGCCGCTATGTTTATTCTTTTTATTGCTCTGGGTTTTGTAGGACTCAGGCTAATTAACCCAACGTTAATCCCTTACGTCAGCCTCGTGGGCTGCGCCTACATACTTTATATTGCGTGGAAAGTTGCTCGGTCGTCTGCACATATCAAACACAATAACAGTGCGGCGAACACGCTTTCATTTTGGAATGGATTAATCATGCAGTTGCTAAACCCTAAAGCCCTAGTTGCAACCCTACCTATATCGACCATACAGTTCCCGGCAGCAGGCATTAGCGGAATAACTATGGTGCTGTGGTCGATAATGCTCGCGATTTTGGCGTTTGGTGCGCCCAGCAGCTATGCCTTGGCAGGATTAATACTCGGCAAACGCATTGAAAACCCTACTTATTTTAAGATCTTTAATGGCTTAATGTCGGCGCTATTGGTGTGCGTTTCTATCAGTATTGGCTTCGAACATGTTTTTCTAAAACTTGTAGGGTGAGTATTTTAAATTAAATAAACACCCGACTGACAATAAACCTCAGCGCTGAGGTTTTTTTGCTCTTAACGATTCTTTAAATAGTTCAGCATGGTATCGGCATCTGATACTTCAAACGGGTCGCTGCCACAGTTGTCTTCAAAGCCAGGTTCGATAAACATTTGTTGAACTTCACCATTTTCAACATACATGGAATAACGCCAGCTACGCTGACCAAAACCTAAGTTATGTTTATCAACTAACATGCCCATTTTACGAGTAAATTCAGCGTTACCATCGGGCAATAAGAAAACCTTGTCTGCGTTTTGGCTTTTGCCCCATTGATACATTACAAATGCATCGTTAACAGACAAACATACAACCGCATCAACGCCTAGTTTTACGAATTCTTCATATAGCTCTTCATATCGAGGTAAATGAGACGTTGAACAGGTCGGTGTAAACGCACCTGGCAAAGAAAACAATACGACATTTTTATTTGCAAAAACGTCATCAGAACTCAACTCTTTCCATTCAAAAGGGTTAGGACCACCAAGGGCATCATTACGAACACGTGTTTTAAAAACTACCGCAGGTACTTGTTTAATCATATTTATCTCCAGCGTTAATGAACTCAGCTACCAAATACATCGGATTCAGCAGCGACGAATAAGCGTGACCCGATTATTATTAAAAATAACCAGTTAAGCCATAGGTTATGGCTAATTTAAACACCCACAGCACTGAATATTTTCGAATTAACACTTTATTCACCCCTGTGCACTCGGTAGATCAACGTAGACTATTGCACAGAAAGCTGGGGCCTTAGTATAGTGAAGCAAATCTATACGCAAATTGAATCTAACTATAAATTTGGGATGCAAAGCAGCAATGAAACCAAGCCTAAAGCCAGCTAATCCAAACTTTTCTTCTGGTCCTTGCAGTAAACGACCAGGCTACGACATTACCCAACTTGACTTGAGTTTACTGGGTCGATCGCATCGCTCAGCACTGGGCAAAGCGGCACTCTCTAAAGCCTGCTCGATGACCGCAGAAGTTTTAGGTTTGCCTGAAGGTTATAGAGTTGGGGTTGTACCGGGCTCTGACACCGGCGCAATGGAAATGGCGATGTGGAGTTTACTCGGTGAGCGACCGGTCGATGTTTTTGGTTGGGAATCTTTTGGTAAGGGCTGGATCACAGACATCACTAAACAACTTAAATTAGAAAACGTAACGTCGATTACCGCTGATTATGGTCAAATCCCTGATATGTCACAGGCAAACCCTGATCATGATGTGGTTTTCACCTGGAACGGAACAACCTCTGGGGTCAAATTGGCCGATGCTGACTGGATATCAGACCAGCGGTCTGGCTTAACGATTTGTGATGCAACGTCTTCGGTTTTTGCTATGGAAATGCCATGGGAGAAACTCGATGTCATCACCTACTCTTGGCAAAAAGTTCTTGGCGGTGAAGGCGGCCACGGCATGTTAATTTTATCTCCTCGTGCCGTTGAACGTTTACAATCTTATGTTCCAGCTTGGCCACTGCCAAAGGTTTTCCGTATGACCAGTGGTGGTAAGTTAATTGAAGGCATATTTCGGGGCGAAACCATCAATACTCCATCCATGCTATGTGTCGCCGATTATCTCGACGCTTTATCGTGGGTTGAATCGTTAGGTGGTGTTAACAGCGCCATCGAAAAATCACAGAAAAACCTAGCGGTATTAGAAGCCTTTGTCGACAAAACACCATGGATAAGCTTTCTGGCTGAAGACCCTAGTACACGGTCGAATACCAGCGTTTGCTTTAGCTTAGATTTAGCGCCGGAGAAAGTTAAAGCAATGGTTAAGTTGTTAGGCGACGAAGGTGCCGCTTACGATATTGGCTCCTATAAAGATGCGCCTGCCGGTATCCGCATATGGGCCGGTGCAACGATTGAGCAGTCTGACATAGAAGCATTATTACCTTGGCTGGAATGGGCCTATCAAGAAGTTGCCTAACGAGACTAAGTATTAATAAATAGGTACAGTTCAGACGAGCTGTGCCTACATAGATTCAAATATTCGCAAACTAAACAACAATAATAAAGCTGTGCTCGATCGACCTTGGTTGTATTGAAGCAAGACATAAAATTCAATTACTCAGGTTTGATGAGCCGTTTTGTCACCCAAATGACAGGATATTGAACTCATGTATAAAATAAGAACCTACAATACCATTGCCACTGAAGGCCTGAATCAATTCCCGCGTGATCGCTACGAAACCTCCAGTGAAATCGCCAACCCCGATGGTATTTTATTACGCAGCACAAATCTTCACGACCTGCCCCTACCTGACGATTTAAAAGCCATTGCTCGCGCTGGTGCTGGTGTCAACAATGTGCCAGTTGATCAATGCACAGCCAAAGGGATTGTCGTCTTCAACACTCCAGGTGCTAATGCCAACGCAGTAAAAGAACTGGTCATGGCCGGTTTACTGCTGTCATCACGCGGCATTTATGAGGGCATTCGCTTTACTAATTCTTTAGTTGGGCTCAGTAAAGAAGATATGACGCCCAAGCTTGAGTCAGAAAAGAAAAAATTCAAAGGCAAGGAAATCCAGGGTAAAACACTCGGTGTCATTGGGCTGGGAGGCATTGGTTCTAACGTGGCGAATATGGCATTAAATATGGGCATGAACGTCATAGGGTTTGACCCTGCAATCTCAGTTGAAGCCGCTTGGAGACTGCCCTCTGCCGTTCAAAAAGCCGAAAACCTGCAACAACTGTTGGGTAAAAGTGACTATATCACCATTCACGTACCTGCCATCGAGGCAACTCACAACCTTATTAACAAAGATACAATCGCCAGTATAAAGACAGGCGCGAAGCTGTTGAACTTTGCTCGCGGTACGATTGTAAATACGGATGATCTTATCACCGCATTAGAAACCGGACTCGTTTCAACTTATGTGACGGATTTTCCAGAACCTGATTTATTAGGGCGCGATCAGGTTATCACCTTACCTCACTTAGGCGCGAGCACAGCTGAAGCCGAAGCCAATTGTGCGATCATGGCAGCCCAGCAATTAATTAACTTTATCGAACACGGCAACATCCGAAATTCGGTCAACTTTCCAAGCTGTGAACTTGAAAGAACCACAACCTACCGTCTGTGTTTTGCCAATCAAAACGTTCCAAAGGTTTTAAGTCAAGTGTTAATACTACTGGCTGAACAAACTATAAACGTGATCGAAATGTTGAATAAAAGCCGAGATAATATCGCTTATAACATTCTTGATATCGACAAAGAGGCATCTGCAGAGTTACTAGCGGCCATTGCAGATGATCCACAAGTGTTCCATCTACGAGCGATTTGAGCGTTAAATCAAGGTAGAGTCTAAATATAACTCTACCTTGATTTATCTATTAGCGTATTTCGACTTTAATTGCCGCCGAGCTTGCGCTTGCTTTTGCTCTGGCAGCTTCAATAGTTTCACCTAGTGCCAATGCAACACCCATACGGCGCTCACCTTTGACTTCAGGCTTACCAAATATGCGAATATCGGTATCGGGTTGTTGTAAAGCTTGTGCCAGATTTGAATACTGAATGTCATTACTGTCACCTTCGACCAATAACACAGCCGAAGCTGCCGGGCCATATTGCCGAATATTGACCACAGGTAGCCCTAAAAATGCACGCGCATGTAACGCAAATTCACTTAAATTCTGACTGATGAGTGTCACCATGCCAGTATCATGAGGCCTAGGTGAGACTTCACTGAAGAGCACCTCATTACCTTTAATAAACAGTTCAACGCCAAAAAGCCCACGCCCACCAAGTGCAGCAGTGACCTTGGCTGCAATTTCCTGACTACGCTGTAAGGCGGCTTCGGACATTTGCTGAGGTTGCCAGCTTTCCTGATAATCGCCATTGGCTTGCCTATGGCCGATAGGGGCACAAAATGAAGTACCATCGATGTGGCGAACGGTCAGCAAAGTTATTTCGAAATCAAAATCGACAAAACCTTCGACGATAATACGGCCACCACCGGCACGGCCCCCTTCTTGAGCTTCTTTCCACGCCAATTGTAAATCAGCATCCGATCGCATAACTGATTGACCTTTGCCTGAAGAACTCATAATTGGCTTAACAACGCAGGGATAGCCAATATGCTTCACCGCCTCGGTTAAATCATCGATCGAACTGCAAAAACGATAGGGTGAACAAGGTATTTGTAATTCTTCAGCTGCCAAACGGCGAATACCTTCACGATTCATCGTCAACTGAGCAGCCTTGGCCGTGGGTACAACGTTTAACCCCGAAGATTCCATTTCCACTAGTAAGTCAGTAGCAATGGCTTCTATCTCTGGCACGACATAATCGGGTTGTTCTTTTTCGATCACTGCTCGTAGCGATTTCTCATCTAACATCGATAACACATAGCTTCGATCGGCAACTTGCATAGCGGGAGCATTTTCGTAGCGATCACAAGCGATGACTTCAGCACCTAATCTTTTGCACTCAATTGCAACCTCTTTGCCTAGCTCACCTGAACCTAATAACAATACTTTTAAACTGCTTGCTGAAAATGGGGTGCCGAGCTTGTTCACGGATTTCTTCCTTTTGCTAAAGTCATATCTATACGAGCATGGGTTAGTTCGCGAATTATGAAGACTATTGCATAAGATTCCTATAGCAACTCAACAGTCATATCTGCAGATTTTTATAACTATTGATTAATGTTATGAAACTTCAGCCGAAAACCTGTATAACCACGCCTGTAAAAAATAGCGTTAACATAGTACTTTTGTCTTTTATCACAATTTATTGGGGTTGCCATGCGTCTTACATTAATTCAGCGGGTCATTTTAGGGTTTAGCGTCGTTACTTTCTTAGTGATAGGTATCGCTGGCTCCGGTTACCTCTCTCAAATAAGAATGGCCAAACATCTAGAATTAACGGCCTCAACGCTCAGTAAATTATTAGACGATGCCAACGGCAGCCTACTTTATTTGCAAGAAGCTAACCGCGCCATGATGCGCCATGCAAACACGCAATCAGCGGTCGAACGCGGAACCTTGAGAGATCAATATTCTCAGGCGCAAGACAAATACTTATCAATATCACAATCACTTGAGCAAGATTTAAACGACTACCCTGATTTGTTGGCCACTTTTCAAGAAATTGAAAGTATCGCCAATGAGCTATTCAACAGTGCCAGTGAACATTTGGATATACAAGACAAACGCACCGCCAGTCAGAAAAATGCCCTTTATGAACTCAATAAATTTGAGGAATCCTGGTTATTTTTCCCCGATGAAGTTAACGGTATTTTGCTAGAAGCGAAAAGCGATGAAATGCAGGCAACAGTCTGGGAGCTAGAGTACGTAATAAAGCAAAGCGCTTCAGCAGTTCAACTTTTAGAGCGATCACTTGCCCTTTTTTCGAAAGAAGATGCTAGTTCCTTTCGCGAAGAACTAACCGCGTTACAAAAAGGTGTTGCCGACAAAATCCTCAATATAATTAAGACGATGCCAGATTACGAAAGTGATCTTCAATTCTATAACTACCAACTCGAACGAGCCGTAGTTATGCCTCAAGGCTTGTTTCAACAACAATATACCTTTATTGAATTAAATGAGCAGAGTAGCCGCGTATTGAAAGAAACCGCGTTACATATGGATTCGCTGTCTGAAGAGCTGCAAATACTTGTCAACGGCGTCCGCGCAATTTCTGACAGCGCCTTATCAGATGCCGATAAGCTATTTAAAACATCACTCTTCGTTAACATTATTTTTGCACTTGTTTCAATTCTCATCGCTGTATTTACCGGCATTACCGTTGTACTTTCTATTCGCAGACCATTAAACGATATTACTCACGCGCTGACAAAACTGTCCGAAGGTGATCTTACCCACAAAATTAAAACGGTTTATCACTCTGAAATGGGTATAGTTGCCAACAACATTAATCAGCTGAGTGACAAACTAGGTGAATTAATCGCAAAAGTTCAGTTATCAGCCAACACTATTAGCGATGTCGCGACACAGAGTCATATGATGAGTGAACAGACCAACCAGGATGTATCCAGCCAGAGAATCCAGACTGACACGGTAGCTACTGCAGTTACTGAAATGGAAGCGGCCGTTGTTGAGGTAGCCGCTAATGCATCTAACGCCAGTGACGAAGTATCTATGGTGACTGGTTTTGCTCGAACCAATATGGAGAACATGAACCTAAATCTGGAGTTTATTAAGTCTCTGAAATCGTCACTCGATGAAGCATCAAGTGTCATCCAGCAGCTATCATCTGAATCAATACACATAGGCGACATCTTGAATGTCATCCAGGGCATTGCCGAACAAACAAACCTACTTGCATTAAATGCCGCAATTGAAGCTGCCCGTGCTGGTGAACAGGGTCGTGGCTTTGCGGTTGTGGCCGATGAGGTGCGCTCTCTCGCCAACCGAACACAACAGTCTGCTACTGAAATTAGACAGATGATCGGTAGCCTGCAAGAAAAAGCCAACCAAGCGGTAAATATCGTAGAAAGTAACTTAGAACATGCGGATCAATCGGTAGCACAAACTATGGCCGCGACTGAGTCCTTAGAGACCATGGTGAGCAGCTTAAATATTGTAAATGACATGAGCAGTTCTATTGCGACGGCTTCAGAAGAACAAAGCGCTGTCGCCAAAGAAATCACTCAAAATGTTATTCAGATTTCCGACATGGCCCAAAACATTGCCGACGGTGCTGAAAAATCAGCTAAAAACAGTGAGACTTTAAATGAGCTGTCGAGTGAACAGCGCGCGCTTGTCTCTCAATTTAAACTCAATCACTAGCCTCTCAAGCCAATCGAGACATATATCAACAACATCTCTGTTTCAATTATCTACACTAGATTAATAGCAAACAGAGATTTTAATATGACTCAACCAGACATCAAAGGCAGCATCATTAGGAACGCAAACCCTGAAGGCTGCCATCATTTCCTTGAGCAACAATGGCAAAAACTTTCCAATATTCCGGCAGGTACAGCATTCAAATCCGTCTTGGTTTTAGGTTGCTCAAGCGGTTTTGGACTTGCTTCCCGCTTAGTTACGCTTCGCAACGGGGCTGATACCAGTATCGGCGTGTGTTATGAAAAAAGCCCATCAGACAATCACTCAGGCTCAGCCGGGTGGCATCTCGATAACGCCTACCAAAAGTTAGCCAGCAGCCAAAAACAGCAACATATCACCTTAAATACCGATGCATTTTCATCAGAAACAAAAGCCCAGGTTATTCAACAGATGCAAGCCTGGGGGAAGAAATTTGATTTGGTGATTTATAGCGTAGCAGCAGGTGTAAAACTCAATGCCAAAGGCGAAAAAATTCGATCCAGCATTTTACCAACGACACAAAGCGTTAATGGTTTACAGGTCGATTTAGAAAAAGATTCATTTTTTGAAATGGAACTGCCCGCTGCAACGCAGCAGCAAATCGACGATACCGTTGCAATCATGGGTGGCCAAGATTGGCAAGATTGGCTTACAACCCTATCAGAAGCAGGCTTATTGACTGATGATTGCCAATCGTACAACTACAGTTATCTCGGTGCTGACTTAAACGCAGCAATCTATCGCAATGGAACATTGGGTGCAGCTAAACAAGACATGCATCTAGCAGCACAGAGGCTGCGTGAACAAGGATTTAAAGCAACCGTTGTCGTCTGCAAAGCACTGGTAACCAAAGCCAGCCTGTTTATTCCACTTATGGCACCTTATGTTATGGCGTTAAAAGCCGTACTTTCAGCAAAAAATCAGGATGAGGATATCTTCGATCAAATGGTTCGTCTTTTTCAAAATGACGTCATTATCGAAGATGATATTCTACGATTAGACAACTACGAATTAGCAAGCGAGGTTCAGGCAGAAGTCCAAGAGCGCATAGAATCGATGAGCGCAGATAATTTCAAACAATACATTGATTATGATGGCGTCAAAAAAGAATTATTAGCCTTGCACGGATTTTTATAAATCGAGCGATAGGCTGTTATTTTTAAGCATGCCCACCTGAACCGGCTAAAGACGATAAATCTATTCCCAAACTAGCTAAGGCTTGCTGGTATTTAGATTTATCGCTATGGCCAAAGACTATATCTGTTTGAGCTGCAACCGTTAACCAGGCATTCGTTTTTAACTCTTCCTCCAGTTGCCCTTTCGACCACCCCGAATAGCCCAAACAAAACAAGAAATCCTCGGGACCTGTGCCTGTGGCAATGGACTCCAGAATATCTCTGCTAGTCGTCATGCATAAATGATCATTACAGACAGTCCCCTGCCAATGTTGACCCGTTGGTGGGTGCAGGATAAAACCCTGCTCTGTAGATACTGGCCCGCCCTGCCAAACACTCATCGCGGCATGTTGCTGAGCAAAAGAAGGGATTTCCGCCGCGTCAAAGACATCACTTAGGCGTAGATCAATCGAGCGATTGATAATCAAACCCATGGCCCCATCTTCATCATGCTGCAAGATATAGGTTACCGAACCAGAAAAAAAAGGATCATCCATACTCGGCATGGCGATTAAAAAATGATGGGTAAGATTTAAGTCGGTGGAATTCATCAAACACCTCTAAACAACCGGTTTCGGTTCAGTATCTATAGCCAAGGTCGTCTCAAACCCGGGGCGCGGCATTAGTGGTATCAACTGACTGCAGCCTAAAGACGCTAATGCGATAAATGAGCCAATATAAAATACGGCCGCCGGTGATACTAACCATAGCAGGCCAAGCAATACAGGCAAGATTACTGCAGCGATATGATTTATGGTGAACGATACGCCAGAGGTCGAAGCCATATCTTTCGGATCCGCAATTTTCTGAAAATAGGTTTTAATGGCAATAGCAAAGGCAAAAAACAGATGATCAACAATATATAAGCCAGCCGCTAGCCAAGGGCTTTGCACTACTGCGTATCCTGCGAATACAAATACCAGCCCTACGTATTCAAGTGATAAGGCTTTACGCTCCCCTATTCGCCCTATCCATGCACCAATCTTACGAGCAAAAAACATATTAAAAAAGTGATTAACCAGCAACAGCAATGCGATTTGCCCTGCACTATAGCCAAACTTTTCTACCATTAAAAAACCCGCAAAAACAACGAATATCTGTCTGCGTGCACCACTTAAAAACGTTAAAACATAAAACAACCAATATCTTTTTCTAAGGATCAATTTCTTACGTTGCGGTGTTCGCGCTTCAAACACGGGGTAGCGAAATATCATATAAATAACAAGGAATAACGTTAAGCCGCCAAAAATAGCGTAGACATAACGGTACGGTAACGTGAAGTAATCAATTGCTAACCAAACGCCACCAAACGATATTACTGCGGCAATGGCTTTAATCGACAGCGCTTTACCCATAAATTCAGCAGCATGCTCTTTAGATAGCCATTGCAGAGTCAGCGACTGATTTATTGTTTCAAAATAATGAAAGCCAATCGACATAATAACCGTGGTGACATAGAGCCCGAGTGTTGATGGAAAAAAACCTGTGATAAAAACTCCGAACCCTAAGAGAAACAACGACAAAATTGCGAACCGTTGTTCTTTAACAAACCAAAGCACAAATACCGCGGTAAAGGCTAAAAAACCAGGAACCTCACGTAAGCTCTGTAAAATACCAATTTCACGCCCAGAAAAGCCTGCCGATTCAATGGAAAAGTTATTCAATAACGCCATCCATGTTGAATATGCAACGGGCATAGCAAACGCAATCAGCAATAAGAAATGCTCACGTAATTTTTGATCATCGTTCATACATTATCCTTAGCGCATACTGAGCATTGAGAGTTTTGCTGATATGTAAAGGTTTGCCATGACATTGCATTGGCATCCCAGATTAACAACCGACCATAAAGAGGCTGGCCAGTATTGGTTAAGATCTTTACTACTTCCATCGCCATAATTGAACCTACTGTGCCAACCACAGGGCCAAATACGCCAGAATTAGCGCAGGAAAACACCTCCTTACCGGTCTGTTCAGGATAAACACACTGGTAACACCCCTGACTGGCATCAGCATAATTAAAACTGGTCACTTGGCCACTTGACCCAATCGCAGCACCAACAACCAAGGGTATTTTTCGATGAAAGCAATAGTCATTAGTAATCTGGCGACTTAAGTAATTATCCGTACCAATAACAACGATATCGGCACCGGATAGACATTCATCAACGCTCGTGCGATCCAAAGGCAAATGATGCGTTACAACCGTCACCTCCGGATTTAACTGAGAAATAAACTGAGCTGCAGCCTCGACTTTAGATAGGCCGATTTGACTTAATTGATAAATCACCTGGCGCTGAAGGTTGGTTTCATCCACACAGTCAGGGTCGATCACTGTTATTGTACCGATGCCCATCGCAGCGCAATATTGCAATACTGGACTGCCTAGACCACCGGCACCGACCACAACTAGATGACTCGCCAACAGTATTTGTTGCCCCTTAATATCGATCTCAGGCAATAAAACATTTCTGGCATAGCGAAGTAATTGTGCATCCGTCAGTGCTTTCATCAGTGACCTATAAGCGCGATAACAAACGAAGACAAACCGAACCATTACTATCGGTTCAGCACTTTAAAAGACTATTTAACGAAGAAAACTTGGGAGTTATGAAGAAAGTTCAAGCCAATGCGATCGCAATGGCTTATACAAAACCAATAAGAATTCGACTATTCAGCCGCCGCTTCTTTTATCAGCGTTTGCAGTTCACCTTTTTCAAACATCTCAGTCACGATATCGCAACCACCGATAAGCTCGCCTTTGACCCATAACTGAGGAAAGGTAGGCCAATCGGCATATTTAGG
>QGCX01000210.1_pt1 | contig 12741 bp, 7 predicted proteins | sample 4708031 | NCBI WGS metagenome assembly QGCX01 (sample SAMN08941163, study PRJNA450518) | Sediment metagenome, whole genome shotgun sequencing project. | reverse complement strand
GTTATAAATGAAACATTAGTATGCAACCACATATTATTTAACAACTTTTCTACAAACTCACTAAAAAAGTGACAAGAACAACCAAAGTTATTACGGAGCTTCCGGGCCTGAATCGAGTGTTAAGCAAATCGCTACAACCCCTTTATCCATATGGGTTTTAACCAAAAAATTCCCAGCCAATATATGGCTTGCAACATTCTAATACAATTCATTTAACAATTTTTGCTACATAGAACATATTTTTAACTTTATTCAAATAAAAAACGCAATTGAGTGCACACATCACACTAGAAAAATTGACTTTACTCAGTTCTAACGTAAGAATTTAGCGCGCAAACATCCTGGACGGATTAATAATAAACATAGGAGATTGTTATGGCAGATAAGAAAGCGACCCTTCATATTGAAGGCAGAGCTCCCATCGAATTACCGATTATGCAAGGCGAATTAGGCCCAGAAGTAGTCGATGTTCGTAAGCTTGGTGCAAACGGGTACTTTACCTATGACCCAGGTTTTCTTGCCACTGCATCTTGTGAATCACAAATCACCTACATCGATGGTAACAAAGGAATTCTGTTACACCGTGGTTATCCTATCGATCAATTAGCCAATAACGCTGATTATTTAGAAGTTTGTTACATTCTACTTTATGGTGAAGCCCCAAGCAGGAAAGAATACGAGTCATTTAAGTGGACGATCTCTCGTCACACAATGGTTCATGAACAAATCGCGAGCTTTTTCCACGGTTTCCGTCGTGACGCTCACCCTATGGCAATCATGTGTGGTGTGGTAGGCGCACTTGCAGCCTTCTACCACGATTCGTTAGATATCAATAACGACAGCCACCGTGAAATCGCAGCCTACCGTCTGTTGTCAAAAATGCCGACACTGGCGGCAATGTGTTACAAATACTCGGTTGGTCAGCCTTTCATCTATCCTCGTAACGATTTAAGCTACGCGGGTAACTTCTTGCACATGATGTACGCTACCCCATGTGAAGAATATGAAGTGAACCCAATCATCGCCCGTGCAATGGATAAGATCTTTACCCTGCATGCGGATCACGAACAAAATGCTTCAACTTCAACCGTGCGTCTTGCCGGTTCATCGGGTGCTAACCCGTTCGCCTGTATCGCCGCAGGTATCGCATCCCTATGGGGACCTGCACACGGTGGTGCTAACGAAGCTTGTTTGCGTATGTTAGAAGAAATCGGCAGCGTTGACGCGATTCCTGAATACATTGCTCGAGCAAAAGACAAAGATGATCCATTCCGTTTAATGGGCTTTGGTCACCGGGTTTATAAAAACTATGACCCTCGCGCAACAGTAATGCGTGAAACCTGTCATGAAGTTCTTAAAGAACTTGATATTCAGGATCCATTATTAGACGTTGCTATGGAATTGGAACGCATCGCACTTTCTGATGAATACTTTGTCGAGAAGAAACTCTACCCGAACGTCGACTTCTATTCAGGTATTATCCTGAAAGCGGTTGGTATTCCGGTATCTATGTTCACCGTAATCTTTGCCATGTCTCGTACTATCGGCTGGATTGCCCACTGGAATGAAATGCATAGCGATCCGGATAGCCGTATTGGTCGTCCACGTCAGCTATATACTGGTCATAATTTACGTGAATTTCGCCCGCTACACGAACGTGAATAATAAAGCCCCAGATGTTTGCCAATAATCGAAAGAGCGAGTGACTACTCGCTCTTTTTTATTACCCACACATATTGCCTGAAAAAAATGATAGTCATTTAATTGCTCAGAACGGGATTAATATCAAGTCGCAAAAGATAAACACCAATCTATAATGAAACCAGCTGTTTTTGTGATAAATCTATTATTTCTATCAATAATCAAATCAGGGTTTAACTACAGCTATTAGAAGGATTTTCAATTTCTCGTTATACCCTTGGAAGGGAATACATGCACACACTAAGAAACTCTTGTTTAACGATTCTGATATTTCTTCTGACCATTAGCAATAGCTGCTTTGCTGATACGCAAAACGTTTCGCTGCGGCTACAGTGGAAACATCAGTTTGAATTCGCGGGTTTTTATGCGGCTAAAGAGCTAGGCTACTATCGTGATGCAGGACTGAATGTAGACATACTGGAATACGAGAATGGCGTTAATGTTGTGAATGAAATCACTTCAGGTAAAAGCGATTTTGGTATCTGGGGCAGTGGTCTTATTGAACAGGGAATGAAAGGCAAACCTATTGTACTACTGGCTAACTATTTTAAGCGTTCCCCTCTGGCACTGGTGACTCAGCCAGAGATTCGTCTCCCTTCTGAGTTGATTGGAAAAAAACTGATGATCTCCGATCAGGACATCCACAATGCCAACTACACCCAGATGTTTAATACTTTTCATATCGACGCCAATGAAATCAATCGGGTTCCACCGACATTTAATATGCACGATTTTATCAATAAGCAAGTTGATGGTGTATCGATCTTTTTAACCAATGAACCGTTCTTACTACAAAAAGATGGTATTCCGTACAATATTATTGACCCAAACAACTATGGTGTTGAACTTTACGATGTCAACCTGTTTACCTCGCAACAATTTGCTGATACTCACCCAGATCTGACCGATGCCTTTATTAACGCCAGTAACCGCGGTTGGGATTATGCTTTGAAACATCAGGAAGAGATCGTTGACCTCATTTACAACCACTACAACACCCAGAATAAAAGCCGTGAGCATCTGCTATTTGAAGCCCGGCAAACGGCGCGTATTGTCCAGCCGAAAACCTATCCAATCGGCAGCATTGATTTGCAACAAATTGAACGCATAGCCAACCTGTTTACTGAAGTCGGCCTGACCGCTCCTGCTTCTAACTTCTCATTTGTCTATAAACCAACTAACCCACAGATTCGTCTGACTCCTGAAGAAAGAGCTTATATACATACAAAACGCAAAGTAACAGTGGCAATGATGCCCGACTTTACCCCTTTCAGCGTTAAAACCGGTGAAGAGATATCCGGGTTTGAACACGACATGTTAAACATCCTGAGCGAAAAGACTGGGCTCGTCTTTGAACCGGTAGTTGGGATATGGAATATAGGATTAAGTGCATTTAAAGACAGAACAGTCGACATGATCAGCAGTATTTCTTACCGCGAAGACCGTCTGTCATTCACTCTGTTTAGTGATCCTTATTACGAAATCCCCATCATGATCTATGTGCGCGATGACTTTGGCGCGTATAACGGGCTAGATAGCCTTAGCGGAAAAAAAGTCGGCATCCTGAAAGATGTTTTTTATACTAAAGAGCTACAGGCATTAAATACCTTTGATCTGGTTATTTACGAAACTTTTGAAGAGTTAACTCAAGCCTTGGTTTACGGTCAGATTGATGCATTAATGCAAAACTTGACTAATATTAATGCTCTGGTTAAGCAGCACGCTTATACCAATTTACGTATTGCCGGTGAGTTAAAGCTCCCTACCGTATCTAAAGAAGATCTGCGTTTTGGTATTCGTTCCGATGAGCCGATCCTACATTCCATCATTCAGAAGTCATTAGATAGCATCACCACGTCGGAAAAAATGGAATTAGTCAACCGATGGCTGGGTACTGACTTTCTTGCTAGTGACAATGCAGTCAATAATAAAATTTCAGGTTCCATACTTCTCACTGGTCTGGAATCCGCCTATCTGCAGCAGAAAAAGGTTTTACGTATTTCGAATGAGTCAGACTGGCCGCCCTATGATTTTAGCGAAAACAATCAACCAGCCGGCTATTCAGTGGGGTTAATGGAGTTAATCGCCAAACAGTTAAATATCAAAGTTGAATTTGTCACGGGTAAATCTTGGGATGAATTAGTCGAAATGTTCTGTGCAGGCGAAATTGATGTTCTACATCCGGCCGATCGTTCAGAAAAAATCACTCAGTGTGGCCAATTTTCCCAACCCATTATCAAAGACACCACTAACTTTGTTACCCGCAGTAGTTTCAACAATATAGAGTCAATCGAAGACTTATATGGTACAACCATCGCAACCCCTCAAGGATGGGAGCAGACCGAATATCTACAGAAAAATTTTCCCGACAAATTCAATTTTCGGTTTACCGAGAACACACTTGAAGCAATAGAAGCAGTGCGCCGAGGGCAAGCAGATTTTGCCGCTGATTATGGGCATGTGTTGCGCTATCTTATTAATAAGCACCACTACCTGGGACTTAAGGTCCAGGGCACCTGGAACCTGCCATCAGGAACCAATAATCTCTATATCGCCACACCGAATAATCAACCGGTACTTCTCGGATTAATCGATAAAGCCATCGCGTCGATCCCACCATCTTCCCTGGTTTCTTTAAGTAACCATTGGTTTGGGCCAATGAGTGAAAACGCACAAAGCGAAACGATCACATGGAATGAGGCTGAACTAGACTATCTGGAACAGAAAAGACAGATAAAAATGTGTGTAGATCCTGACTGGATGCCATTGGAAGGTATTAACAATAAGTCCCAACATGTTGGGATTTCAGCTGATATTTTAAAAGAAGTGAAAAAAAATACCGGGCTTGATCTTCAACTTATTACTACCGCTAGTTGGCAAGAAAGCCTAGATCTAGCCAAGCAACGACAGTGTGATATTTTTTCCCTGGCAATGAAGACACCTGAACGCATGAAGTATATGGATTTCACTCGTCCTTATGTGACATTCCCATTCGTTGTTGCCACCAGAAATACCGAAGTATTTATCGACGATATAACATCGCTGTCCGGAAAAACTCTAGCAATGCTTAAGGGCTATGCATCAACTGAACTGTTTAGGGAACAGTATCCAGATATAAAGATTATTGAAGTCAGTTCGCTTGTTGAAGGGATTCGCAAAGTACAAGAAGGTGAAGTTTTTGGCTATGTCGATGCGCTTCCCACTCTTGCCTCTGCCATACAAAAGGAAGGAATAACCGATATACGTATAGCCGGAAAACTCGACAAAGAATGGACATTAAGTGTTGCTACCCGTAATGACGAGCCATTACTACTACAGGTCATGCAAAAAGCACTCGACAGTGTCAACACGGATACTGTACGAGCAATCTATAACAAATGGCTGGCAATACGTTACGAATCCAGAGTCGACTATTCTCTGATTTATAAAATCGTGATTGGATTTGTACTTATTGCACTGTTGGGATTCTGGCGTCACATAGAACTGGTTAAAATTAATCAGACCATTGCCAATAAAAACCAACAGTTACAACAGGCTTATGAAAAATATTCTTGGTTAGCCAAGAACATGGATGATGTAATCTGGGTGATGAATACAAAAGAAAAATTTATATATGTCAGCCCTTCTGTAGAAAAATTAAGAGGTTATACCGCACTGGAAGCGATAATCCAGACTCTGGATATTGCAGTTTGTGACGGGTCAAAACAACAGATTCGAGAAACAATGCAGGCTGAAATAGAAGCCTTGCGTAGTGGTAAAAAACCTCAGACCAAAACCTTACGCATTGAACAGCCCTGTCGGGATGGCTCTACCGTGTGGACAGAAGTGAATATACGCTTGGTCGTAGAAAAGAAAACCGGCGAAATGCGTTTTATCGGTCTCTCGCGCAACATAACCCAAACCCTCGCTTATGAACACGCGCTGGAAAAACTCGCCTTAACCGACCGACTGACCGGACTTTATAATCGACATAAAATTGACGAAATTCTCGAACACCAGCTCGAATTGAGCAAAAGATACAATCATCCTTTCGCGGTTCTGATTCTGGATATCGATCACTTTAAGCAAGTTAATGATACCTACGGCCATCATGTGGGGGATTCAACCCTGGTTGAATTTGCTCAGGTACTCAAAGACACAACCCGACAAAGCGACATGGTCGGCCGGTGGGGCGGCGAAGAGTTTCTGGTTATTGTGCCTCATGCGGATAAGGTATCACTGCTGGATATGGCAGAAAAGCTACGCAGTAATATCGAAAAGCACCACTTCGATACCGTGCAACAAGTTACTGCCAGTATCGGCATTGCGATAATCAAAAACGACGAAACACTCAGCAGCCTACTGTCTCGGGCCGATGAGGCACTTTATGCCTCAAAACGTAACGGCAGAAACCAGGCAACCAGTGATTTAACCAGCTGAAAAGAATACTGATGGGCTCTTATACTGGATTATCGATGTCGACAAACATCACTTCAACACCATGATATTGCGCCAACCATTCTCCCAGCGCCTTAACGCCATAGCGTTCGGTCGCATGGTGCCCAGCGGCAAAATAGTGAATTCCCTGCTCCCGGGCGCTATAAGTTGTGCGTTCTGATATTTCGCCCGACAGATAGGCATCCAGCCCTTTCGCCACTGCCAGATCGATAAAATCCTGCCCACCACCGGTGCACCAGCCAACAGTCTTAATTAATTTATCGTCATTTTCAGGAGCAATATGCAGTGGCTGGCGATTGAGTACCAGGGCAATGCGTTCACTCAACTGATTAGCGGTTAGCGGCTGTGTAAATTCACCAAACATCGCCACTGATTGATCATGTCCTTCCAGGCCGCCAAGTACTTCGATTCCAAGCAGTTCAGCTAACATTGCGTTATTACCGAGATCCGGATGGATATCCAGAGGCAAATGATAAGCGTATAAATTTATATCGTTTTGGATCAAACTTCGGATTCGCTTGCCTTTCATCCCTCGGATCGGTTCAGCCTCACCTTTCCAGAAATAGCCGTGGTGCACCAAAATCGCGTCTGCTTCCAGTTCTATCGCCTTTTCAATCAGAGCCTGCGAAGCAGTTACCCCGGTGACGATTTTACGTACTTCTTTTTTCCCTTCGATCTGCATTCCATTCGGGCAATAATCTTTAATCAGATGTGGAGAAAGGTGATCGTTCAGGAGTTGTTCTAGCTCTAAGTTATTCATATTACTACCTAATTGAAAAGCGGTTGGCCGATTAGCTATGATGGGTACGGCGAATCAGGCTACAATGTCACAGCCTATTCAGCAAGAGTAAAGAGTATGGATCTTAAACCGTTCATCAACTGGATTATTCATTCACCGGCATTGTTTGCCGCTCACGGAGATGAAATCGTCGCTAGCTACCCGCCCTTTACGTCAATGAATACCCACTCAATAGAACCTTATCAGGGTAATCCACGCCTGGGATTTATCTATCAATACCTCTGTTCTCAACTCTTCTCTCAAAGCGATAACTTCGAGCTGCTGGCTGAAGAGATTCAAATTCAACAGGATAATAAAACTGTAGGTGCGATTGATTTTATCGTCAAAAATTCTCATGCAGAAATTGAACACTGGGAAGTAGCGATCAAATTCTATCTGTTACATGGCGATCGCTGGTATGGGCCAAATGCAAAAGACCGTTTAGATAAAAAACTCAGCCATATGCTTAACCATCAGTTAGCGATGAGTTCCCATCCTGGTTTTATCGCTCAATATTCACAATGGACAAACATAAAGCACAAACTTTTAATCCAGGGCAGGTTGTATATCAACCCGTTCTTGCAGCAGCAGATACCGACTGATTGTGTGGGCTACCCACTCAATCCCAGCCAAATTAATGGCTACTGGTGTTATCAGTCTCAATTTCACCAAATAAAGCAACCATTATATATTCTGGATAAACAAAAATGGGCGGTTGGCGAGGCTATTCATAACAACCCCTACTCTGGTCAGAGTGAGCGCTTTGTCCATTGTCAGGCAGAAAATGGAGAATTTTGGTTTGTCGTACCCGATAGCTGGCCCTATTCATAGGCTCGTTGATGGGCAGAAGAAAAGCAGCATGGAAAACGGAGGGATAGTATCCCTCCGTTATTCAAGTAGAAAATTAAGTCAATAGAATCAAGCGACTTCTAATTCAGTTTTTGAACTTTCAGTGTTGTAAACTGTTTCGTCTAATTCGTTTTCACTTTTACCAATAAGAACTGCAACCATCAGATCACCGCAAACATTAACACTGGTTCGTGCCATATCAAGAATACGGTCTATACCAGCGACAATAGCCAGACCTTCAATTGGTAATCCAACCGTCGTTAATACCAGTGAAAGCATGATTAAACCTGCTCCGGGAACGCCTGCTGTACCAATTGAAGCCAGAGTTGATGTTGTAACAATCAAAATATAGTCAGACATATCGAGATGAACACCAAACGCCTGAGCGATGAACAACGCACAAACTCCTTGATACAATGCGGTACCGTCCATATTGATGGTCGCCCCCAAAGGTAGCACAAAGCTTGCAACACCTTTTGAAACGCCCATTTCTTCTTGAGCAGCTTTAATCGTAGCGGGTAACGTGCCCGAACTACTCGTGGTAGTAAATGCAACAGCGGCTGGGTTAGCCAATCCCTTCAGGTACCGTACTGGATTTAAACGGCCAATCAGACTAATCGTACCTGTATAGAAAACGCATACATGGATCAGAGAACCAAGATAGACAACGGATATCACTTTGATCAACGGAAGCAGTATTTCAATCCCGAACTTACCAGAAACCCAAGCCATTAAACCAAAAACACCGTACGGAGCCAACTTCATCACCAGTTCGGTCATTTTGTACATCGCTTCAGCCAGGCTCTCGAAAACAGCGATAGCAGGTTGCGCTTTTTCTCCCACCAAAGTCAGAGATATCCCCAGACCAAGTGCAAATACAATAATTTGCAGGATATTACCGGCCGCCAAAGCATCAACCGGGTTTTTTGGAATCATGTTTAGCAGCGTTTGAACCAGAGGTGGCGCTTCTTTAGCGACAGCATTAGTGTCCGCCACAACCATATTCAATCCCTCACCAGGCCCAAACAATGCTGCGAAACCAAGTCCAATACTGATTGCGACCGCTGTCGTTCCCAGATACAACACAATCGCTTTTATACCAATACGTCCCATCTTACGTGTATCCTGCATTGAAGTTACACCGACAATGAGAGAACAAAATACCAAAGGTACAATCAACATCTTAATTGCATTAATGAACAAGGTGCCTAATGGCTTAAGTATTTCAGCATCTGGCCCCATCGCAAAAACCACCGCCTGTCTGTGATGCAGTATCCTTTACGTCCATAGTAATACCCTTTATGTTTTGCTTTATATTCTAAGTTTAATGGCCATCCCACACTGCACGGCTAGCAGCAGAAATCGCAGGCAGACAAATAGGCAATATAGATGCCATATATAATTCAAATATAACCTATTGATTTTATTCAATTAAAATCAAAACAAGCAAATAAAACAGGTATAACTAAAGCTATATAAATAAAGAAATATAATAAAAATTACTTATTAATCAAAAAGATGAAAAGGTATAACCAAAACCGCACTATAACGATAGTTATAGCGCTTCATTTAGAACTTCGTTTGGTTTTTCTTAAGTCTTTTGCTGAGAGCCGGTTGTGAAATTCCTAACATCTTACAGGCTAAAGACTGATTACCCTCAGCTCGCTCCATGGCACAAGTAACCAATAATTCACTCATCTCCTGCAAGGTAGGTAGCGGCTTATCAGGAGAAAATATCTCCAGAGAAGAATCCACTGGCTCGGTAGGCACGCTGGGATTGTTAATCACTCGCCGAAAGACTTCCATAGATAACATACGACTTTTATGCCTACTGACTGCATCATAGACCAATGCCTGTAATTCTCGAATGTTTCCCGGGAAATGATAGTTGGATAACAATACGGGTAATTCTTTCGGATAAGTTGGCTTTGTTTTCTCCAATTCGTCAGATGCTTTCGATAAGAAATGGTCAAACAACAAATGAACATCGTCTTTTCTTTCTCTCAGCGCCGGAATTTCAACATGGTGAATACATAAGCGATAGTAAAGATCGTTACGAAAGCTTCCTTCCTCGACTTTACGATATAAATCCTGATGGGTTGCCACAATCACTCGGGCACGGCTGCGCTTAGGGCGATCACTCCCAAGCGGATAGTAGTCGCCTTCCTGCAAAAGACGTAACAGCTTCACTTGCGAAGCCAGACTAAGATCGCCGATTTCATCCAGAAACAGAGTTCCATCCGCAGCAGCTTCTACCATACCAATCCGTTTTCTATCAGCTCCGGTGAAAGCTCCGCGACGATGACCAAACAAAGTATCTGCAAATACATTATCATCAATGCCGGCTACGTTAACCGATACCAGATCGCCTGAACGGTGACTTAATGCATGTACCGCTTTTGCGATTTGCTCTTTTCCGACCCCACTTTCGCCAGTAATCATCACAGGTTGGCGACTTGACGCTATGGATTCCAAATACTGGAAGATCGAACGCATTTTTTTATTTTGCGTAATAATTTGAGAAAAAGCCTGTGGATGTTCTAGTGTATCGGTCAGGAAACGCTTTCTCATAGCCTGATTTTCGTGTTGCATTTCGAGCTTTTCTATTGCCCGGACAATTCCTTCCAGCAGCCTGCTTTCTTCGGTAGTTTTGACAAAATAGTCATACGCCCCAAAGCGTATACAATCAACGGCAACTTCAATCTGGTTCATGCCACTGATGACAATAACACCAATTTCAGGATGTTTTGCCACTATCTGGCGTAAGAGATCGGTTCCCGAAATATATGGCATATTTAGATCAAGTAGAACCAGTGCTATCGGCTCTTTTTCAATGATTCCCAGCACTTCCCGACTATCATTGGTCTGATAGGTATGGTTAATACCGCTACGCCGTTCGAGTGCGACAGATAAGCTGCGAAGAAAACCCGGTTCATCATCAACCAGTAAAATGCCAAAACTCGGATATTGTGATTTTTTCATCTGAAGTATTCTGCTGCCACTTGTCAGGTGTATTAATCGCCAGTCTGAGGAAGGTAAAGTGTCACAATGGTACCAACACCAAGACTAGACTCGAATTCTAAGCGACCATCGTGCTCTTCTACAATAGTAGAGGAAATAGATAATCCCAGGCCCGTTCCGCCCTGCTCTCTTTTTGTGGTAAAAAATGGGTCACTTAAGCGACTTAAATGCGCGGGCTCTATCCCCCTACCCTTGTCTTTCACTACCAAGCAAATCATCTTCGTCATTTTACTATAGGACGTACTAATTTCTATCCCCTGCTCTATCGTCTCTAACGCCTGGCACGCATTGACAATCAGATTGATCACTACCTGCTGCAGGCGCTGCGCACTACCTTTTGTATTCGGTAGATCCTCCTGAAGATGAACGACAAAATTATGGGTAGCAGAGCGAATGGTATTTTCCGTTAAACGAATCGCGGTCTGCACCACCTGGTTGAAATCCACGATGTCAGACAGGTCTAATGGCTCCTGCCGGGAAAAATCTCGTAAATCATTGACAATTCTGCAGATATGCTGAGTTCCATCTAACATATCCTGTAGCATCAACGGAACTTCGGCACGGATACGATGATAACTTAACCCCGCTAAATAGAAGTCGCCATGGTTATCATAGTAATCTTCCAAAATTTCATCTAAGTCATCGAAAGCTTCTTTCAATACCGGAAGATTTAACAGTAACAAACTGGTCGGGTTATTGATTTCATGCGCAACACCGGCAACCAAAATACCCAGAGAAGTCATTTTGTCAGCCTGAATTAATTGCTGCTGCTGAAACTGCAACTCTTCGGTTCTTCGGGCAACCTGCTTGGTCAGACTGCGGTTCCAGATCATCACTCCGCCAACGATGATCATCAGAAACAGAGAAAGTCCGCCAATCCATAAGCTAATCTTTTCCCACTTCAGCCCTTTATCAATCAGCGGCCCCAACCATTTATTATAGATAGCTTGTTGTTTCCCGGTATTTTTTAAAATAGCCAGTCCTTCACTAAACTGAGCTAATAACGCTTGGCGCTCTTTCAATGCTGCATAACCATATTTTTGCGCTGCCAATGGCTGTCCGACGGGCTCGATGTTAGACAATGACAGTTCCTTGCCAAGATAAAGACCCGGCAAGTTGGCAACAAATGCATAGTCGTATTGTCCCGAGGCTAACAGCCTTAGTGCGGCAGCATGGGTATCAGCGAAAATCAGATGAATAGACGGATTTTTCTCAGCCAGTTGCTCGGCGATAATCCCACTGCGCTGAACAATAACCGATTTGCCGGATAGCTCAAAAATATCATTAACTGGTGGAGTGCCTTTACGAGCAAAAACTGACTGGTGCACAATCGAATGAGGAGGTGTAAATCCCAATGTTTTCGTCCGTTCGGGTGAGTACGAAACGCCTTGTACGATATCAATCTGGCCATCTTCTAACTGCTTTTTTATGCTATCCCAACTACCAAGAACGATCTTTACCTTTATCCCCATCACTTCAGCGATCGCTTGAGTCAGTTCGGTATTGTAGCCGTCGGGCTGACCTTGTTCATTAATGAACTCATATGGAGGGTAGTTATGATCACCACCCACGATAATCACTGGCTCACTCGCTAATGAATAGTGAGTAAAAATAACGCTAAACAATAATAGCAGACAGAAAAACAGGGATTTCACTGTAAATACCCCAAAAAAGGCGACACAAAGGTCGCCTTGAATTAATAATTAGTTAACTATTTCGTCTTAAGCCAGACCTGCATCCGCAAACACTTGGTTGACGATCTGCTGCGCTTCCTGCTCAATCTGCTTCAGATGTTCATCACCACGGAAACTCTCGCAGTAGATCTTGTACACGTCTTCAGTACCAGACGGGCGAGCAGCAAACCAACCGTAATCGGTAGTGACTTTCAAACCACCAATTGCGGCGCCGTTACCCGGAGCGTGAGTCAAACGCGCAGTAATCGGGTCGCCCGCCAG
>QGCX01000209.1_pt1 | contig 12768 bp, 14 predicted proteins | sample 4708031 | NCBI WGS metagenome assembly QGCX01 (sample SAMN08941163, study PRJNA450518) | Sediment metagenome, whole genome shotgun sequencing project. | reverse complement strand
CGCTGATCCAGCAAGGCTACATGGACGGCGAGTTCGAGAATTCCGAAGGCGTTGTCGATGCGGAAGAACGCACCGAGACCGCCATCCTCGTCTATCAGGGCGGCTGCTACATGGGCGATCCGGACGCGTGCACCTGGCTCCAGCTGAACGACAAACCCCTGCAGCCGGAAGACCCGGAAGTCCTTGACCACCTCGCCACGCTCAAGCCGCAGAATTGATCAGATCGTCTCGGCTGATCGCGCCAACGAAAGGCTGACCCCTTCGGTATATCCGGCCTCATAGGCGGCATCGCGCACCAGTGTGACAACGCCGGATTTCGCTCTCGGTGCCGCTTCGATGGCAATCTGGATGTCGGGCGTCTCGGCTTTCACCCGTTCGATGGCGGCGCGGACGCCGCCGATATCGGTCGTGCGGCCATTCACCCGCACCAGGCTGTCTTCGCTGATCCGGATCAGCATGGCCTTGCCTGAGCTGGCGCCCGTACCGGCGGCGGGCGGTTCCAGTCCGATCGCCTGCTCCTGTGTGAAGGTCGATGTGACCATGAAGAAAATGAGCAGGATGAAAACCACATCCAGCATCGGCGTCATCGACACCTCCGCGGTCCCTGCCCTTGCCCGGTTCCTGCCTCCCATCTCGCGCCTCCCTCGTCTCTATTTTGACGAGAATATACACGTAATGTAATGACGTTACAATTCTGGATAGATCGAAGCGCCTTCGAGGCCTCCGCAAAGGCGCCCCGCAGCAATCATTCGGTGTGTATTCGGTGTGTGTCCGGTGAGTTGTCCGGTGTGTTGCCGGGCATTCGGGGACCGGACTTATCCACCCCCTCAGCCGACGAAATCCTTCGCCTCATAGCCCTGGAAGAACAGCGCGGCGCGCAGGTCCGTGTGCTCGATCGCGGCATGCGCTTCGGCGGCCACGACCGGCTTGGCATGATAGGCGATGCCGAGGCCCGAGGCCTTGATCATGGCAAGGTCGTTCGCCCCGTCGCCCATGGCGATCACATCGCCGCGGCCGATGCCTTTTGCAGCGGCGAACTCGTCCAGCGCCGACAATTTCGCCTCGCGGCCGAGGATCGGGCGGCCGACCTCCCCTGTCAGGGCCTTGCCGTCATCGACCAGCGTGTTGCCGCGATGGGTGTGGAAGCCGGCATCCGCGGCGACGCGGGAGGTGAAATAGGTGAAACCGCCTGAAACCAGGACAGTTTCCGCGCCGTCCGCCTTCATCGTCTCGACCAGGGTTTTCGCGCCGGGGTTCAGCGTGATCCGTTCCGAATAGGCCTGTTCCAGCGCATCGAGGCCGAGGCCTTTCAGCATGGCGACACGGGTGGTCAGGGCGCCTTCAAAGTCCAGCTCGCCGCGCATGGCGCGTTCGGTGATGGCGGACACTTCGGCCTTGAGGCCGGCGAAATCTGCCAGTTCATCAAGGCATTCCTGGCCGATGATGGTGGAATCCATGTCCGAGATCAGCAGGCGCTTGCGGCCGCTGGCGGCCGGCAGCACGGCGGTGTCGACCGGGTGGCCCCGTTCGGCCAGCCGGGCCCGCAGGCGGGCCGCCTCGTCCTGGTCGCCCGGGACCTGCCATTCCAGCGCAACCAGCCCGTCCACGCTGCCCAGCGTGCGCGAGGGCGCCACGCGGCCAAGTTCAGACGAGACGTCCGCTTCCAGCTTCGCCGCATCCATGGCGGCGACCGCGACAATCCTAAGGCTCATGTCAGTATTCCCGGGTTTTCCCGCGTCATCATGGGTTTCCTCTTGGATGACAACCCCTTACCTCTATTGGAATGCACCCGGCTATCCTGATCCACGGCCCGACGGCCAGCGGCAAGACCGCCCTCGCCATCGAAGTCGCCCGGCGGCTCGACGGAGAGGTGATCAATGCCGATTCCATGCAGGTTTACAGGGACCTGAAAGTCATCTCGGCCCGCCCGGACGAGGACGAAATGCGCGGCGTGCCGCATCACCTGTTCGGGCACGTCAACGCCGCCGAGCGCTATTCCACCGGCCAGTGGCTGGAAGAGGCACGGGCCAAGATCCGCGTGCTCCAGAAGAAGAACAAGCGCGCCGTCATTGTCGGCGGCACAGGGCTTTACCTTCTGGCGCTGACGCAGGGCCTGTCGGCCATCCCGCCCGTCCCGGAGGATGTCCGCAACAAAGTCCGTGACATTGCCGAGGCCGAGGGCGCCGAGGGCCTGCGGGTGCGCCTTGCCCCGCACGATCCGGAGACCGCCGAGCGCCTGGGCACGGGCGACAAGCAGCGCCTCGCCCGGGCCTACGAGATCTGGCTCGCCACCGGGCGGCCGATCACCGACTTCCACAATGAGCGCCAGCCCCCGGTCCTGCTGGACCGGGAATGGATGGGATTTGCCCTCACTCCGCCGCGCGCCAAGCTCTATTCCAAGATCGACCGGCGCTTCGAAGGCATGCTGATGCAGGGTGCCATGGCCGAGGCCCGCGCCTTGATCGAACGGGGGCTGGACCCCGAACTGCCGGCCATGAAGGCGCACGGCATGCCGTGGCTGGCGGCGTTTGCCCGCGGCGAGATCAGCGCCGAATTCGCTGCCGAGAACGCCAAGCGCGACACAAGGCGCTATGCAAAGAGGCAATTTACGTGGATTGGCAGGCAATTCCCGTTCTGGCCGCGAATTCCCGGCACGGAATTGAACGATCGCATGCGGGTGATTCTTGCCCTCTATAGGGAGATTGACAGGGAGATGGAGGCAGATTATTCCTGACCCCTGTCGTTGGAGGAAACGCACGTGCGCATGTCAGAGGTACTCGTACTTAGACACCCGTAGCCGGAGTTCATCAGAACCGGTTGCGGGTGTGCGCACAAAAGGGTCTCCGAAGGGGGCCCTTTTTCTTTTCAGAAAAGCATCCCGGACAGAACCTTCCTTTCAAACCCCAGACGCCAGAGCCAAGTCATGACCGTCAAAACCAAACAGAAGACCGAAACCCGCCTGATGACCGGCGCCGAGATCGTAATCACGGCCCTCCGGGAACAGGGCGTAGAGGTCATGTTTGGGTATCCGGGCGGCGCCGTCCTGCCGATCTATGATGCGCTGTTCGCAGCAGACGACATCCGCCACATCCTCGTGCGCCATGAACAAGGCGCAGGCCACGCCGCCGAAGGCTATGCCCGCTCCACGGGCAAGTGCGGCGTCGCGCTCGTCACCTCCGGCCCCGGCGCGACCAACATGGTCACTCCGATCACCGATGCGATGATGGATTCGATCCCCATGGTCGTCATCTCCGGCCAGGTGCCGACACACCTGATCGGCACCGACGCTTTCCAGGAAGCCGACACGACGGGCATCACCCGCAGCTGTGCCAAGCACAACTACCTCGTTACGGATGTCGACCAGCTGGCCCGCACGATCCATGAGGCGTTCCACATCGCGACCTCCGGCCGTCCCGGCCCGGTCGTCATCGACATTCCGAAGGACCTGCAGTTCGCCACCGGCACCTATTCCGGCAAGGACGGCGTCCACAAGCCGACCTACGCCCCCAGGACCGAGCCGATGCCGGAGGCCATCGAAGCCGTTGCCGAGCTGATCTCCATGGCTCGCCGGCCTGTTTTCTACACAGGCGGCGGCGTGATCAATTCCGGGCCGAAGGCATGCGATGCGCTGCGCAAGCTGCAGGCCGAGACGGGCATCCCGGTCACCTCCACGCTGATGGGCCTCGGCGCCTTTCCGGCCTCCCACAAGGACTGGCTGGGCATGGTGGGCATGCACGGCAGCTACGAAGCCAATCATGCGATGCATGACTGTGACCTGATGATCTGCGTCGGCGCCCGCTTCGACGACCGCGTGACCGGCCGGATCGATGCCTTCTCCCCGAATTCCAAGAAGGTCCACATCGACATCGACCCCTCCTCGATCAACAAGATCGTCCGGGTCGACGTGCCGATCGTCGCCGATTGCGGCGCAGCGCTCGAAGCCCTGATGACGGCGGTGAAGCACCGCAAGGGCAAACGGCCGGACCTCAAGCCCTGGATGGCCGAGATCGATGCCTGGCGCGCACGCGACTGCTTTGCCTACGAGCCGTCGGACAAGATCATCAAGCCGCAATACGCGATCGAACGCCTGTACGAACTGACCAAAGCGCGCGATCCATACATCACGACCGAGGTCGGCCAGCACCAGATGTGGGCCGCGCAATTCTTCCATTTCGACGAGCCGCACCACTGGATGACCTCCGGCGGCCTCGGCACGATGGGCTATGGCCTGCCCGCCGCCGTCGGCGTGCAGTGCGCCCATCCGGACGCGCTGGTCATCGACATTGCGGGCGAAGCCTCGATCCAGATGATGATGCAGGAACTGTCCACGGCGGTTCAGTTCTGCCTGCCGGTGAAGGTCTTCATCCTCAACAATGAATGGATGGGCATGGTGCGCCAGTGGCAGGAATTGCTGCATGGCGAGCGCTATTCGCACTCCTATTCGGAAAGCCTGCCGGACTTCGTGAAACTGGCCGAGGCCATGGGCGCACACGGCATCCGCTGCGAGGATCCGGCCCAGCTGGACGACAAGATCAAGGAAATGATCGAGCATCCGGGCCCGGTCCTGTTCGACTGCATGATCGAAAAGGACGGCAATTGCCTGCCCATGATCCCGTCGGGCTCTGCACATAACGAGATGATCCTCGGGCAGATAACTGGTAACGAGATTGGTGAGACCGGGCGCAAGCTGGTCTGACTTCTGACAGACCGGGAACCGGCACCGCTTCAGGGGATGGTGATGGCCACAGACAACATCTGGCAGCTGCTGACCGATAATGTCGGGACGGTCATTACCGTGCTGTCGGCGATTGCCGCCGTAATCGGCGCCCTCGCCAGCCGCGCCGAGACCCGTAAGCAGCGCCTGCTGCGCACCGAACAGCTCCGCCAGACCATCGACAGTTCCAGCCTCGACTGGGGCAACGCGGCGATCGATACGATGGCGCGGGCCGCCATGCTGGCGCGCACCCGTCATTTTCATGGAAATGAGGGCGCCTTCCAGACCGCCAAGGCGGCGACGCTGATCGGCCTGACCTCCCTGATCGACCGGGGACGCATGTTCTTTCCCAATCTGGATGAACACAAAAAGGGCACGGAAAAGGACGGGGCTTATCGCGGCTCGCGTCCGCCCATCCTCGACGCAATCGTCTGGGTTCATTGCGAAATTTCGGCCCTCACCCGCGAAGGCGGACCAACCGGCGACAACAGCGCAGACTTTATCGACTCCTGCCGCCGTCTCGTTGTTTCGGAATTGCAGGCCCACCTCGATCCCCGCCGCCTGAACCAGGTCGTTGGCCGGTATGATGGACAGACCCGCACTCACCAGCAGCAGGCCATCGAACGCGCCGATTCCCTCAGGCAGCAACTCTTGACTCGGCGCCCCGGGGTCTCCATCGACAACCCGATCAGCCACCCACAACAGCCGGAGACTGTACAATGAGCGACGGATCCGGAACGCCTGCACCAAGCGGGCCCAAATCCGCCTACTTCCTCAATCATGAGGATGAAGCCGTTGAACGCCGCACGCTGGCCGTGCTGGTCGACAACGAGCCGGGCGTCCTGGCCCGTGTCGTCGGCCTGTTCTCCGGCCGCGGCTACAATATCGACAGCCTGACCGTGGCCGAGGTCGACGCCTCCAGCCACAAGTCCCGGATCACGATCGTGACCCAGGGCACACCGCACATCCTGGAGCAGATCGAAGCGCACCTGATGCGCCTCGTCCCGGTCGGCGAAGTCGTGGACATCACCAAGTCGAAGCGCGGCATCGAACGCGAACTGGCGCTGCTGAAAGTGGCCGGCACCGGGGAAAAGCGCGTCGAAGCCCTTCGGATCGCACAGATTTTCCGGGCAAACGTGATCGACACGACGAATGAAAGCTTCATTTTCGAGATCACCGGCGCGTCTGACAAGATCAGCCAGTTCGTGGACCTGATGACACCGCTGGGCCTTGTCGAGGTCAGCCGGACGGGCGTTCTGTCCATAAAGCGTGGTAAGGAGAAGGGATGAGACGTTTCTTCACCCGCCCCCTGATATCGGCCCTGCTGGCCACCTGTTTCGCAGCGCCTGCGCTTGCCGAAATACCGGTGCCGGAAAGCTGTGAGCCCCGCGTTGCGGGCGTCGCCCTGTCGACGGCCAGCGATGCAGGCACGGCGCAGCTGGCCTGCCATGTCGATCGCGCCGCAATCTATGAAGGCCGGGCGAACACGATTTTCGGGCCGGCGGTCAATCCGCTCGTCAGCGTGGTCGACCTGGCGGTTTCGCCCAGCGGCGCCGTCTATGTCTACGCCGTCAGCGACGTTCAGGGCGCGATGATCCTCGATGCCCGCTCTGTCCCCGCAGACATGGACCAGCCCGGCAATGTGCCGGTCTGCCACCTGCACACGCTGATGCCGGACGAGGCCGCAGCGGAGGTCTCCCTCGGCCTCCTGAAAGCAGCCTCACCCGACCTGCCCGGCTATGCCGAGCGTATGGAAGTCGTGGTCAATCCGGACGGGTCGCACCGGTCTGTCCTGCTGCTTGAATCCCATGACGTGGTCAGCCGTGTGCAGACCGCGAACGGGGAGCGCGATTTCTCCCGCCATATCCGCCAGACCGATGATGTGGCGAAACTCAACGAATTGATCATTGGCGTCGCCAATGTCAGCGACGGCTGGGAATGCAACGCCCCCTGACCGCCTAAACCCTATCCAGAACAACCCCGACGGAGCCGAACGGAAGCCCATGAAAGTTTACTACGAGCAGGACGCGGATCTCGCACTGATCCAGAGCAAGAAAGTGGCCGTTGTCGGCTATGGCAGCCAGGGCCACGCCCATGTGCTGAACATGCGCGACAGCGGTGTGAAGCAGGTCAAGGTCGCCCTCCAGGAAGGGTCGGCCAGCCGCAAGAAAGCCGAAGCCGAAGGCCTTGAGGTCGTCACCCCGGCCGAAGCCACCCAGTGGGCTGACGTGGTCATGATCCTCGTGCCGGACGAAAAGCAGGCCGTGCTTTACGCCAACGAGATCGAGCCGCACCTGCGGGCCGGCCAGCACATCATGTTCGGTCACGGCTTCAACGTGCACTACAACCTGATCCGTCCGCGCGCCGATGTCGACGTGTCGCTGTCGGCCCCGAAAGGCCCCGGCCACACGCTGCGCGCGCAGTACCAGATGGGCTTCGGCCTGCCGGGCCTCGTCGCCATCCACCAGGATGCGACCGGCTCCGCCAAAGACGTTGCCCTGTCCTACTCCAAGGCCATCGGCAACACCCGCGCCGGTGTGATTGAAACCTCGTTCCGCGAAGAGACCGAAACCGACCTCTTCGGCGAGCAGGCCGTGCTGTGCGGCGGGATCGTGGAGCTGATCAAGGCCGGTTACGAAACCCTGGTCGAGGCTGGCTACGCGCCGGAAATGGCCTATTTCGAGTGCCTTCACGAGACCAAGCTGATCGTCGACCTGATCTATGAAGGCGGCATCGCCAACATGAACTACTCGATCTCGAACACGGCCGAGTATGGCGAATACGTCTCCGGCCCGCGGATTGTGAACTCCGACGCCAAGGCGAACATGAAGAAGGTTCTGGAAGACATCCAGAACGGCACGTTCGCCCGCAACTGGGTGCTGGAAAACCAGGCCGGCGCGCCGGGCTTCAACGCCATGCGCCAGCGCATGAACAGCCACCCGATCGAGGAAGTCGGCGAAAAGCTGCGCGGCATGATGCACTGGGCCCAGAACGACCGTCTGGTCGACAAGTCCCGGAACTAACTCTCTCTCGCGCCTCCGCTCGAACGCTGTTAGAGCGGAGGCGTGACCTCTACTGGCCCCTTTCTCATCGCCGGAGCGAACCGCCCGCTCGGGGCATTGATCGCGCTGGATCTCGCCGCCCGCGGATTGAAGGTCGTTGCGACACGGCGCCATCCCAATGCGACACTCGATACCCGCCTGCGCGACGCAGGGATTGAGATCGCCCCCCTCGACCTGACAGACCTCGCCGCCGTCCGCGCCCTTGCGCCGGAAGTTTCGGGTGTGGTGCTGACGCCGATCCTGTCGATTTCCGGCCCCGCGGCCCACGCCTTCGCTGAAGGCGGCGTGTCTCGCGGCGTGGTCTTCTCGTCGAACAATGTCGCCATTGTGGGAGCCAACCCGGTCTATGACCGGCTGCGCGCGGCCGAAACAGACGTACTGGAAAGCGCGCCCGGCTGGGCGATCCTGCGCCCGACCATGATCTATGGCTATCCGGGTGACGGGAACCTGTCGCGGCTGTTGCAGTTACTCGCGAAGCTGCCCGTGTTTCCGCGTCTTGGATCAGGCACGGCCAGCCAGCAGCCGATCCATGTCGAGGACCTTGCCCGCCTGGCGGCCGCCCTGGTGTCGAATGACTGGAATGCGGCGGGCATCCTCGCCGTCGGCGGCCCGCAAACGCTTTCGCACCGGGACCTGATCGCCACGGCCCGGCGCGCCACAGGACGGAACGGCCTCGACATTCCCATCCCGCTCGGCCCGGTGCGCGCGCTTGTTTCGCTGGTGTCAGCACTCGGCCTGAAGCTGCCGCTGAGCCCTGCGCAGCTTGCCCGGGTCAATCTCGACAAGGCCGCCGTCGACCCGGCAGAGATTCCCGCAGCCCTGCAGCCCCGGATCACGCCGGAAGACGGCCTCACCCGGCTCGCCCGCGAACTTGAGCTCTAGCGCGCGTCCGGAATGCGGTTGAGGTCAACAGGGCCCTCGACGCCCGGCACCTGCCCTTTCATCGAATATTGCCAGATCAACACGTCGCCCTCCGGCGGGCCGGACAGGCTGCGCATCCACACCGGATTGCCGGGGAAGCGGCCCGCCAGCCAGTCACGATGGAATTCGGGCGTCGTGTAGAGCACGGGCGGGGCGCCGTATTCCGCCTCCAGCGCGGTCAGGAAATCCTCTATCTCGGCCAGTACCGCCGCCTTCGGGCCTTCAGGCGTACAATTGTGGGCATATTCGAGATCCACTGCCGGGGGCAGCGTGCCATCGCGAACCTCGACCGACTGGATGAAATTCGCAGCCTGCGCCGCCCCGTTCCGGCAGAGCAGGTAAAAGTGATAGGCGCCGACATGCCAGCCCCGCTGGCTCGCTTCCAGCCAGTTTTCCTGGAAACGGGTATCCTTCCAGTCCCGGCCTTCGGTCGCCTTCAGGTAAACGAAATCGATGGGGGCGCTGCCGAGCGCCTCCCAGTTTATCCGGCCATTGTGGTGAGAGAGGTCTATGCCTTCATTGCCGGGCGCGAAGGCACCTGCCGGCACGGGATTCGATGCCGTCGCAGCGGGCTGCGAACAGGACGCCAGCGCCAGAAAACAGGTTCCAATCAGGCCGGTGAAACGCATGTCCCGATCCAAATCCCCTGCCCCGGCAGCCCTGAGGCCGGCCCGGGGCCAAATCGGGGCATTTGCCCCATCCTGACCCTCACGGACACCAAATATCCCATGAAATCAACAGATTCCACGCCGCGGGCACAATCCCTGCATAGACGCGTCCAGATGCAAGATAAGGGCTCTGACGTCTATGGCACCTGCAGATAAAATGCGCGGCGGAGAACCCGCAAACCTGATCCTGAAGGACACGCGCCTTGATGGCGACCTTCACTTCACCTCACAGCTCGTCGTTGCGGGCCTGATCAAGGGCAATATCCGCTGCGAAAGCATGCTGATCATCGAGCGCGGCGGGCGGGTCGAAGGCCGGATCGAAGCGCCGGTCATCATCGTGCACGGGGCGCTGGAAGGCACGGTCCTTGCCACCCAATCGATCGAGATCTGGTCGGGCGCAAAGGTTGGCGGCGATGTCGCGGCACGGTCAGTCCGCGTCGATGAAGGCGCAATGCTGACGGCCAACCTGTTGATCGCCGCAGACCTGCCGGACCGTCTGGGACCGCCCGAACCGGATCAAACGCCTGTTCCGGCATCGGATGAGCCGGCTGCCGCCGCATCGCCTGATACGGCGCCAATTGCGCCACCCGTGACAGAGACACGGCCTGCTGCGCCCATGTCGCCACCAGCCTCCTTCCTGTCACCCGGTCCGGCAATCAGCCGCAGCTAGACGGCCGGGCTGGCCGCAGGTCAGTTCCCGCGCATGTCCTTCAGGCGTTCAAATGCGACCGAATCCGGGTCGTAGGCTCCCAGCTCGTCGAGTCGTTCACACGCCCATTGGTAATCGCGATCGCAGGATTGCTGCAGCATGCGTGTCCCCTCAGGGACGTTCTTGCGCCCGCCCGTGCCGGTGAACAGCATATTGCCATACCCAGCGCAGCCGCTGGCCTCGCCGAAGTCGCAGGACTGCTTGTACAGGCGGCGCGCCTTGCCTGGATCAGCATCCATGCCGCGGCCCAGCATCGTCAGATAGGCCAGCGAGGCACAGCCTTTGCCATTGTCGCCTTTGCAGGCCCGGTCATAGGCCTTGATGGCCAGACCATAGTCCTGCACGCCGCCCGTGCCCTTGCGATAGGAATCGCCCGCCGTGACGCAGGCATCGTAATCGCGGGCGGCGCAGGCGGAATTGGCTTCCTGGCGCGCGGCGCGCTGTTCGGCGAACGTCTCCTTGGCGTTCTCCAGCGCGATCTCGGCCTGGGATCTCTCGACCCGTCCATACTGGGCCGACGCCGGCAAGGCGATGGCGCAACAGGTCAGCGCCGCGGCAATCAGAGGGGAGCGTATCATGGGGTCTACCCTTCCTAAGTCTTTGTTCCGTCACTGATATAGGGGTGGGCCTGTGGCGTCACCAAGGCATTGCCAGCTTAAGCTTTCTTAACCCGCACTTGTCCCCTCCCCGGCCGCGGGGCAGTATCCGCCGCTCAACGCGCGATCGGAGCAAGGGAGTTATCCGGATGGCTGCAGAAGACCAAACCCCGATCGGATCGGGATTCCATAACAAGTCCACAGCGGCCGAGGTGATCGAAGGGATCGACCTGTCCGGCAAGAATGCGGTCGTGACCGGCGGATATTCCGGCATCGGACTGGAAACCGTGCGGGCACTGGCGTCCGCAGGCGCTCGCGTCACCGTCCCGGCCCGGCGGCTCGACACCGCAGAAGCGGCATTGGCGGACGTGGCCGGCGACATCGAGATCGCCGCCATGGATCTTGCAGACCTCGCCAGTGTCGAAAAGTTCACGCGCGAATATGACGAGACCGGACGGGGCCTCGACATCCTGATCAACAATGCCGGCATCATGGCCTGCCCGCTGTCGCGCGTCGGCCCCGGCTGGGAAAGCCAGTTCGGGATCAACCACCTCGGCCATATGGCCATGAGCCTCGCCCTCGCCCCGGCCATGCAGCGCACGCAGAGTGCCCGCATGGTCGCGCTGTCCTCGACCGGTCACATCCGCTCTGACGTGATCTGGGACGACCCGAACTACAACGAACGCCCCTATGACAAATGGGAAGCCTACGGACAGGCCAAGACCGCCGATGCCCTGTTTGCGCTCGGCGTGGACCGGCGCGGGCGGGACATCGGTGTCCGTGCCTTCTCCGTCCATCCGGGCGGCATTTTCACGCCGCTGCAGCGCCACCTGCCGGAAGAAGAAATGGTCGCGCTCGGCTGGAAGGCGCCTGACGGCTCCATTCCACCGGCGGTGCAGGCCATGTTCAAAACACCCGAACAAGGCGCCTCAACCACCGTCTGGGCGGCGACTTCACCCCAGCTGGCGGACCGGGGCGGCGTCTATTGCGAGAATTGCGATATTGCCCAGTTCGCCACCGAAGACAGCCAGCGCTGGGAACACGTCCGCCCGTGGGCCTGCGACGATGAACGCGCCGAACGCCTGTGGGCGCTGAGCGAAAAAATGCTGACCGAAGCCTGATCCGGAAACGGATGACCTTGAGGAGGATAAAAATATGAAACAGATCGTAGCACTCAGCCTCGCCGGCGCGCTGCTGGCCGCATGCGCCACCCCCGCAGCAGACACAGCCCCGGAAGCAGAAGCGCCCCTGGCGACCCCGGTCGCACCCGAAGCCGCTGAGGCCGAAATTGTAGCCAAGGTTGCCCCCGGTGGATTCGACTATGAAAGCGTATTCGGACAGGACGACCGGCCTGAGCAGGACTATGAAATGTATCCTGTGCGGAAATCGGCCGAAGTGCTCGCCTTTGCCGGCATCATGCCCGGCATGACCGTTGTGGAAATGGAAGCGGGCGATGGCTTCTATACGGAATTGTTCTCCCGTGTCGCCGGACCGGAGGGCAAGGTCTACATGCAGAACCCGCCCTCGTTCAAAGCCTTCCTTGGCGATTCCGTCTCGAAACGGGTCGACGGCCGTCTGCTGAATGTGCAGATTGTGGAAAGCGCCTTCGACAATCTCTCCAATGTCCCGGACGCCAACGCCGATATCGTGACCTGGTTCCTCGGTCCGCATGAGCTTTGGTACACGCCGAAAGGCGAACCGGAAGGCGCCCTTGGCGATCCCGACATGACGTTCGACGAAATCGAACGTGTGCTGAAACCGGGCGGTCATCTCATCGTTCTCGATCACATGGCCCCGGCCGGCTCACCCCCGACAACAGGCGGCGAAACGCACCGGATCGACAAGGCTGTCATCATCGCGCTGGCAGAAGACCGCGGCCTGACGCTGGTGGACGAAAGCGACCTGCTGGCCAATCCGGACGATGACGGAACCGTGCAAGTGTTCGATCCGACCGTCCGGCGGAAGACCGATCGCTTCCTCCTGAAATTCGCCAAATAGGGGTTTTTGGCACGGAACATGCATCTCTCCGGGCGAGTTTAGTCTTGCCCGGGAGTTGTTCCATGTCCGCCATTCGCTATTTCGCCGTTGCGCTCGCCTC